>JADHED010000245.1_pt1 | contig 74086 bp, 56 predicted proteins | sample 8952041 | NCBI WGS metagenome assembly JADHED01 (sample SAMN16124423, study PRJNA663239) | bioreactor sludge metagenome | isolation source: sludge (control) | place: India:Bengaluru | collected 2018-09-08
GGTGTGAGCCGCCCCCCGCACCAAAGCCAAATCTAACTGTCTACGGGCGGGGCCACACCTGGGGGGCGGGCGGGGCGCGCTTCGTCTTCACCCTACCGCGAGTACGAGCATCAACGATCCACCGTGGGGGGAACGTCATGGGCATGGCGCCCCCTTCGACGATCCATGAACGCGCACTATCCGTGGCGCCCCGTATCGCGCGTTACACCTACAGACCGACGAAGGAATTAGTGGGTCCAGCACGGCGCCTTGCACGAGCGCCAAATGGATCGCCCCCGCATACCGGATGGCCCAACTGCTCGCCCCCTGTGGCCCAATCGCACATATACGGTATTGGCCATCCGAAGACCATGCCCGGAACGGCCACCACCATACGTGACCTATCGGAACACCCCACGATCCCCTGCCCCGCTCATGGCCCCCATATCGTTCAAAGCCACATGGCACGAACTCGCCTTTCCAACATGCCCGCGACCGTGCCCCGGAGTCGGCGCCCCGGCCACCGCTTACGATGGCCCAAAAAGCAGCGAGGGTGCCCCAATGGACACCCTCGCCGCCTTTCACCATCCTACGCATTCCCTCGTACGGAACTTCGCGCAGGAAGCTGCAGGCTTGGATCAATTCGCGGCCGGCAGGAGAACTTTGTCGATCACGACCACCAGACCATTACTGGCCGGCACCGACCCCAACACCTTCGCATCATTGATCATCACCGTTCCATCGTCGGCCACGGTGAATTTCACATTGCCCCCGTTGGCCATGCCAACGCTTCTTCCGTTGGTCATCTGTTCCGGCTTCAACACGCCCAGTGCCACGTGGTACTCCAGGATATCCTGCAAGGTGGCCTTGTTCTCCGGCTTCAGCAGATCATCCAACGTACCGGCTGGCAACGCATTGAACGCCGCATCGACCGGTGCATACACCGTGAAGGGTCCCGCATTCGAAAGCACGTCCTCGTATTTCACATGTTGAACGGCAGCGACCAGCGTCTTGTGGTCTGGTGACCCAACAGCGACCTGCACCACATTACGCTGCGAGAGATCATCGGAAACGGCGCTCTGGCCTGCGGCCGGGGCATTGGTCGTCGCAGGCGCTTCAGTGGCAGGTGCTTCACCACCACCACATGCCATGAAGAGAAGCATCGAGGCCGTGATCGGTAACAGATGGAGGGATGGGATGTTCATGATGTTCGGGTTTGTGGATACCACGAAAGTCCGTGTATCCAAGACGTATAAATATGACACATATCACAGAAATCACCTGAATTTCGTCAGGCCCTTCAGAGGCCTGGTCTGCCCCCATACCAAGTGGCACCAAGGCGTAGTCAGCTCTTCCCGCCCCATCACCACCTGGCTCCTCCGTCGTGGTGGTCCCCGTGGATCCGCGTCACACCGCCCCGCTCGGCATCCTCCGCCCTCCTCTCCCCTATGCTCCAGTACGTATGAAGGCCCCAACGACGAGCATAGCGACCGCCATGATGGTGACGAGCGCGACGTGCACGAACAACAACGACATCCGCTCCGGCACAAGTCGGGGAATGATCCGTAAGCGTGCGTGCAATCCGGTAAGCAGCGTGGCGAACAACAACGTCAACTTGATCGCCACCGCGCTGCGCAACGGGTCATCGAAAGTGAAGGCAGGCCAGATGCCCGGTACGTAGCGGGCGGCCAGCCAGATCCCCGTGACAGCCTGGATCAACAGAGCCGGGATACCGATGCGCTCGTAGCCATGTTCGAACCGTAGCACTGCCCCTGGGTCACCCTCACGCAGGGCCTTCGGCAGGATCGTGAACAGCAGCACCAGATGGCCACCTACCCAGATGCAGGCGCCGAGCAGATGAAGGATGAGGATGAAGCGGAACATATCGAATGGTCATCGGGAGGAATGAACGAACACCGATCGCAATAGAAGCCCGTCCAAAGATGCGCCACTATTCTTTCGCAGACCGATACGGAGAACTCGCAGCGTAGCAGTGCCTGCGGTGCGATCCCTTCGGAGAAGGCATGCGGCAAAGAGCAGGCAGATCGGATGGGATTCTATTGTGAATTGGTATAAAGCCTCAGCCTGGGCAGGATCCACTTGGTTCAGGCGTTCCATGTACAATGTACGGAACCCCCACATGCTCATCCATGTCACAGATCCTTCCTTCTGAACGCGCGGAACGATGACCACACGGGAACCGCCACCCATAGGAGCAGGATCAGTGCGGCCACCAACATGCCCATGGCGCTGCCGAAGAAGTTCTTGTAGATCGCTCCACTGTATCCCATCATCGCGGCGAGGTCGATCTCCAACATCACCATGATCCGGGCGAGATCGATGGGATTGAGGCCCGCGAGCGGCACTACGAACGGCTCGATCGGGTAATCGCCCAGAGCGAACATGCCCCACAGCAGCAACGCATCGTACACCAGCACGAACAACAGCCAAACCGTGAGCGCCATGCCCACGCCACGGGCCTTTTCCCGCTGGCGCAAGGCGATCAAGGCGCCCAGCGCCGCGAACACCAATACCAGCGCCGAACCCGAGAGCGATAACACCAATGCGGACCGGTCCGGCGCATGCACCAACAGCGGCAGGCCAAGCCCGAATGCCTGGGCCAGCAACAAGGCGGTGGCCAACGCCAGCAATTGCCCCCCGAGAATGGAACTCCGCGCAATGGGTTGTACCGCCAACAGCTGGGTGAACTCTTGTATGTCGTATATGTACACCACGGTGAACACCAACGTGATCAATGGCACCAAGGCCATCACCACCTGAACAAGGCTCAACAGCGCTTTCATCGGATCGTCCTCGAGCAGGAACAAGCCCTGCGCGATCAACAACATCAGCGCCGCATAGCCCATTACGAAGCGGTTGCGTGCGAGGTCGAGAAGCGTGTATTTGAAGACTTTCAGCATGGGGAATGTCCGTTCCTTCGTTCTACAGCTTACGACCTGCATTCTTCATTTTCTCACGACGGGTTGAATGGATCATGCGGATCGTAAGATGTCCAATGGCCAATGATGGCCCGCTATACACCCGTGTACTCATATCGTCGCATGTTCCTTTGCCCGCTCCAACATCACCGGCAACGCCTTCGCCAGCCTGTCCGTTCCAGTGGCTTCGAGGATCTCACGCACGGGCAGCAGGAAACGCAGCGTGCCTTCCTCGAGGTAGGCCACACGGTCGGCGAGCGATTCCACCTCTTCCATCAAGTGCGAGGTGATCAGCACCGTGCCCCCAGCACTTCGCACACGGTCCGCTTCGGCCAAGACCCGCCTGCTGCTGAGGGGGTCCAGTCCGGCAGTGGGCTCGTCCATCACCAGGATCGATGGGCGCGTACGGCACGCCAGCACCGCACTCACCTTTTGCCGGGTCCCACCGCTCAGGGTGCCCAGGCGCTTGTCCAATTGCTTATCCAGACCCAGGTCCGCGATCAGCCGGTCGTCCGGTTCTCCCGGTCCAAGATGCCGTACGTCGGCCATCATCTCGAACAGGTGCCCGATGGTGAGTGAGGCCGGGAACTGGGAGATCTGCGGCATATAGCCGATGTTGGCGCGATACGTAGGATCCGCAGGCCTTCCTTCCGCATCGATCACCGTATCGCCGATCGTGATGCGTCCGACCGAAGGATGCACCAAGCCCAACACGTTCTTGATCAAGGTGGTCTTGCCGCTCGCGTTCGGGCCGATCAGCATCACCACCTCGCCCGCATGGAACGTGCAATCCACGCCGCGCAAGGCCCACAGTTTGCCGTAACGTTTACCTACGCCGGAGAAGGTGATGCGGGGTTCAGGCATGGTGCGTGGTGACTTGTGGGCAGGCCATTCGACATTCTACACTCATCATTCTCCATTTTTCATTCCGCTGGGTGGATGGGTGAATGAAAAATGATGGATGCAAAATGGCAAATTTCAAATTGGATCCCATATCACCACAGGTTGCTTCACTCACCGATGTCCTCCCGGGCGGTCGCATCAACGGATGCTCATCCTTCAGCGATTCCGGCCCCAGCGACGGGATCAGCCGTTCCGCACGATCCAGCAGGTTCACGAAGAGGCTCCGCGATAGCACCATGGCATAGGGCATGCGTTCCACGAGCAAGGCGAAGAAGCCCAAGGGGCGATGCGGTACGTCGCCGTGGCCATCCCGGTCGAGGTCGTAGCCCGCGTAACGGTCCCAGTAATTGCCGCGCATGACATTGTTGCGCAGATCGCCGTTGGTGCTCACATCGAAGGTGTTCCCACTGAAGGTATTGCCCTGGAGCGTGCAGTCGAAAGCATTGGCGAAAAGGCGCAGCGCCCATCCGTTCATGCGGAACAGGTTGTCCCGAACCTCGATCCGATTGCAACCATCGACCATGATCCCGGTGGTATTGTCCGTGAAGGCATTATCCGAGATCACGCCATCGTTGATCTCCTTCAAGAGCAGGCCATAGGCGCTGGCGCCCCGGTTGGCGCGGAAGACATTGCGCCGCATGGTGATCTGCTTGCTGAACATCACCGCCACGCCGGCGCCGTTGTCCTCGAAATGGTTGTCGTCGTACATATCGCGATGGCTGAACATGAAATGCAGGCCATAGCGATCGTTGTGCATCGCCGTGTTGTGCGCGATGCGCGAATCCGTCACGAATTCGAAGTAGATCCCATCCCGGTGATGCTTCACCGTGTTGTGCCGAATGGTGGCATTATCGCACTTCCACAGGTGGATCCCATTGGCCATCCGGTCCAGGTCGCTGGGATCGCCGTTCACGGTGTTGCGCTCCACCCGGGCATCATGGGCACCATTGAGATATATGGCGAAGAAACAATGTTCCAGGATGTTCGCCGTGATCACGGCTCGTGAACAGGCTTGGACCTTGATGCCCGCCAGGTCGTTGAGGTTGCTGTGCAGCGGGTTGCGTATGGTGAGGGCATGTACCGTCACGTCATCGGCGGTCACCAGCAGTACATCGCCCTCTGCGCCACCGTCGATCACCGCGCCCTCGCCACCGAGCAGCGTAAGCGGCTTGTCAATGGTGATCGTGCCCTCCTGCACCGTGCCGTGCACCGTGATCGTATCGCCCGGTGCAGCCTTCGCCAGCAACTGCTTCAGTGTACCGCTGCCATCGGCGCGGAAGATCCAATGGTGCGCTTCTGCGAACAGCCCCGGCAGCAGGAGCGTAAGGAGGGCGGCTATGCGCGATGCGACCATGCCGTTCACTTCGCCGCTCGCGCTCGCACCCCGTTCCAATCCAACGGTTCCGTGGTCCCTTGGACCTTCACCCCATCACGCGCCTCCGCCGTAGGGAATGCCGCCATGTCCCCCCGCATCGGACTGCGGAACGCGGCACCCGTAAGGAAGAACGCCGTGGTGGCATCGATGAGGGTGCCAGGCTTCGTGTGGTCGCACACGTACCAACCGGAGACCTGTGCCTCGGCCACGGTCCCCGCCTGCACGAATTGCACCATGCAGCTGATATCATCGAACACGTACTGGCGCCCCTTTTGGGTGGTTATCGCGGCACCGTACTGGCGGTCCACCACGTTCATGCGGCAGTGGGCGCATTCGGCCTTGCCGAACTCGATCGATGGACCCGATTGGCCGCACGACATGAAGCCGACGACGATGAGAAGGCTTAGGAAGAGGCTGCGCATCATGCCTTTGCTGCTTTACGTTGTTTACGCCGCGCCTTCATGTCGCGGATCTCCAAGAAATATACGCCGGCCAGTAATCCCATCACGCCGAATAGGATCCAACCACCGGTATCGGGCGTTGACCACGCATCGAAGTTGAGCAGTTGCTTGTGGCCGATCAACGGTGGTTGGTAGGCCATGCCCTCCACTTTGATGGCCGCACGGGGATCGAGGTTGTGGCCGTATTCATAGCCCCAATCCCACATGCGCCAAAGTGCCCAGGCACCGAACAGGGACAGGGTCACAAGTCCAAGGAAAAGCAGTATCCGCTTGCCCCAGGCCGCAGCCACCAGGCCCAGTGCAGCGAGCACCATGATGATCTTGGGCAGGTACACGAACTCAGCGAACATCTCGTTCTCGATGTGGGCCATACCGATATAGTGGTTCAAGCCATTGATCTTGTCCACGTCGCCCTCGAAGCGGTCGTCGAAGATCTGAAGGTACAGGCCCTCGGGATACTGTGGCGCTTGCAGGTCGATGCGCCAGATGGGCACGAAGAGCAGCAACAGCAAAGCCAATGCCGACAGTCCGATCATGATGCGGGAAATGGGTCTCATGGGAAGAGGTTGTGTGGAAATGATGTGCGACGGTGTTCGGCGCGTCCGGATCCAGTACGGCTCTCTATCCGCCGTGGGTCCGAAACATGCTGTATGCCTTGGAAAGAACGACCGTCACGGTGGGCCTCCTTGATGGAGGAAGATCCTGTACGCTTACCCCGGTAAGGTGGCGGGGATGGATCCGCGGCCCATGCCACTTCCCCATCCCCGCACACTTTCACCGTTCTTAAAGTTCCGCGTCCACGCTCACGGTCTGGGCGCTAAGCGGCACGTTGCTGTTGGCGGGGCTCACTCGGATGTACCCTTGCATCTCCTGGTGGAGGGCCGAGCAGAAATCCGTGCAGTAGAAGGGTACCACCCCCACTTTGGTGGGGACCCACTTCAGGGTTTGGGTCTCACCGGGCATGATCAGCAGCTCGGCGTTCTGTGCACCTTTCACGGCAAAGCCATGCGGTACGTCCCAATCCTGTTCCAGGTTGGTCACGTGGAAGTAAACCTCATCACCCAGCTTCACGCCCTCGATGTTGTCGGGTGCGAAGTGCGAGCGGATGCTGGTCATGTACACGTGTACCTCCTTGCCTTTGCGCTCCACGCGTGCTTCTTTCTCTCCTTTCGCCACGTAGGGGTGCTGGTTCTCCTCGATCTTGAAGAACTTAACCTCACGCGGCTTCACCAGGTCGGCGGGGATGGCCTGTGCATAGTGCGGTTCGCCCGTGGTGGGGAAGTCGAGCAGCAACTCCATCTTATCGCCATCGATGCTGTACAGCTGTGCACTTTGTGCCAGTTCGGGGCCGGTGGGCAGGTAGCGGTCCTTGGTGATCTTGTTGTAGGCGATCACGTACTTACCCCAGGGCTTCTTGCTGTCGCCACCAGGCACGGTGAGGTGTCCGATGCTGTAGTAGGTGGGCACGCGGTCCACCACTTCCAGTTTCTCCACGTTCCACTTCACGATCTCACTGCTCACGAAGAAGCTGGTGTAGGCATTGCCGTTGGCATCGAACTCGGTGTGCAGGGGCCCGAGACCGGGCTTCTTCACCTCGCCATGCAACACGCTCTCGTACTTCAGCACGGGGATCCCTGCGAAGTCGCCTTCCAGATCGTTGGCGGCGATGGCGGCCTGCATCTTCTCGAAGCTGAACACGGGGATCAACGCGGCGAGTTTACCGCTACCCACGATGTACTTGCCCGTGGGGTCCACGTCGCAGCCGTGCGGGCTCTTCGGGCAGGGCATGAAGTACACCAGGCCCGGGTGGTCCTTCGGATCGAGCTGCAGCACATCCTCATACACCGTGGTCTCGGCGCTATGGGTATGGTGGTTCCACCAGTTGCTGTGGTGCTTGCCCGGCACACGTTTACCCTTGCCCTCCTTGGCGAGCTGTTCGGCCATCTTCCAGTTCACGGCCATGATGAAGTCCTTGTCGCGCTGGCTGGCGTTCACCTCCAACAAGCTGTAGGCCTGCTCGGTGTTGTAGCAGCTGAAGAAGAACCAGCCCTCGCTGGGGCCTTTGCCCGCATGGCTCAAGTCGAAGTCGATACCCGGAGTAACGATCTGGAAGGCCACGCTCATCTTGCCGGTCTCCGGCTCGGGGTGGATGAAGCTCACCGTGCCTTTGAAGTTCTCCTTGTACGTGTTGATGGGGACATCGCGCGATGCATCATCGCCCATCGGGATACTGAAACGGGTACCCGCCACCACGTACTCGCTATTGCCCGTGGTGAACGGCGAGCTGTGGTTGCCCGCGCTGTTGGGGATCTCGATGATGCTGTGCGTGCGGAAGGTGCCCAGGTCGATCAGCGCGATCCGTGGGGTGTTGTTCCCGTTGATGAAACACCATTTGCCATCGGGCACACCGTCGGTCTGCGACAGTTCGGCGTGGTGGCTATCGTCCCAAGGGATGAACCCGTGGGTGGTGGAAAGCATGCCTTTGGTCTCTTCACTATAGCCATAGCCGCTCTCCGGATCCACGCTGAACACGGGGATCTCGCGCAACAGGCGTCCGCTCGGCAGGCCGTACACGGCCATCTGGCCACTGAAACCGCCGCTCACAAGGTTGTAGAACTCATCGTATTCGCCGGGCTTCACGTACACCTTGGAGGCGGCATCGCCGGTAACGACCGTCTTGGTAGTGGAGGGCTTGCACCCTGGGCTGTTGAGCACCAGGAAGGCCAAGGCCCCGGTGGCGAGCACTACGCCCGCCGCTTTCATTGGCTTGTTCATGTTATTGATTTGGGTGGCGTTCGGTCAAAGAGTACGCATGAACTCCAGGATGTGACGGCCATCATCCTTGCTCAAGCTCTGGTTCGGCATGCGCACGAGACACTCCTCAAGTTGTTTCTGGGCCACGGGATCGCTATCGAGCATCGCATCCGGGTTCAGCATCATGTTCATGATCCATTCCGGCTTGCGGCGCTCGGTGACCCCTTTCCAGCCCGGACCCACCACGCGGTTGGCCCCGAGGCTATGGCAGGCTTGGCACTTCAGTTCGTAGATCCCCTTACCCGCATCAGCCATCTTGGCGTCGATATCGCCCAAGGTGATATCCGCTGCAGTGATCGCACCAGGGATACCTTTGGTCTCCGGCTTCGCTTCGGTCGTTCCGGGAGGAGTGGCCTTGGTGCCGGGAGGCCCATCGGACTTGGCTCCACCACCACAGGCGGCGAACAGGAGCATGGCTCCAGCAAGGATGGAAATGGCGATCGGCGTGGTCCTCATGGTCGTTTCGGTTTTATGGTGAAAGTGCTTTCGGGTACGAAGGTCAGAGGATCCCTATGTCCTAAATATGACATCCATCAATTTCGTCCGTGATAGACATCAAGACCTTCGCATGGCCAAGGTATGGATCCTCCTTCACAGGCCGCTCCCGTCCACCCCTCGCAGCATATCCTGACCACCGTACCAGGGCCGACATCTGAAGACCTGGCCATGGCTCCAACCTGCAGGAACGAACAAGGTCCGCCCCATCTTTGACCCCACCAACAGGGCTATCATCCCCGACCGCAACATGAACCGCCAACGCTCCTCACCCTCTTCCCGTTCATGGTTCTTCCTGGCATTGGCCAACCTGCTGGTGGCAACCTTGATCGGCGTTCTGCTCCGCACCGTGTTCATAGGCGAGGTCCCCTTCATTCGCTTCAGACCGTGGCTACATGCCCATTCGCACGTGGCCATGCTCGGATGGCTGTTCCCCGCGATCGTCGTGGCCCTGATGCACGATGGCGGCCGGCATCCGCTCTCCCGCCGGTCGCACCACCTCCTGACCGCACTTCAGATCGCGGTGGTGCTCATGCTCTTGAGCTTTCCCGTGCAGGGCTATGGCGCAGTGAGCATCACGGCCAGTACACTGCATCTGGTCCTTTCATACATGGCACTGGCCATGCTCTGGCGTTTGAGCCTCCAATGGCCGAAACAAGGTAGTGGGCGACTTACCCGCTGGGCCATCATCCTCTATGTGCTCTCATCCCTCGGCGTGTGGACCATGGCGCCGTTGATCGCCACCGGCAACCAAGGCAAGGAATTATACTACTGGGCGGTGCAGTTCTACCTCCACTTCCAATTCAATGGATGGTACTGGTTCGCCGCCATGGCCCTGGGTGCGCGCTGGGCCGAGCGGCAGGGATTCGCCCTGCGGATCGATGGGCTCACCCTCGGCCTCTGGGTGGCCTCAGCCTTGCTCACCTACGCCCTGGCGATCGCCTGGAGCGAGCCACATCCTGCCGTATTCGCAACGGTGAGCCTTGGGGTGATCCTGCAATTGTGGGCTGCCCTGCGTACCCTGGGACAACTGCGCAAGCTGGAACGACCAGCACATGATCGCCTGCCCACCTGGGTCCGTGTGCTTGTAGGCGTTGCGCTGATCAGCATGGCCCTCAAGGTGCTTGTACAAGTCACCGTGGCCGTGCCCGCCGTCGCGGTGATGGCCCTCACCATCCGCCACTACGTCATGGGTTTCATCCACATGAACACCCTGGCCACGATGACCACCCTGCTGCTCGCCTACGCGCTTACCCAAGGCTGGCTGGACGTTCGTGCCACCTTGGTTCGGGCGGGCCTGGTCTTGGTGGTGATCGGCATCATCGGCAGTGAGCTGATGCTCTTCGCACAAGGCACCCTGTGGTGGGCTGGGCTGGGCATGATCCCCGGCCACTACATCCAACTGGCCGTGGTATCCACACTGATCCCGGTGGGTGTGGCGGCACTGTTGTTCGGCGCCCGCGGTAGTGCCCAAGAACAACGTCTTTGACACGCCATCCAGCGCCTCCTGCCCTAACAGCCCTTCCGTACGAAGCGTAAAAGAGTGCAGAGATCACCTATCTGATAAGGCGGATCATCATCATTGGGTGCGCCCCCTTGGTCGAGTACGGTCCGTACTGAACAACGCTATGTCCGTGGGGCATCCCCGAACAGCCGAACCGCATGCTCCGTTTCCACATCCTTCGTCGAGTGACCTATTCCGTAGGCCGCGCGACGAAACGACTCTTCGGTACCAGCCTGTGAAAACAGCCGCACATCGTAGTCCGCACTGGATTGGCCAAATGGCATGAGCCGGTTCAACACGCTGGTCCACCGGTTCAATGGCCGAGAAGCAACGGGAGGGATCAGCGCTTCCTTCAAGCGGATCAATACACTCCGTAAGGCGTACTCACCAAGAGCTGTACGGGGGACCCGCTATCCGTTCGAAGCACGTAGACCCCACTCGGCAGTGCGGAAACATCCAACGTGTTGCGTCCTGTTCGCAGGGTGAAGCTCCGCACATGTTGGCCTGAAGCGGTCCACAGTTCCCCTTGCCCTGTTGCGCCGGCATGCTCGACGAAAAGAACCGATGACGCTGGCACCGGGAAAGCACGCAAGGCCGCGGTCGTCCTCTCGATCTCGCCGGTAGCCAGCACCACCGTCATCGTATCGGTGCTCCACGTGCAACCGTGAACGTCGGTCACCACCGCATGGTAGTCACCGGCCGATGTGGCGATCGCGGATGCGCTGTCGCTCACGAGCATGCTCCCGTTGAAGAACCACTCCCATGCCGTGCCACCCGTGGTCCAGAGCAAGTCGTCCATCACCTGAACCGTGTATCCGGGATCCTCACGCTCTTCGATGAACACCGTATCGATCGTCACCCGGCCGTTCGCGTCGGTCACTTCCACGGTGTAGGTGCCGGGGCAAAGGCCGTCGAGGGCGGGCGCTGTCGAACCATTGTTCCATTGGAAGGTGAACGGGGCATCCCCGACAACGAAGGATCCGACCGCTCCATCGCATGCGCCGGGACACACATCCGTAGCGATCGAACTCACATCGAAGGTGGAGTCGACCCCCGCGACGATCATCGCATCGCCGTTGTTCACATCGTCGATGGTGGTGCTGCCGTAGGTGATGGCGCCCCAGAAGTAGCCGCCGAAGTAGAGGGTGTGCGGTGCTTCCGCCTGCCGGTGGATGCACAACGGGATATCGCGTTGGAACCCGCTGGGGCGCTGCGCCCATACCACATCGCCATCCGCTTCCACTTTGCTGATAAGGACATCCTCACTGCCCAGCGCGGTGAGCGGTGTGCCGAAGTAATCGATGGTGCTATTGAACTGTGCAGCCACGTAGGCGTTCCCCAGACCATCAACGGACACATCCCACGCAAGATCGCGCTGCGATGACCCCGTGCCTTTCGCCCAGCGGTAGTTCCCGTCCTGGTCCAGCCCCATCAAGAGGATGTCATCGTTGCTGCTCATGGAGGAGAGCGTGTCGTCGGGAAGGTGGAGGTCACCCCATAGGCGGCCCACCACGAAGAGGTTATCAAGCGTATCTGCCGCGATGCCGAAGCCTTCGTGATCACCATTGCCATAACTGCGTGCCCACAGTCCGTTGCCCTCCAGGTCGCAGGCCAGCACGTAGAGGTTCAGCGAACTCGCGGGCGTGAGCTGCAGGCCGTCATAGAACGCGGGCATGTACCCGATCTGTCCCGTGATGAACAGGCGATCGCCGGCCACCGCGATGGCACGCGCTGACTTCGGCACGCCGGTGCCCGTGGTGCTCTTCGCCCAGAGCGCGGTACCGGTGCTGTCGTACTTCACGATCACGGCCTGGCGCTGAAAGCCGCCCGTGTTCACGGTGATGGGATCGAAAGTGAAGCTGGTACCGCCAGCGAAGCCGGTGACGTAAATGTCGCCTTGCTCATCCACGGCGATGCCACGACCTTCGGAGGAACTGGTGCTGTTGGTAATGCGCTTCGCCCAGATGCATGTGCCATCGATGTCGTACCGCGCGGTGAACCAATCATCGGAACTGCCCGAGCCGCTCAGGGTGATGCCGTTGCCGAAGTCCGCATCGCCCTGACAACTGCCGGTGATGTAGATGCGGTCCTGGGCATCAATGGCGATGCCATACACCCATGCGTCATAGAACCCCGTGGTGATGCCGCGCACCCACTGGCATGCGCCGCTCGCATCCACCTTCGCAATGAAGCCCGCGATCGTGTTCCCCGGAGCGAGCGTGCCGCAGCCGAAGTCCGCCGTACCGCTCACGCTGCCCACCCAATAGGCATTCGCCTGGCTGTCGGTGGCGATATCCCAGCAGAGGTCGGTGTTGCCACCACCTCCAGCGTCCGCAGCCCAGTTCCATCGTTGGGCCCGTAGGCCCCCAGCAGTGAGTAGGGCCGCAAAAAGGAGGATGGTTCGCATGTGTGAAAGATAGGTATACCTGCCACCGCGATCATCCGCGCCCGGATCCACACCCCCCTATTCCACCACGACACGTGCCGCTGCCCCCGTTCCGGTACGCAACAGGTAGACCCCTGGCGCCAGCCCACACACGTCCAACACGTTCGTTCCGGCCTGCAACATGGCGGTGCGCACCACCTGACCGGTGGCATGGACGAGCACCATCGGCACAGGCGCTGTTCCAGACCCCTCCACCCACAGCCGACCCGCCGCAGGTATGGGCCAAACCCGCAGCTCCTGCTTCGCTCGATCATGGACGGCCGTCGGTATGGCTCCCACACGCCCCACCGCCGCCACCTGTTGGCCCACGGCACCCACTAGGTGCCCTCCCACCTGGAAAGGGTCCGCCGAATGCACCGCGAAATGCACCGACCCATCACCAGAACCGGCGGTGATCCCCTGCGGCTCCACACCCCACGTGGTGGGTTCGCTCGTAAGGGCCCACCGTGGTATCCCGGTACTGTCCACGGCAAGCAGCGTCATGCACCGGTCCGTGAACTGCCCCGTGCCGCTGTTCACCTCACCACCCCAATGCACCAAGCCTCTACATACCCCGAGGAAGTACACTTGATCGTTGGCGTCCACCGCTATGCACGGACCATCGGCACGCCCGATGTCGCCGGTGATCCCATCCGTGAGGCTCTGCGCACCCAACACCCAATCGAAAGCACCGGTGCTGTCCAACCGCGCGATGAACACCCCCGAACCCCAGGACGGCCCCTCCACCGTGTGTTCGCCCCAGGTGGTGGGCATGAAGATGGAGCCGGCGAAATAGGCGTGGCCATCCATGGTGGCCACCACCGTTGGATCCTGGAAGGTGACATCCTCCGCGAACTCCGCGAAACCTGCCGAACCATCGGGCCTGAAACGGAGTACGAACATGTTGTACCCGTTCTCGCTCCAGACCGGATAGGTCTGGCCACCGAAGGTGAGCGCCCCGTTCTCGCAGGAACCGCTCACATGGAGCCCTCCCCACGGATCGAAGCTCATCGTGCCGATGTTCCTCACCCCATCGATCATACGTTGCTCCACATCCATGCCGTCCACATCAACACGCACCAGTCCAGCACGGGAGTGCTCGCGTATCGCATACCACAACCGACCTTCGGGGTCCAGGGCCAGGGAAGCGATGTCCTCGCACTCCGGATAGGTCACGGAGATGTTCCTCGACCAGCGGATGTCACCAGTGGCGAGGTCCCAGGCCAGTACGAAATGCTCTTCCTCCAATGCGCCCCCGGCAGTGACCAACAAGGTGCCATCACACACCGCCAAGGCATCACCGCGAAAACGGCCTGCGAAATAGCCTACACCTTCGCCGACAACCGTGGCCGACACCGCGACGGAATCGCCCAACAGGCACGACCGTGTGAGCTCACCAGAACCCGGGTCTCGCGCATCCATCGCCACCAGACCATAGACCTTCGAACCGTAGTCGTGATCCACCGTCGAACTGCGCATGGTCACCAGGGCATCCGTGCTCGAAGCGATACGGTGCTCCGGCATGGCCGGATTAAGATCGAAGCCGACCTCATCCCCCACCATCCAATCGACCTGCTGCGCCGCGCACATCCCGCACATCAGCGAGAACCACGAACCGATGAACCATCGCATGGGATCCATTTCATTCTATGACGCACCCGCATTCCGATCGGTTCGCTGGACCAGATGTGGCCCCTGAACCATCCATCCCATGATCGCACATTGAAGATCCATTTGGCGCGGGTCTCGTGCGGCCCTCCATCATCACGAGGAAATGGATCATCCGTACAGGCCCATCGCCCAAGCAAGACCTGCACCAACGGCACGAAGGTGCTGGACAACGTGAGCATATGCCTCGGGAATAGGGCAATGGCCACACTCCCCCCAAGTGGGTCGTTCTCATCCAGCCAAGCCGTTCGATGTAGGCATGAACACCCACCTCCCAATGAGACCATGACCACTACCCATCCTGCTTTCCTCCGCCGTGCAATCGTCCTTGGCCAACGGCCAGGCACCGGTGCTGCTGGCGAACCGCAGGAGCTGAGGCCCCTTGCGCACAGCGGCCGTAACGAAAGTTCCACTTGGGCAACGCTTCCGGGCGTGCACCATCTTTGGTCCATGGCAAGGACCGGCCCTGCATCCATCGGACTGGTGGAGGATGATTCCCGGGTGCGCGAAGCGCTCGTCACCATCCTGGGCGCCGCCGCCGACCTGCGCCTGGCCGGCGTGTGGGCCAATGCCGAGGATGCGCTCCAAGGCTGGGCGAAGGAATGCCCCGACGCGGTGATCATGGACATCAACCTGCCGGGCGCTTCGGGCATTGCCTGCGTACGCGGGCTTTCGCAGCGCTGGCCGGCGGCGCAGTTCCTGATGTACACCATGTACGACGACGACCAGCGCGTGTTCGAGGCCTTGAAGGCCGGGGCCAACGGATACCTGCTGAAGAGCGCCACGCCTGCGGACATCCTCCATGCCCTGCACGACCTGCTGCAAGGCGGCAGCCCCATGAGCGCCTCCATTGCGCGCCGCGTGGTGGCGTACCTGAGGCCGCCGGCCGTTGGGCGCGAGGTGGCCGAGGCCCGCTTGACCCCACGGGAGCAGGAGATCCTTGCCCTGCTTGCGGAGGGCCTGCTCTACAAGGAGATCGGCACCCGCCTGTCCATCAGCGAGGCCGCGGTGAAGCAGCACATCCACCGCATGTACGGCAAGCTGCACGTGCAGAACCGAACCGAAGCCCTCAACCTGTACTTTGGGCGTTGAGCGCCGCCAGCGCCCGGGCCCGGTGCACCACCCCGGTAACGGACCGGAAGCCGCATGATCCGCCACCCCCGCCGCACATTCCTTGCACTTGGCCTGCTGCTGGGATGCGTGCCGCTGCGCGCACAACTGGCGGATACGCTCCCGCTGCTGCAGCGCGTGGAACATGCGCCCTCCGGCCTGGAACGGTTGGACGGCCTGGAGAAGTTGGCCTGGGCGTGGCTCTTCTCGCCCCGCTCCCTGGCCTACATCGAGCAGGCGGAACCGCTTGCGCATGCACTGCGGCAGGCGCCGGACGTCCGCACGCGCCGGGAAGCGGCCCACTTGCACGGCATGCTGCTCTACACCAAGGGCTACTACCACAAGTTCCGCCGGGAGATGCCGCAGGCCTTGGCCTGCTTCCGCCAGGCCAGGGCCTGGCATCAGATGGAGCACGACACCATGCGCATGGCCAATGCCGATGACGGGATCGGCGTGTGCCTGATGGCCGTGGGCATGCCGCGCGCCGCGCGGACCCACTTCGAGAGTGAACTGGCCCTCATCCGCTCCACAAGGAACCCGATCAAGCAGAACATGGCCCGTGCGCAGCTCCACTTGGCCGAGGCCCTGATGAGGAGCGGCGACCCGGCGGGCGCCCGCGCCATGGTTGCACAAGTGGACACCGGCATCCCCGAGGTCCATGCCTTCGCCTTGATGGCCGCCGCACAGATGGATCTGATCGCCCGGGACACGGCGGAAGGGCTGGCCCACATGGAACGGGCCCTCACCACCGTGCAGCATAGCCGCAACACCTGGGATGCCCTGCCCGTGCTGGAACCCTATGCCCGGTTGCGCGCACAGGCGGGCGACCATGCGGCTTCCCTATTGTTGGCGAACAGGTGCATGGAACTGGCCGAACGCACGGCCGATGAAGGTGCGCTCTGCGGATGCCGGATCCTTGCAGGTGACGCCCTCTTGCGCATGGGCGATGCACGCGGCGCGGAAAGGGCCTTCCTGACCGCCCTGCGCCGGGCGGAACACTGGGGCTACACGGGCCTTTCCCGCGAGATCGGCGATGAGGGCAGCGTGGTCCACGCACTGGGCCGCCTGACGGACCTCTACGGCGCACAAGGACGGTTGCCCGAGGCGTTGGCCATGAGCCGCGCCTTTGCCGCCGCGAAGGATACCGTGCATGCCATAGAGGCCCGGGACGCCCTCCTGGCGCATGAGCTCGAGCTGGCCCAGCTGGCCGATAGCGCGGCCGAGAGCCAACGGATCGAGCGGGCCACCACCACGATCCGGAGCGACCTGGTCCGCGAACGTGGCAAACGCAACATGGCCCTGCTGATCGGCTCCGGGCTCCTGCTCCTCGGCGCCGGGGTCACCTTGGTGCTGGTGCGCGCGCGTAAGAAGGACCGCATGGTGGCCGCACAGGACCGGGAACTGGCCCGCCAGGAGCGGATCATCCAGGAATACCGGATCCGCGAACAGCTGGGCCAGGACATGCACGACGACCTGGGCGCCGGCCTCACCGCACTGAAGCTGCGCAGTGAACTGATCGGCACAATGCCGATGGCCCCGGGCGATCGGCAGGAGCTCGGCCAGCTGGCCACCATGGCCGGGGACCTCATCGCCAGCCTGCGCCAGATCATCTGGGCCTTGGACGCGGAAAAGGGCAGCCTGGCAGACCTGGTCTCCTACATCGGCAACCATGTGCGCACCTATGGCGGCGAGAACGGGCTCGCCGTGGAACTCGCCACCACCGGGCCATGGCCTGGGCTGCAACTCTCGCCCGAGCAGCGGCGCAACCTCTTCCTGGTGGTGAAAGAGGCCCTGCACAATGTGGTGAAGCATGCCCGTGCGCGGAACGTGCGGTTGGCCATGCACATGGACGGGCCCATGTTGTACATCGCGTTCAGCGATGATGGCGTTGGCCTTCCGCCTGAAGGCGAACGCACCGCAGGCAACGGGCTGCGCAACATGCAGCGGCGCATCGAAGCCTTCGGCGGCCGGTTCCACTTGGAAAAAGCAGTGCCCAGAGGAACTTCGGTGCACGCCTGCCTGCCCCTTGGCGAGCAGTGACCGGAACGCCGCAACACCGCGCCAGCACAGGCGCTGTAACCAAAGTTACGTTGCGTAGGTCAAAGCGCCGTCGCACCTTCACGGCCGATAAACAAGCCATGCGTACCTACACCCTCCTTGCACTTCTGGCCACCGGCTCCTTGGCCTGTGCACAATACCCTGCGGCCTGGACCACCTTCGGCAACAACGGGCTCATCCTGGGCGATATGGCCACGGGATCCGCGGAGATGCACTCCTCCGTCATGCAGCCCGATGGAAAGCTGATCATTGCCGGGGAGGGATACGACAGTGGACTGAATTCCTACTATGGGACCCTTGTCCGCATCGATACCGTATGCGGCGCGCTGGACAGTGCATTCGGCGACAACGGGGAGACGACAGTGACCTTTGAGCAACGCACGCGCCTGCGCGGTCTGGCCCTGCAACCGGACGGCAGGATCATCGGCTGCGGCATGATCGCGCCCGACAACTTTGCAAGCACGCAGTGGCCCGGCGTGTTCCGCTTGCACGCGGATGGATCGGTGGACACCAGCTTCAACCACACGGGCTATGTGCGCATGCAACTCAGTGGCAACCCCGGCGATTTCATCACGCCATTCGCCACGGACAGCACCATCACCTGCCTCGGTGTTTCCAGTAACGGGGCCTTCGCGGCCGTGCGCTTCCTTACCAATGGAACCATCGACACCAGCTTCGCGGACAACGGCTACAGTTACCAGTACCTTCCAAGCTGGGCCTTGCACTACGAGAATGCGGGCATCCAATTGGCCAGCGGCGCCTACCTCGCCGCCGTCATCTGGTGCGACCCGAACGTGAGCGATTGCTACAGCTTCGCGCTGGCCAAGTACCTCAACAACGGGCAGCCGGACACCACCTTCGGCAACAACGGCATCGCCATCACGGGCATCGCCGGCCGGGCCGGTAATGCCCTGGGCCTGACCGAACTGCCCGATGGACGCATCCTGATCGGCGGCAACGCGAACGGTGCCTTGGTGGTGCGCTTGTTGGCCGATGGCTCGGTGGACCCCGACTACGGCACCAATGGATCGAGCATCGTGCCGGACCAGGGACAGAACAAGGGCAGCAGGTTGGTGGTGCTGGCCGATGGCAGCACCTTGCAGTTCGGTCGCCCCGATGTGATCGGAGCGTGCATCCTGCGCGATGCCGATGGACAAGTGGTGAATGCCTTCGGAACGAACGGTGTCCTGCCCTTGGGCGGATACGCGATGACCGCTGGCCATCTGCTGCCCAGCGGCCGCATCATCGCCATGGGCTGGGACTTCGGCGCCAACACGGACTATGCGCTCGCCGGCCTTACCCCGGATCCGGTAGCCGATGGCCTGCCGGTGATCACCGTGAACGGTGCGGACCTGTTGAGCAGCGGTACGGGCGCTTTTCAATGGTACTTGGACGGCGGTGAGCTCGTGGGCGAGACAGGGTCGGTGCTCACCCCGTTGCAGAATGGCAGCTACACCGTGAGCCTCACCCGGTCGGAGGATTGTGTCTTCACTTCTGCGCCATACCAGCTGCTGAACGTTGGCGTGCAGGAGGTGGCCGAGCACAGCATCACCTTGATCGGGAATCCGGTGGAGGAGTTGTTGCAAGTTCGGAACAGCGGTGCACCGGCCACCTTCACCTTGATCGGTACGGACGGCAGGCGATTCGCCCAAGGCCTCATTGCTCCGGGCATCAACACCATTGCCGTGGGGGCCCTGGCGCCGGGAGCCTACCTCCTTGCTTGGGAAACCTCCAGCGGCATGTGGTACGCCCGGGTGCTGAAGCGTTGAGATCCGTGAGCTGCGGCGACCGCACCGTGATGCTCGCCGGCAGCATGGATGCGAGGTGCATCGGCCGCATGGACAACCCCTTCGATGGGCAGGCGCCGGTACTGCTGGCGAACAGGAGGACGTAGGGGGATGAACAACATATTCAATGGACGCAAATGGACGAAGCATGGACATGCGGAGCCGGAAAGCGGGAGGTGATCCATTCTGCGTCCATTGGAGTCCATTTTAAGCAACCATGAACTACCTTGGAGCCATGGACAAGCCCGCCCGGAAACACCCGCTGATACTGCCCCCGAGCGGAGGCTACGAGAAGCTTGTGAGCTACCAGGTGGCCAAGCTGCTCTACGATGTGACCGTGCGCTTTGTGGACCGCTACATACCCGTGGGTAGCCGCACTGCGGACCAAATGGAGCAGGCCGCGCGAAGCGGTGCGCGTAACATCGCGGAGGGAAGCAAGATCAGTGCGACCACGAAGAAGCTGGAACTGAACTTGACCAGCGTGGCACGGGCCAGTTTGGATGAACTACGCCAGGACTACGAGTCGTTCCTGGATCAACGCAAGCTGCCGTTGTGGGAGCCGATGGACCCGCGCCGCAAGGAGTTGAGCAATGCACGCTGCAAAGGCCCCGATGAGGTGGCGCGTTGGATCAAGGCGGTATGGGAGCGTGAGAAGGAGCAACGCTTGATGGATGAAGACGGGCCGCGCACCGCGCGCACGCCACGCACCGTGAAGGACCGCGCCTATGCGGAGCTGAGCGCCAACGTGGGCCAGACGCTCTGCAAGATCGCACTGCACCTGTTGGACAAGCAGGTCAACAGCCAGGCCCGCGCCTTTGAACAGGAAGGCGGCTTCAGCGAACGCTTGTACAAAATGCGGAGCGAGATCCGCAAGCAGCAGCAGGAGAAGGGTACATAGGTCCGAGTGTGCCTATTCAATCCAGCCCGCGCTGAGCAGGTGCTGTACTGCGGTCGATCCCCTGACGACCATACTTCGATCAAGGAGAGCAAATGGCCTTGAAGGCCGACCGTGCATCGCGATCCCTTCGGCTGCCAAGGGCACCCTGGCCCGGACAGACCCGCATTCCACCGCTCATGTGATCACCCACCTTGTTCCCGGGCGAGTTCGCATCTTGTCGGCTCAAACCAGGTCCCCCCCATGCAACTCCTTATCTCCGGCCTCAGCAAGACCTACGCCAATGGCGTGAAGGCGCTGGACAACGTGAGCCTCACCATCCCCACGGGCATGTTCGGCCTGCTGGGGCCCAACGGCGCGGGCAAGAGCACGCTCATGCGCATCCTGGCCACCTTGCAGGAGGCCGACAGCGGCACGGCCATGCTCGGGGACATCGACATACTGCAGCAGAAGCACGAGGTGCGCAAGGTGCTGGGCTATCTGCCGCAGGAGTTCGGCGTGTACCCGCGGGTGAGCGCCTACCAGATGTTGGACCACATCGCCCTGCTGAAAGGCGTGATCCACAATGGTGAGCGCAAGGCGCTGGTAGAGGCCCTGCTGCAGAAGGTGAACCTCTGGGAGCACCGCAAGCGCCGCATCGCCGGCTTCAGCGGGGGCATGAAGCAGCGCTTCGGCATCGCGCAATCGCTGATCGGTGAACCCAAGCTCATCATCGTGGACGAGCCCACCGCCGGCCTGGACCCCGGAGAGCGCAACCGCTTCTACAACCTGCTCACGGAGATCGGCGAGAACGTGGTGGTGATCCTCAGCACCCACATCGTGCAGGACGTGCAGGAGCTGTGCAGCAACATGGCCATCATCAACAAAGGGCGGCTGCTCTTCGCGGGCGCGCCCAACGATGCCCTGGTCGAGGTGAAGGGCCGCATCTGGGAGAAGAGCATCGCCAAGGGTGAGCTCGAAGCGCACAACGCCAAGTACCGCGTGATCAGCAACAAGCTCCTCAGCGGCCGGCCGTCCATCCACGTATTCAGCGCGCAGCACCCGCAGGACGGCTTCGCCGCCGCCGAGCCCAGCCTGGAGGACGTCTTCTTCAGCCACATCCACGGAGCCCTGGAAACCGCCGCCGCATGACCGCACGCCTCTTCCTCCTGGAGCTGCGCCATTGGCTGCGGCAGCCCATGGTGTACATCTTCCTGCTGCTGTTCGCCCTGCTGGCCTTCGGCGCCACCACCTGGGACAAGCTGCAGATCGGCGGGCCCATGGCCAACGTGAAGATGAACTCCCCATACGTGGTGTTCAACTGGTACTCCGTGCTCGCCTTCCTCGGCCTCTTCATGGTCACCGCCTTCGTGAACGCCGCAGCCATCCGCGACTTCACCAACAACACGGCGCAGCTGCTGTTCAGCACGCCGATCACCAAGGCGCAGTACCTGCTGGGCCGCTTCCTGGGGAGCACGGTGGTGGCGTCGTTGCCGCTGCTGGGCGTCACCCTCGGGGTGGTCGTGGGCAGCTGGATGCCCTGGGTGGACCCCGAGAAGCTCGGCCCCAACAACCTCATGGCCCACGCGCAGGCCTACTTCTACCTCACGCTGCCGAACATCCTCTTCTCCGCCGCCATCATCTTCTCGGTATCGGTGCTGATGCGCAGCACGGCGGCGGCCTACATCACCACGGTGGTGGTGCTGGTGGGCAACGGCATCGCCGGCACGCTCATGAGCGAGATGGAGAACCACACGCTGGCCGCCATGCTCGACCCCTTCGGCGGCAGCGCCTTCGAGCTGATCACCCGCTACTGGACGGTGGACGACAAGAACACCCTGCTGCTGCCCCTGCACGGCGTGCTCCTGTGGAACCGCCTGCTCTGGATCGCGGTCTCCATCGGCATCTTCCTCTTCTGCTACTGGCGCTTCAGCTTCACCGACCGCCGCAGCAAGGCCACCCGCATCGACGAGGAAGGCCCCACCGTCTTCGCCCATACCGCCCTGCCCACCGTTACCAAGGTGGATGGACCCGGTGCCCAGCTCCGCCGCTTCCGCCGCATCGCGTGGAACGACTTCACCGGCATGCTCAAGGGAACGGCCTTCATGATCGTGGCGGGCATCGGCCTGGTCAACATGTTCTTCGGTCTGGCCTTCTCCACCTCGCTGTACGAGAACGAGATCCTCCCGGTCACCTACCACGTGGTGGACATGATCCGCGGCTCGTTCGAGCTCTTCACCATGATCCTCATCGTGTTCTACAGCGGCCTGCTGGTGTGGAAGGAGCGCGAGCCGAAGTTCGACGAGGTGGTGGACGCCACGCCGGTATCGCTGGGCGTTCCGCTGGCGGCCAAGTTCACCGCGCTGATGCTCCTGCTGCTGGTGCTGCTGTGCGGCAGCGCGCTGGGCGGCATGCTCTTCCAGCTCATCAAAGGCTACAACCGCCTGGAACCCGGCGTGTACCTGGGCCTCTACATCCTGCCGGGACTGGTCACCTACGCCATCATGGCCGCGCTCTCCTTCACCGTGCATGTGCTGGTGAACAACAAGTACATCGGCTACGGGGTCTTCATCGCACTCATCTTCCTGCCGGACATCCTGCTCAGCGCGCTCGACATCAACACCAACCTCGCCTCCTTCAACGGGGCGCCCGGCATCCGGTACAGCGACATGAACGGCTACGGCACCGCCCTCACCGGCTGGAAGTGGTTCAAGGCCTATTGGTCGGCCTTCGCCCTGCTGCTGCTGTTGCTGGGGCTGCTCTTCTGGGTCCGCGGCCGCGAAAGCTCCGGCAAGCAGCGCTGGCACATCGCGGCTGATCGTTTCAGAGCCCACCGCTGGTTGGTGCTGCCCGCCCTGGGCCTGTGGCTGCTGCTGGGCGCCTGGAACTACTACAACACCAAGGTGCTCAACGAAGTGGTGAGCAACGATGCCCTCGAAGAGGACGCCGTGTACTACGAGAAGACCTACAAAAAGTACGAAGGCATCGCACAACCGCACTTCACCGACATCGCCTTCACCATCGACCTGGACCCCGCCACGCGCCGTATGCACAGCGTGGCCGAGATCACCGTGCGCAACAAGGGCACCCAGCCCATCGATTCGCTGCACCTGAACATGGGCGGTGGCGGCATCGAGCAGGACGTGGAGCTGCCTGGCGCCCAACTGGTGGTGAACGATGAACGCGTGCACTACCGCATCTACAAGCTCGACCCGCCGCTGGCCCCCGGCGCCGAACTGCGTTTCAAGGCCACGGCCAGCTACGAACCCAAGGGTTTCGAGAACAGCGTGCGCGTGATTCAGCTGAACCACAACGGCACCTTCTTTAACAACATGGACATCCTGCCCGGCATCGGCTACAGCGCGAGCGGCGAGCTGCTGGACAAGATGAAGCGCAAGAAGCACGGCCTGCCGCCCAAGGAGCGCATGCCCCGCCTCACCGACGATCCCGCCATGCGCATGCAGCAATACCTCCTGCCGAACAGTGATTGGGTGAACGTGCGCACCGTGATCAGCACATCACCCGACCAGATCGCCATCGCACCGGGCAGTTTGAAGCGCAGCTGGGAGGAGAACGGGAAGAAGTACTTCGAATACGTGGTGGACCACCCGAGCATGAACTTCTACTCCTTCATGAGCGCGCGCTACGAGGTGCACCGCGAGAAGCTCGGCGATGTGGACGTGGAGGTGTACTACCACGCGCCCCACGCCGCCAACGTGCCGCGCATGGCCAACAGCATCAAGAAGAGCATCGCCTACTACAGCACGCACTTCGGCCCGTACCGCCACAAGCAGGCGCGCATCATCGAGTTCCCGCGCTACCAGAGCTTCGCCCAGGCCTTCCCGGGCACCATGCCCTACAGCGAGGGCATCGGTTTCATCGCCGACTTCAGCGACACCACCGACATCGACATGACCTTCTACGTGGTGGCGCACGAAATGGGGCACCAGTGGTGGGCCCACCAGGTGATGGGCGCCGACATGCAGGGCGGCACCCTGCTGAGCGAGAGCATGGCCCAGTACAGTGCGCTGATGGTGATGGAGAAGGAATTCGGCCGCGGCAGCGAGCAGATGCGGCGCTTCCTGAAGCTGGAGAGCGACCGTTACCAACGCTCGCGCGGCACCGAGCAACTGAAGGAGGTGCCGCTGATGGAGGTGGAGAACCAGGGCTACATCCACTACAACAAGGGCAGCGTGATCCTCTACGGCCTGCGCGACTTCGTGGGCGAGGACAGCCTGAACAAGGCCTTCCGTGCGCTGGTGGACAGCTTCGCATACGCCGAGCCGCCGTACCCCACCGCGCTGGACATGTACCGCGAGCTGGACAAGGTGGTGCCCGACAGCCTGCACTACCTGCTGGAGGACGGCCTGCGCAAGATCACCCTCTACAACAACCGCCTCGATACCGCCACCGCGCGCATGCTGCCGGACAGCACCTACGAGGTCATGCTCGAACTATGGGGCGAGAAGAACCACGCGGATTCACTTGGCCGTGAGAGCGCCGCCACGATGAACGACTGGCTGGACGTTAGCATCCTGCGCTACCCGAAATTCGGGAAGAACGCCGACAAGTCGCTGAACGACGTACCCTTGCTGCAGCGGCGCGTACGGCTGAAGAGCGGCCGCAACACGCTCACCTTCATCGTCCCCGAGAAGCCCATGCGCGCCGAGCTCGACCGCGATCACCTCTTCATCGACCGCGTGATGGAGGACAACGGGAAGAAGGTGGAGGTGAAGTAGGTGCGGAGGGTGGTGCTGTCAGAACTTCAGCTTGGACAGGTCGCGTCGTTCGTGCCAGATGTGATGTACCACAATGGCGTCCGCCATGACTTCATAGAAGATGAGGTGGTCGAGCACGCGCAACACCCTGATCCCGTTGATGTCCGTTGGCCGGCCGATGTATGGATGTGCGATCGTTCTGTTGATCGCCGTGTTGAAGTGGCGGAAGAGTTTCAAGCTGTATGCGGCACTGCCGTTCCTATCGATCCAATAGGACAGGATCTCCTTCCGGTCGCTTTCCGCCGGTGCGGTCCAGACTATTTGCCGAGCCATTCCCGGACGGCTTTGTCGGCTTCTGCCGCCGGACGCACACGACCCTTTTTCATGGCCGTGCGGCTCTTGGCGACCGCTTTCTTCTGCTCCGGTGTCGTTATGTAGGGCGCGATCTCCTCGCCTGCGCTCTTGAGCATTTGCTCCAGTTGACGGAGCAGCAAGGTGTCCTTTGTGAGCTTCACACGGGCGATCACGCGCTTCTGGAGTTCTGCGGTAGACATGACCCAAAGTTACGATCACTTCTCCCCATACCTCGGGTCCGCCTTCCACGGCAGCTTCTCGAAGCGTTCGGTGCGCAGGGCGCAATGCCCGAACTCCTCTTCCACCGGGCTGGTGAAACGGCAATATTATCGTTGTCGCCTCTTCGCTTCAGCATCCACACGGCCGCTCCTTCAGCAGGCTGCCGCTGCGCCCCCTCACGCGGGATCCCTTCACATGTGCGATCTTGCCACGGCAATAGACTTTCTGCACCATGGCGGTCCCCGATTATCAGAGCATCATGCTCCCCTTGTTGAAGTACGTTTCCGACAAGAAGGTCCATCCCCTGAACGAGGTGATCGATGGATTGGCGGCACACTTCAAGCTCACTGAGCAGGATCGGCGAGAAATGCTCCCAAGTGGAACGCAAGCCGCATTCGACAACCGCGTAAGCTGGGCACGCACTTACTTGAAAAAGGCCGGATTGCTTGAATCACCCAAGCGCGCTGCGATACGGATCACGGAGCGCGGTATCGAAGTGCTGAAGGAAAACCCACCGCGGATCAATGTGGCTTACCTCAAACGTTTCGAGGAGTTCGTCACCTTCCAAAGTGTCAAGCGCGAGAGCAAGGGATCCGATCCTGTTCTGGAGGAGAACAATGGAAGGACCCCGGAAGAGACCATCGAGAGCGGATATGAGCAAGTAAGGGCCGCGCTGGGCCAGGAGCTCCTTTCCAAAGTGCAACACCTCTCTTGGATGGATTTCGAACGGCTCGTGGTACAACTGCTTGTGCGCATGGGCTATGGCGGCTCCGTGAAGGATGCGGGGCGCGCGCTCACCAAGGGTGGCGATGAAGGCATTGATGGCACCATCAAGGAGGACAAGCTCGGGCTGGACGTGATCTACATCCAGGCCAAGAAGTGGCAGACGGGCAACACCGTTGGGCGGCCGGAGATCCAGAAGTTCGTAGGTGCACTTGCCGGTCAGGGCGCCAAGAAGGGCATCTTCATCACCACCTCAGCTTTCAGCAAGGAGGCGCGTGAGTACCAGCCGCGCAACGAGACCAAGATCGTGCTCATCGACGGCGAGGAGCTCACCCAGCTCATGATGGACCACGACCTCGGCGTCACCACCCAGCGCACCTACGCCGTCAAGCGCATCGACAGCGACTTCTTCGGGGAGGAGTGATCACTTCTCCCCATATCTCGGATCCGCCTTCCACGGCAGCTTTTCGAACCACTCGGTGCGCAGGGCGCAATAGCCGAATTCCTCTTCCACCACGCCGGTGAAGCGGCGATCATCGACTATTCATCGTCTCTTCCCCTCATCTCTTCCCCTCATCTCTTCTTCTCATCTCTTCTTCTCTTCTTCTCCTTCTTCCCTCCGCACTTCCGCACTCCACCAACGTTAACGATCCACACACCCCGCCCCGGATCGAAGATGTCGGAATGACACCAAGGCGGTCATCGGAATGCGGGCATGCACGTGCTTCCCTGTCGCCGCATCCACCGGACACACGCGACAACATCCGTTCAAAGGCGCGATATTCGCGTAGCACGGTCGCCACACCCTTCAATGCCCCTCTTCGAACGGCTTTTCTCCAGTGCATGGCTCTTGTTGTGCTGGTCGATCCTTTCCTACAGCCCAAGCTTCGCACAAGATCAGAGCGCCATGCGTCGGCTCCCTCCCTTCGCGGATAGCACCGTGCATCGGCATATCCAGCAGGCGATCCGATCCATGGACGGCTTCCATGGGGATAGCGCCATGCACCATATCAACGCAGCACTCAAGCTCATCCGGCCGGACGATCGACCAGAGGAAGGGCACTATCTACTCGCCTACCGGGCCGAGGTGCTCTACTATGAAGGTCTGTTCAATGCAGCGATGCGCGACCTCGACAAGGCTGAACAGCTCGCACATCGCCTGAGCGACAGCTCCTTGATCGCGAACGCGTACAACCTGAAAGGGCTGCTACACGAGAACATTCAAGATAGCAGGCAAGCACTTCCCTTCCTGAAGCTCGCACTGGAATGGTTCCCGCAGCGACCTGCATCGCGCTATCCGATCAGCGAGCTACACCATATCCATGGCAACATGGGCAGCTACCTCACGGCCCTGGGGAGAACGGATAGCGCCCGCCTTCACCTGGGAACGTCCCTACACCTGGCCACCGAAGCAGGAGCCGAGCGGGCCATGGCCGTGGCCTGGTGGGGTCTTGGCAACCTCGAGCTCAAGGCCGGCGATCCAATGCTGGCGATGGAATACTATGACCGGAGCTGGGCCATAGCGGACAGGGCCAAGGATCACGACATCGGTGTGGACGCCCTTGTTGGCCGGGGACTGGCTCTGGCCCACGCGAACCGCGCGCACCAAGCTCGTGACGCCCTGGCCAGAGCGCATACCTACCTCGATACCCATCGCGATCAAGTGGGCCTGGTCACCCAGCGCAACTTTGCCCGGATGGCCGCCAAGGGGTACGAGCGGATCGGAGACCTCGCCAGCGCCTTGGTGCAATTGGAACAGTGGCACCATATCGATAGCGCCATCACCACGCAGAACATCCACTCCGCGCTGTCCACCCAAGCGCTGCTGCTGAAAGCGGACAGCGACCTTGACCTGGCCCGCATCGAACAGGAGCGTATAGCGGAGCAACTCGACCATGAACAGCGTCGCCGTCGAGGCATCCTCATCGCCGCATCGCTCGCCCTTGTCGGCCTGACCACCCTGCTGCTGGTGAACAATGCGCGTCAACGGCATCGCCGTCGCTCGGCTGAACTGGAGGTGAGCCACGCCGTCCAGGAACGCACCATCGCCGAACTCCGTATCCGTGAGCAGGTGAGCCGCGACCTCCACGACGACCTCGGTGTGGGGCTGAGCGCCCTGAAACTACGCAGCGAGATGGCCCTTCGCCAGGACCCGAACGCGACCAACGCTCCATTCCTGAAGGAACAGGCCAGTGCCGCCGACGAGCTGATCAGCAGCATGCGCGACATCATATGGGCACTCCAGGATGACCAAGGCGACGTGGAGGACCTTGTCGCCTACATCTCCGCCTATGCCCGGCAGTACCTCGATGTCCACGGCGTGGCTCTCCGTGCCAGGATCGAGGGCCCCTGGCCAGCCATCACCCTCACCTCCCAGCAGCGACGGAACATCTTCCTCATCATCAAAGAAGCGTTGCACAACGTGGTGAAACATGCGAACGCCCACCAGGTGGACCTGATGGTGTCCTGGTCCAATGGCCTGACCATGGTCGTGATGGACGATGGACAAGGCATGGCCGCCACCGGCGACCGTCGCGGGAACGGATCGGTGAACATGGCCGAGCGGGCCAGGCAGGTGGGTGCGCTATTCGTAGTGTCCAATTGCCCGAACGGAACGGGCACCGAGGTAAGGCTCCACGTACCGCTCTCGGTGAACGAAAGTTAGCTTGCCCTTCAGCGGCCATAGGCCGACCTTCGTCATCATGAACAGCGCCATCACCCTGCGCATCGTTGAGGACGATGAATGCATCCGCGAAACGCTCCGCGCCATCTTCATCGCGACCCCTGGCTTCCAGGTGATCAGCGCACATGGTGCGGTGGAGGATGTGCTCGGGATCGCCGATCAGGATGGGAGCGATGTGGTGCTGATGGACATCAACCTTCCGGGCAAGGACGGTATCGAAGGGGTGCGTGAACTAAGCCTGCGGTGGAAGAACACCCAGTTCCTGATGTATACGGTGAACGACACCGACGACAAGGTGTTCGAAGCCTTGAAGGCCGGAGCCAACGGCTATCTACTGAAGAACTCGACCCCCGACCAGGTCGTTTCCGCCATACGGGAAGTGCTCGCCGGAGGTTCTCCGATGAGCATGAGCGTGGCCCGACGAGTGGTGCGCCATTTCCGCCCGACCTCCGGGCCTGCACGGGAGCAGGTCCGCTCCCTGTTGACCGAACGAGAATTCAACGTATTGGAACTCCTTGCGCAAGGCTTGCTCTACAAAGAGATCGCGGCACGCACGGGGATCAGCGAAGGAACCGTGAAGCAACATATCCACCGGATCTATGGTAAGATGCACGTACAGAACCGCACCGAGGCCGTGAACCGCTACTTCGATCGATAGGCTCACTTCTCCCCATACCTCGGATCCGCCTTCCACGGCAGCTTTTCGAAACCTTCGGTGCGCAAGGCGCAATGCCCGAACTCCTCTTCTACCACGCCGGTGAAGCGGTACACGCCGCGCCATACGCCGTTATCCCCGCATGTCGCCGACCTCGTGGCCGCAGGACTATCTTTGCAATAGATACAAGACCATGGAGACCAGTGTACGCATCGACTTGTCCGAACTGGATGCAGACCTGCTGAAGAAGATCAAGGCACTCTTCGGCAAGGACCGTGAAGTGGTGCTGACCATCTCCACCTCCGGTGGCTCAAGAACGGTCGCCAAGGAGACCGGGAAAGCGTACCTCTCAAGGCTCAGCAAAGCGTTGAAGAACCTGGACGCCGGACGTGGCAGGAGCCTCACCGAATCGGAGTTGGACGCGATCGTGCTGGAGCGCTTGAAGGCATGAAGCGGATCGTCTTCGAGCAAGGCGCGTTCGATGATTTCAACGACTGGGGCGTGTACGACAAGGCGCGGTTCATCCGCATCCATGATCTGTTGAAGGCCATCCTCCGTGAGCCATTCAAGGGAGTGGGCAAGCCGGAGCCGTTGAAGGGTGCGCTCAAGGGCTGTTGGTCCAGGCGTATCGACGATAAGCATCGGCTCGTCTATCGCATTGCGACGGATGGTTCCGTGGAAGTGCTCAGTTGCAAAGGGCACTACGGCGACAAATAGGCCGGGCGTGCTCACTTCTCCCCATACCTCGGATCCGCCTTCCAAGGCAGCTTCTCGAAGCGTTCGGTGCGCAGGGCGCAATGCCCGAACTCCTCTTCCACCACGCCGGTGAAGCGGTACACGCCGCGCCCGCGGAAGGGATGGCGCGCGGCCACCTGCGGGAACTGCGTGCTGTCCCAGAAATCGCCGGCCGGATCGATGAAGGAGCCGAAGCTCATGTATTTGCCCGTTTGCGTGGTGGTGGTCTTCACATGGATCATGTAGCCGAGCATCTGCACGCGCTGGCCGATGTAACGGGGCATGTCGCGTTTGAGGATGAAGGGAGGTGAAGAGGTGAGGGAGTGAGAAGGTGAGGAGGTGAAGAAGTGAGAAGGTGAGAGAGTGAGAAGGTGAGAAGGTGAGGAAGTGAAATGGTGTGGTGATGAGGCGATCATCGTCCCTTCCTCGTCACTTCCTCTCTTCCCTTCCTCGTCACCTCCTCTCTTCATTTCCTCTTCTCCTCTTCTCTTCGTTTCCTCTTCTCCTCTTCTCTTCGTTTCCTCCTCTCCTCTTCTCTTCGTTTCCTCCTCGCTTCCGCACTCCACCAACGCGAACGGATCGCACAGCGGGAAGCCCAGCAGTTCCAGCTCGTCGTAGGCGTCGGCCAGCGGGTAGTGGTGCAACTCGGGCAGCTTGGGCTCTTCCACCCGGGCGATGAAGAGGTCGCCGGTGCTGCTCACGGCGGCAGGACGGTGCAGCAGGGTAGCGTCCCACAGCAGCTGCGGCTTGCTCTTGCCGGTGAAGCGCAGGGCGCCCGCGCGAATGAGGATGCGCGCCTGCTCCAGGCCCAGCGGTACGCGTTTCAGCAGGTCCTGCAGATCAAGGAAGGGCCCATTGCGGCGGCGCTCGTGCAGGATGAATTGCGCTGCTTCGTTCTCGAGGCTTTTGATGTTGGAGAGGCCCAGGTAAATGCGGGATCTGCTCGGTGAGGAGGTGAGGGAGTGAGGAGGTGAGGATGGAATATCCTCTTTCACTTCGTCTCTTCTTTCCTTCCTCACCTCATCACCGCCACGTTCCAACGAACACAACTCCCCGCTCGTATTCACGCACGGCGCCTCGATCACCGCTCCGGCGCGTTTCGCTTCGTGCAGGTAGAATTCCAGGCGGTAGAAGCCGCCGAAGTTGTTGGCCACGCCCACCAGGAACTCCAGCGGATGGTGCGCCTTCAGGTAGAGGCTCTGGTAGCTCTCCACCGCGTAGCTGGCGCTGTGGCCCTTGGCGAAGCTGAAGCTGGCGAAGCTCTGGATCTGCCGCCATACCTCCTCGGCCTCGCCCAGCGGGTAGCCGAAGGCCTTGCAGTTGGCGAAGAACTTCTGCTCCACCACCTTGAACTCCGGCCGGTCGCGGTAGCGGAGGTTCATGCCGCGCCGCACTGTGTCGGACTCCTCCAGGTCCAGCCCGCCGTAGAGGTGCACCACCTTGATCACGTCCTCCTGGTACACCATCACGCCGTAGGTCTCGGGCATGATCTCCAGCAGGCGCTTGGGCGCGTTCTTGCGGCGCTCGGGGTCGTTGTGGCGCAGCAGGTATTCGCGCATCATGCCGCTCTCGGCCACGCCGGGGCGGATGATGCTGCTCGCCGCCACCAGCCCGAGGTAATCGTCCACCTTCAGCTTCTTCAGCAGCATGCGCATGGCGGGGCTCTCCACGTAGAAGCAGCCGATGGTATCGCCCTTGCGCAAAAGTTCCTTGATCGCGGGGTCCTGTTTGAAGCAGGGGATGTCGTGGATGTCAACCGCTTCGCGGAATGTAGAATGGTCAATGCGGAATGTAGAATGTAAAAGGCCCTCGCCCTTAGCTCCTTGCTCCGCCGTTCCACATTCATCATTCATCATTCTACATTTTCCATTCACCAGCTCCACCGCATCCCGTATATGCCCCAGCCCGCGTTGGCTCAGCAGGTCGAATTTGTGCAGGCCCATGTCCTCGCACTCCAACATGCTGATCTGCGTCACCGGAAAACCTTTCGGCGGACGGAACAGCGCGGCGAAATGCGTCACGGGCTTCTCCGTGATCACGATCCCACCCGCGTGGATGCCCAAATGGTGCGGCATGCCGATCAGGCGCTTGCTGTAGTTGATCACCGCCTTCGCCACCTTGTCCAGCTCGTTGCTCTTCGCATGGGCGCTGGGCTTTCCGCGCGCGAAGTAGCCGTGGTCGCCTTCCGAGAGCGCATCGATCTCCGCTGGGGGCAGCCCCACGGCCTTGCCCAGCTCGCGCACGGCGCCGCGCCATTGGAAGGTGGTGTAGGTGGCGATCTGCGCCGCGTGGATGCCGCCCGCACGGCCATCTGCAGTGTTGTACTTGTTGAACACGTACCGGTACACCTCGTCGCGGTCCTTCCAGCTGAAATCGATGTCGAAATCGGGCGGTTTCTTGCGTGCGGGGTTGATGAAGCGCTCGAAGTAGAGGTCCAGCTCCATGGGGTCCACATCGGTGATGCGCAGGCAATAGGCCACCAGGCTGTTGGCGCCGCTGCCGCGCCCCACGTGGAAGAAGCCCCGGCTTCGCGCGTGGTTGACGATGTCCTGGTTGATGAGGAAGTAGCTGATGAAGCCCATGCGCTCGATCACGTCCAGCTCGTGGTGCATGCGGGCCAGCACCTTGGGCGTCACCTCCGGGTAGCGGTAGCGCAGGCCCTCGCGCGTGTCGCGGTGCAGCTTCTCGCGGTCGGCGCGCATGTTATTGGTGAAGGCCGCGCGCGTTTTGTCGCTGCCGTCGAAGGCGATCGTGCATTGCTCCAGCAGCCGCTCCGCGTTGTCCACGAGCTGCGGCCAGTCGCGGTAGATGCGGCGTACTTCTTCCTCACTGCGGAAGAACTCGTCCTGCCCCGCCAGTTCCTCCTTCGGCAGCATGCTCACCACGGTGTTCGTGGCAACGGTGCGCAGCAGGCGGTGCGTGTTCCAATCGCTCTTCGCTTTGAAGGTCACCGGCATCAGCGCCACCAGGTCGTTCACCCTGCGCGACCACGGCGAGAAGGGCAGGCGTGTGAGCTCGCTCGGCTTCACGCCCATGCGCTCGTTCGGGCGTAATTGCTGCGGTGCGTGGGCGAAGGGGTAGATGAAGAACACGTCCTCCATCTCCGGTGCGCGCTCCGGCAAGGCTTCATCATCCAGGAGATGCCCGCTCAGCAGCTCGTTCAGCCGCTGGAAGCTGTTGTTGTTCTTCGCGATGCCGATGTACAACAGCCGTGCGCCCTGGCGGAATTCGATCCCCGCCACAGGCCTAACGCCATAGCGTGGTGCATCGCGCACGAAGTCGGGGATGCCCGCCGAGCAATGGATGTCGGTGAGGGCGATGGTGCGCACACTCGCCCTGGCCGCTTCCTCCAGCAGCACTTCGGGCTTCATCACGCCGTATTTGAAGCTGAACCAGCTGTGGCAGTTGAGGAACATGATCGACGCGGATCCCGTCGATCCGGCGACGGATAATATACCAGCGAACCATTCATCCCAACGCGACAACGCGGTCCACCTTCCGCCCGTCACTCTTCCACATATCGAACAACCACCTTAGAACACCCCTTCATGAAAAAGACCTTGACGCTTTCCATCGCCTGCGCAGCAAGCTCCATACTATGCGCACAGACCATCGAACAGACAGGATTGGCCTTCGACCCCGAGATCCTTACGGTCATGGCGGGCGAGGAGATCACCATCATCCTGAACGCTCCGCACACCGCCACCGAAGTGGACGAGGCCACTTGGAATGCGAATGAGAGCACCTCGAACGGCGGCTTCGACTTCAGCGCCGGCACGCACACCCTCACGCTGGATGTTCCGGGCACCTACTACTATGTATGCGTGCCGCACGCAGGCATGGGGATGAAAGGGCGCATCGTGGTGGAGTCCGGCGCAGGGGTGGCCGCCCAGGAGGGTATGCCCCGGCTCGTGCTCTTTCCCAATCCCGCCTCGACCGAGCTTCACCTCCCTTCGGCCGTGGCCGGACAAGTGCTCACACTGATCGACGCCCAGGGCCGCGTGGCGCTACGCCACACCACCACGGGTGCCGACCGCGTGGATATCACCACACTGGCCGCCGGCAACTACAACGCCACGTTGAGCGATGCCAAGAACCAGGTCGTGGCACGCGAGCAGGTGACCATCGTACGCTGAACCGGATCTTGAAGCAGAAAGGCCCGTTCCGATGGAACGGGCCTTTCTGCTTTCCCTGGACCGCGCATCATCGCAACGGCTCCCACCAAGGCGCGCTCGCCGCCGGATCCGCGTCAACCACGATAGCCCCGATACGCGGTGTCAGCAACGGAACACCGAGTTCCTTCGCCCGTACCGTCAGACGCTCGATCGGCTCCTTCCATGGGTGCAGCGCCAGACTGAACTTGGCCCAATGCACCGGCATCAACACGCGCGCCTTCACATCCAGCGCAGCTTGTGCGGTCTCTTCGGGCATCATGTGGATGTTGGCCCAGCGCTCGTTGTATGCCCCGCACTCCAACATCGCCAGATCGAACGGTCCGAAGCGCTCACCCACTTCCTTGAAGGTCGGTGAGTAGCCCGAGTCCGCACCGAAGTAGATCCGCTTGTCGCCGCTCACCATCACCCACGAGCCCCAGAGCGTGCTGAACCGGTTGGTCATGCCGCGGCCAGAGAAGTGGCGCGAGGGCGCGAGCGTCAGCCGCACCTTGCCGACATCCACACGCTCCCACCAGTCCTTCTCGGTGATGGCGCTGGCCGGAATGCCCCAATGCTCCAGGTGCGCCCCCACCCCCAGCGGCACGATGAAACGCTTGTCCTTCAACTGCACGATGGTCCCGTGATCCAGGTGGTCGTAGTGATCGTGCGAGAGCAGGACCACATCCACCGCGGGCAACAGGTCCACACGCATGTGCTGGCGGTAGTTGAAGCGCTTGGGCCCGGCGAAGGAGAAGGTGGAGGCCCGCTCGCCGAAGACCGGATCGATCAGGAAGGTGGTGCCTCCCAATTTGATCAGCAACGACGAATGCCCGAACCACGCCACCGCGAAGGAACTGTCCGGCACGGCGTTCCACGAGGCGATGTCCATGTCCACCGTGGGGATCGTGTCCTTCGGCTCGCGCGCATCACCGCCACGTACCATTTCATACGCCACCTTGGCCATCACCGTCAACGGCATGTCCATGTTCGTCTCCACCACGTTCTGGAAGCGGCCATCCCGCTGGTTCGGCGATGCCTGGATGCGCGTCAGGCGTTCACCCGTCGGGTCGCCACCGATCCGAGGGGAGAACTGGAAGTAGAGGATAAGCCACACCGCCAGCACAGCGATGATGCCGAGGATACAAAGGATGACCATGCGGTAGCGTTCCATGGAAAGTGCACAAAGGTGGCGATACCGCCCACCGGCCGCTCACCCGTTCATCACGCCCGGCCACCATCCATGATGAACGGAAAGCCGCACGGACACCATTCGGTCCGTGCGGCTCCCACCAGGCGAGGCGCACCACACACGCCCCCGCCGGGCGTTGGATCACTTGTACTTCACCGCACCCTGTGCCAGCAGGTGCTCGATGTCGTTGTTCACGCTGAGTATGAGCAAGGAGGTGGCCGTGCAGAACACCGGGCTGGTGATGCAGTGGTGGCCATTCCAACTGCCGTCCTGGTTCTGGATGTCCACCAGGCGCTTGGTGGTCTGGCCATACCAGTTCTTCCAGCCCTGGTCCTTGGCGATCACGAGCGACTCGCCGGTCTGCAGGAAGCTCAGGAACTCCTCCCCTCCGTTGTTGCCGAAGCCACTGATCACGCGTTCGTCCTGTGCCTGCTGCTTAGCCGCGTTGTACACCTGGTAGGCGGTGTTCATCTTCTCCGCTTCGGCCGGCGGGTAACCGGCTTCCTCCAGGGTCTTGCTGTCCACCTGTGCGTCCTTGGCAACCCTGCCCTCCTTCTTCGCCCGTTCCATCCGTTCGTTCACCTCGCGCGCTTGGGCCGCACTGTTGCGGGTGCTGCTGCTCACAGCGTACAGGGTGACACCCGCGGCACGTTCCGTGGCCACGCTGCCGGTGTTCGCATCGAAGTTGGCCTTCTGGTAGTCGCGCGCAAGGTCCAATGCCTCATCGTTCACTTCGGCCCCGGCGCTCTTCGCGCTTTCCAACGCACTGGCCGCGAAGCTGGACTGCAACACACCCGCCCAGCCATCGCCCTGCACGCTACCATCGCTGTTCTGCGACCGTTGGATCAGCCCCACACACGTGTTCAACGCACGCTTCGCACGCAGGTAGGTGCCGTGCTGCTCACCGATCCGGGCCACCAGGTTCGAGAGGAACTGGGTGGTCAGCGCCACGTCGATGTTCGCACCCAACTTGCTTTGGATCTGCGTGCCCGTAAGCTGCGTGATGTTGGTGGCACCCTTCGGCGTCTTCTCCACCTGGGCGAGCAGGTACTCCATGGCACGCTTCAGCTGACCCGCGTACGGACCTTGCTCCGGCGTGTTGCCCATGCGCATCAGGGCCATGCCCACCATGGCCGTGGTGGCGGGATCCGTGCTTACAGCATGCGGGTCCATGATGTCCTGGCGGGCATGGCTTCCACAGCCGAAGCCGCCATCGTTCGCCTGTGCCTTCACCAACCATTCAATGGCACGACGCTCGCTATTCTCCACACTTTCCGGTGTGGCCAGTACGAACGAAGGATCAAGCCCTTCCCCTTCGTATACGGTCTTGAACACACAACCATGGATCGGCTCCCCGATCGAAGTGGGCGTTTCCGGGTCGGGACCCGGCACATGGCAGCGCGGAACATCGGCACCGGCATGCCGGAAGGATACCAACATGATGACCACGCTGGTCGCAACAAGGATGATCGGCAGGTACGGCAGCTTTTTCATGAGCGTTGTTCTTTGGAGAAGGTGTAGACCTGGGTGGCACAATGCCTGTCCCACACCTCCGTACACGGCACGGCCCAGAACGTTCGATCGGAGACCCTGGAGAACGCACGACCTTTGCCATTCGCCATGCGGACGACCATCATCCTGTGCCTTCTCTGGCCCATCGTTACCCTGGCCCAGCGCCCCAAGCCAGCGAACAACGGTTTCGATACCGCCTATGTGCATGACTTCTCGCACATCGTTACAGGGCGGTTCTACCTGATCACGAAATACAACCGCATGCGCTTCGCGGCGAGTGGTGCGCCCGACCTGATGTACCTGCCCAACAACCGGTACAACTTCGGGGTAGGGCTGAGCTACCGCTCCCTCACGCTCAATATCGGCGTTGGGATCCCAGGCCTCAACAACGACCAGCACAAGTACGGCACCACCCGGTACCTCGATGCCCAGGCCAACATCTACAAGAAACGGTGGGCCACCAACCTGTTCCTGCAGCGGTTCGCGGGCTATTACACCCCGAGCTACACCAAGGACGAACTGGGCTGGAGCCAGCCCACCGTGATGGCCACACGCGGCGATCTGATACAATGGAACATCGGCACCAGTGCGGTTCGGGTGATGAATGATGATCGTTTCAGCTACCGAGCGGCCTTCAACCAGGATGCCTGGCAACGCAAGAGCCAGGGCTCATGGTTGGTGGGTGGCTACATCACCTATTTCGCCTTGCGGGCCGATTCATCGCTGGTGCCGCAAGTCATCGCCAACCGCTTCGAGGGGGGGCTGCACATGCGTAAGGGGCGCTTCTGGGATATCGGGCCCATGGGCGGATACGTGTACACCTGGGTGTATCGCGAGCATTGGTTCGCAACGGGTAGCGGCGTGGTCGGAGCGGGGATCAGTGCACAGCGTGTGGAGACCGAGGATGGCCCGGACCTTCGGCACAACAGCACTGTGGCGGGGCCCGGATGGCACGCCCAGTTCCGTGCCGGCGTGGGCTATAACGATCGGGATCGCTACTTCGGCCTATCGTGGACGCAAGAGAACATCCTATACCTGGTGGAAGCCCGTGATCGCTTCTCCTGGTCGGTCGGGAACTTGCGCGTGAACTTCGTGAAGCGCTTCAACGGCCGCCGCGGTCGAAGGACATGACGTATTGACCCCGGCGAGCTGTTCCATGCAGCCCATGCCCTGCCGCGATGCCAACGCACCTGGGCCGGTCCGTTGAATACCGGTGAATGCTCGATCCGGATTCTCCGCCCCGGCCTGGCTCACGCCTCCGATCCGCTTCGCCGCCTTCCGGTCGTTCGAGCAGGACCATGCGGGCCAACCTTCGGCAGCCCGGTGCGCGACAGGATCCGTTACGCCTCCTGCATGCGCTTCGCCGCCTTCTTCCGCTCGTTCTCGTCGAGCAGGATCTTGCGGATGCGCAGGCTCTTGGGTGTCACCTCTAGGTACTCGTCCTCGGCGATATACTCCATGCACTCCTCCAGGCTGAACTTCACCGGGGGCGCGATGCTGGTCTTCTCATCGCTGCCGCTGGCGCGCATGTTGGTGAGCTTCTTCACCCGGATCACGTTCACGCCGAGCTCCTCGCCGGGCTTGGGGCTTTCACCGATCACCTGGCCGGCGTACACCTCCTCGCCTGGGGCGATGAAGAACCGGCCACGGTCCTGCAACTTGTCGATGGCGTAGGCAATGGACGTGCCCGTCTCGGCGCTGACGATACAGCCTGAACGCGGTGAAGCGATCGCGCCCTTGAACGGCTCATAACCCTTGAAGCGGTGCGCAACGATGGCCTCGCCTTCGGTGGCGGTGAGCAGGGTGTTGCGCAGGCCGATGATGCCGCGCGCAGGGATGCTGAACTCGAGCACCGTGCGATCGCTCTTCTGTTCGATGTTGAGGATCTCGCCCTTGCGCCGGGTAACATGATCGATCACGCGGCTGCTGAACTGCTCCGGCACCTGGACCGTGAGGGTCTCGATGGGCTCGTGGCGCTGGCCATCGATGTCCTTGTACAGTACCTGCGGCTGGCCCAGCTGGAACTCGTACCCCTCGCGGCGCATGGTCTCCACCAGGATACTGATGTGCAGGATACCACGGCCGAAGACGAGCAGACGATCCGGGCTGTCGGTCTCCTTCAGGCGCATGGCCAAGTTCTTCTCGATCTCCTTGAAGAGCCGGTCGCGCACGTGTCGGCTGGTAACGAACTGGCCCTCGCGGCCGAAGAAGGGCGAGTTGTTGATGGTGAACAACATGCTCATGGTGGGCTCGTCCACCTTGAACTTCGCGAGGCCCTCGGGGTTCTCCGCATCGGCGATGGTGTCACCGATCTCGAAATTCTCCAGACCCATCACCGCCACGATCTCGCCGCAGCCCACCTCCTCCTTCACCTTCACCTTGCCGAGACCCTCGAAGGTCATCAATTCCTTCACCTGCCCTTTCGCCATGCCCCCGTCGTTCTTCACGAGGGTCACCTGCTGATTGGGCTTGATGGTGCCACGGCTGATGCGGCCTACGGCGATACGGCCCTGGAAACTGCTGTAGTCCAAGCTGGTGATGCGCATCTGCAATGTACCATCCACCTTCTTCGGGGCTGGGATCTTCTCCAGGATCACGTCGAGCAGGTAGCTCACGTCCTCGGTGGGTGTCTTGGGATCGGGACCCATCCAACCGCCTTTGCCACTGCCGTACACCACGGGGAAGTCCAACTGGTCCTCGTTGGCATCCAGCGCGAACATCAGGTCGAACACGGCCTCGTGTACCTCGTCGGGCGTGCAGTTGGGTTTGTCCACCTTGTTGATCACCACCACGGGTTTGAGGCCCATCTCGATGGCCTTACCCAGCACGAAGCGCGTCTGCGGCATGGGCCCCTCGAAGGCGTCCACCAGCAGGATCACGCCATCGGCCATATTGAGCACACGCTCCACCTCGCCGCCGAAGTCGCTGTGGCCCGGGGTATCGATCACGTTGATCTTCACACCCTTATAGCGCACGCTCACGTTCTTACTGAGGATGGTGATGCCCCGCTCGCGTTCCAGGTCGTTGTTGTCCAACAACAGGTCGGCATGCTCCTGGTTCTCGCGGAAGAGCTGGCATTGGTGCAGGATCTTGTCCACCAGGGTGGTCTTACCGTGGTCGACGTGGGCGATGATGGCGATGTTGCGCAGCTCGGTCATACTCAAGGATTTGGGGCGGTGTCCCGGAAAAAAGCCCGCGAAGGTAGCGGTTCATGATGAAATTGATGCGCCTTGGCTATCTTTGCCGCCGCTTTGCCCACGGGCATGGCGAACCGGCCCCGTAGTTCAATTGGATAGAATGACAGATTCCGGTTCTGTTGGTTACAGGTTCGAGTCCTGTCGGGGTCACCAGCAAAAGCGTCCGCAAGGGCGCTTTTCTATTTTCCCTCCACGGAGATGGCCGATCGCGACCAACGACGCTTGCCTTCGCCCCCAACCCCTTCCTTTGCCCGGATGCGCATCGACAAGTTCCTCTGGTGTGTCCGCCTGTTCAAGACCCGCAGCTTGGCCACCGAGGCCATCAAGCGCGAGCAGGTGAAGCTCAACGACCGGATGGTGAAGGCCTCGGCCGAGGTGAAACCCGGGGACACGGTCGCTTTACGTGAACCGCCCATCTGGCGGAGCTGGACGATCCTGGCGATGCCCGCTTCACGGGTGGGCGCTAAACTCGTTCCCACCCTCATGCAGGAGCAGACCTCGTTCAACGACCTGGAAAAACTGGAACTGGCTCGGCTGGCGAAAGCCGAACATCGGGAACCAGGCAGTGGGCGACCCACCAAACGCGACCGACGCGACATGGATCGCCTCACACAGCACTGACCCGCGCTTTCACAACCGCCACCGCAGAACCCGCGCGGCCACGCTCCGAGATGCCGCATGGAGCTCTACCTCCCAAGCTCTCGACCCATGAGCGATCGGCCAACGGCACATCGCGACCCACGGTGGACCTCTCCACCCATGACCCGGATCCAAGATCCTTTCCGTATGTTTATCCTGAACCAACTGTCTGAGACCATGACCAGAACCACTACACTTCTCCCACTTAGCCTCACCGCCATGCTGGCGTTGGGATTGAATGCATCCGCACAGGATCGTACCACGTTCGGCGAACCGCGGCACACCTTCCGGAATGCGGCTTCGCGCCCGCAACCATCCATGGCGCTCCGGGGCACCACGCCGGCCAACGACGAGTGCGCAAACGCCGAAACCATCGCCCTGGTGACCTTGGACGCCTGCGCCAGCGGTGCCACCCCAGGCAACAGTGGCGGGTCCGATACCTCCTCGTTCGTTCCATCTTGTGACGGCAGCACCCTCGGGCTCCAAGACGTGTGGTACACCTTCAACAGCGGATCCGCGTCCGCGGTGTACATCACCCTGACCCCCGGCGAGGGCATGACGGATTTCGGCCTTGCCGTATTCGATGGCTGTGAGGGAACGGAGCTGGCCTGCGAGGTCGTGCCTGATGCCGCTGTGAGCGTAGCGGTAGACCCGGCTACGGAGTACACCATCCAGATCTTCAGCAACCTCGACTGGGGTACCGGCGGGGCATTCACCCTGTGTGTGGCGTACGACAACGCCCCCGCCCCGGCCAACGACAACTGCAGCAGTGTCACCCCGGAAGCCCTGGCCATCGGCAACACCATCACCTTCACCGGCACCACGGCCGGCGCCACCATCGATGGTGACTTCGTGGACCCAACGGATCGTGTGGCCGCGGTATGGCATGGCATCACCCTCTCCACGTGCGCCACGCTGACCGTGGATTTCTGCGGCACCGACCCCGCCTTCACCAACGGCTATGGCATCATCGGCACCGACTGCCCCCTCGACGATGCTTCCTTGATCACCTTCACCACGGCGAACAACACTTCCTGTGGGGACGACAACTACACCATCACCTACCTGAACGTTCCCGCCGGCACCTATTACCTCCCGGTCTGGTCCCAAGTGGGTGTGGCCTATGGCCCCTACACCATGCATGTGGCCGCCACGGCATGCTCCGTTGCACCGGCCAACGACGATTGTACCGGTGCGATCGCCATGACACCCACCACCACCTGCACGCCGGTTGCTGGCACCACGCTCCTGGCCACCGAATCCATGCCAGCTGAGGTCTGCAGCGAATGGACCGGGACCGCCGACGACGATGTCTGGTACAGCTTCGTGGCCAGCAACACGAGCCACACCATCGCCGTCACCACACCCTTCGATGGTGTACTGGCCCTCTACAGAAGCGATTGTGGCGCACTCCAGGGGATCACCTGTATCGATGATGTTGCCGGAGGTGGCGAAGAGACCATCACCGTGGATACCCTGACCGTGGGGAACACGTACTACTACCGCCTGTACTCATACAGCGCTGCCGCTTCTGCGGACCCCACGTTCACCACCTGTGTGACCGGTCCAGAAGGCACCGGCCTCAACGAGATGGCCCGCAACGCGAACTGGAGCCTCTACCCCAACCCGAGCAAGGGTACGCTCAACATCAGGTACGATGGGGCCTTCGAGCAGGTACGGATCGAAGTGCTCGACCTGAGCGGGCGCATGATCCATGAGGAGGTGCGCTACATGGGCAACGGACAAAGCCTGACCCTGCGACCGAACAGCCACCTGGCCACGGGCGCTTACAACGTGCGCCTGACCAACAGCGTAGGCCGCACCACCCAGCGTGTGGTGGTTGAATGACCCCACCATCGATCCCATAGGCCAGAGGCCGTCTCGCAACGAGACGGCCTCTGGTGTTTTCGGGCGTTCCCCAGAACAAGCCGCTATGCCATCCCCGCACGCGACCCGGCCCCATGGATCACTAATGGGTACCTCGTATCGACCGCTTTGGAATGACCAAATGGTATAAGGTGCGGCTATCTTTAGCCCACTTCGGGTCATTTTCTCCACTGGCCCATACGTGAACCATGAACATCCTCATCCGCTTGATCATCTCGGCCATCGCCGTGCTCGTGACCGACCTACTGCTACCTGGCGTGAGCCTGGGAGACATGGGCACCACCAATGGCTTGCTCACCGCCTTGCTCGTGGCCGCGGTCCTGGGCTTGCTGAACGCCTTGCTCAAACCCCTGCTCATCCTGCTCACGCTGCCGGTTACGATGGTGACCCTGGGGCTCTTCCTGTTGGTGATCAACGCCGTGATCGTGATCATCGCCGCGCGGATCGTGCCCGGGTTCTCGGTGGATAGCTTCTGGTGGGCGCTCGGCTTCAGCCTGCTCCTCTCCCTGGTCACCAGTGTGCTCAACGCGTTCGACGGAGGATCGCAGCGGGCGGATGGATGATACACCAGGTGAACATCCAACACCAGCCGTTCTGCTTGCTCTTCTTCCCCAGGCCTTCGGCCTTGCAACAGGTCTCTCGTATCGGCCTGTGGAAAATTGCCGCGCACCTTCGGCCGCTACGGCATGTCCTATGGGAGCCTGGATTGGATCCCAGAGGTAGCTGGCAACACGCGATCGGCTGGGTGCAACGTTAAGCCGAACCGCCCACCTGCACCTGCCCACTTCCGTACCCTACGGTGAGCCGGGTGCCATACGGCCAACCACTTGCTGCATTCCCACTCAGTTATCCCCGTCCAGCAGGCGACCCAGACCACCGAGCAGGCTACCCTCCTCCTTGCCACGCCCACCGGCCTTCGGTGCCGCCGCGATGATATTGTCCGCCAGGCGGCTGAAGGGCAGGCTCTGGATCCAGACATGTCCCGGCCCGCGAAGGTGCGCGAAGAACAGCCCTTCCCCCCCGAACAAGGTATTCTTGATGCCGCCTACGAACTGGATATCATAATCCACGGTCTGTGTCATGGCCACCAGACAGCCGGTATCCACCCGAAGGGTCTCCCCTGGTGCGAGTTCACGCTGCACGGTGGTACCACCGGCATGGATGTACACCTGCCCATCGCCTTCCAGCTTCTGCATGATGAATCCCTCGCCACCGAAGAGGCCTGCGCCCAAGCGCTTCTGGAACGCGATGCCGATGCTCACCCCCTTCGCTGCGCATAGGAAGCTGTCCTTCTGACAGATCAACCGGCCCTGGTAGTCCAGCAGGTCCAAGGGCATGATCTTGCCCGGGTAGGCCGCCGCGAACCACACGGTGCGGCGGGTGCTGGAGTTGTTCGTGTACGTGGTCATGAACAGGCTCTCACCGGTGAGCACCCGTTTGCCGGCCCCCCAGAGCTTTCCCATGAAACCCTGCTCCTTCCCATCCCCGCTCCCGAAGATGGTCTTCATCTCGATCCCATCATCCATCATCATCATCGTACCCGATTCGGCGATGACGGTCTCCATCGGATCCAGCGTGATCTCCACGCATTGCATGTCGTCACCGACGATGCGGTGATCCAGTTCGTGTGCTTGGCGGCTCATGGTCGCTACGTGTTGTTCGGGCCACAAAGGAACGGCGTTCTCGAGCCCCCACCTAAGCTTCAGGATGGCGATGCCCCGGTCCTTCAGCAGCGGTCGCCATCGATGATGAGCGGGACCTGCAGCGCCCGGGCCGTACCTTGCCCCCTCGTTCCAAGCCATTCACCGCATGTCCACCCCCGCCCTGCAGAAGGACGTTCGATCCGCCCACCTCCCCGACCAGGAAACCCTGTTGAAGGCCTGGGAGTTGATGTGTACCGCCAAGGCGATGACCGAGCTCTACGAGGAGCACTTCAAGTTCACCAGCAAGTATGTGCATGCCACCAGCCGTGGGCACGAGGCCATCCAGCTCGCACTCGGCTTGCAACTGAAGCCGCAGGATTTCGTGGCGCCCTACTACCGCGATGACAGCATCCTGCTCGGTATCGGCATGCGGCCCTACGAGCTGATGCTTCAACTGATGGCCAAACGGGACGACCCCTTCAGCGGCGGCCGCAGCTACTACTGCCACCCGAGCCTGAAACGCGAAGGCATGCCGCGGATCCCGCACCAGAGCAGTGCCACGGGCATGCAAGGCATCCCCACCACCGGCATCGCGCTCGGGCTGTGGTACAAGGAGAAAGCGGGCATCCCGCATGATCTCAACGGCGGTCCGGCCGATCTGGCGCCCGTGGTGGTCTGCTCCTTCGGTGATGCCTCGATCACCGAGGGCGAAGTGGCCGAGGCTTTCCAAATGGCCGTGCTCAAGAGCCTGCCCATCATCTACCTGGTGCAGGACAACGAGTGGGACATCAGCGCCCATGCGCCCGAGTTCCGCAAGGGCGATGCCACCGCTTACGCCAAAGGCTTTCCCGGATTGGAGACACGCACCATCGACGGCACGGACTTCATCGAGAGCTATGCCACGCTGAACGAGGTGATCGCCACGGTGCGCAGGGAGCGCCGTCCTTTCCTGGTGCATGCGAAGGTGCCACTGCTGAACCACCACACGAGCGGTGTGCGCATGGATTTCTACCGCAGCGAACAGAACCTCGCAGAGCACCGCAAGCGCGACCCGCATCCGCGGTTCATGCAACAACTGCTCGATCACCGGCTGCAGCTGGAGGGGTTGAAAAAGCTGGAGCAGCAGGTCATCGCCACGGTGAAGGCGGACTTCGAGCTGGCCAAGAACGCCGAAGACCCACGGCCAGAGGATGTCGTCACGCACGAATTCGCCCCCACCCCCATCACCGAAGAAAGTGGTGAACGCGCCCCCGCCGACCGCGAACCGACCGTGATGGTGGACAGCGCCCTCTTCGCCATCCGCGAACTGATGCAGGAGGACCCCAAATGCCTGCTCTACGGACAGGACGTGGGCGCGCGCCTGGGCGGCGTGTTCCGCGAGGCGGCCACACTCGCCCGCGACTTCGGCGATCACCGCGTGTTCAACACCCCGATCCAGGAAGCCTTCATCATCGGGAGCACCGTGGGCATGAGCGCCGCCGGATTGAAGCCCATCGTGGAGGTGCAGTTCGCTGACTACATCTGGCCGGGGCTGAACCAGCTCTTCACGGAGGTCGCTCGCTCGTGCTACCTCACCGTGGGCAAGTACCCCGTGAGCAGCATCCTGCGCGTGCCCATCGGGGCGTACGGCAGCGGAGGGCCCTACCACAGTAGCAGCGTGGAGAGCGTGCTGTGCAACATCAAGGGGATCAAGATCGCCTACCCCAGCACCGGCGCCGACCTGAAGGGCCTGATGAAGGCCGCCTACCACGACCCGAACCCCGTGGTGATGCTGGAGCACAAAGGGCTCTACTGGAGCAAGATCAAAGGCACCGAGGATGCCCGGAGCATCGAGCCCTCCCCGGACTACATCGTTCCGTTCGGCAAGGCACGCTTCGTGCAACAGGCCGATGCCACCGCCATCGCACGCGGCGAAGCTGCCGTGATCGTGACCTACGGCATGGGCGTGTACTGGGCGAAGGCCGCTGCCAAGGACTTCCCCGGTCGTGTAACGATCATCGACCTGCGCACACTCGTTCCCCTGGACGAGGATGCCGTGATGAGCGCGGTACGGGAGCACACCCGTTGCCTGGTGGTCACCGAAGAACAACTCACCAACTCCTTCGCACAGGCGCTGGCCGGCCGCATCAACGAGCAGTGCTTCCGCGACCTGGATGCGCCGGTGAAGGCCATCGGTGCGCTGGACATGCCCGCGGTACCGCTCAACAGCACCTTGGAAGCCGCCATGATCCCCAACGCGGAGAAGGTGGCAGCGGCCTTGGACATGTTGTTGAAGTACTGATCAGGCGGCCCCGGGCGCCCATCCGGCTCGCGCTCCAAGCCCCTTTCACCCTCGCACCACCTCGGATGGAAGAGCACCACATCACCGTACCACGGACCGCACGCTACCATGTCCTGGGCGATCCCCGCACCGCACAGGCCATCTGGATCGTGCTGCACGGATACGGTCACCTGGCCCGATACTTCCTCAATAAATTCGACGGTCTTGCGGCCGACATCGCTTTCGTAGCGCCGGAAGGTCTCAGTCGTTTCTACCTCGACGAGGGGCACCAACGGGTGGGGGCCACCTGGATGACGCGCGAAGACCGGGAACACGAGATCGCGGATCAGTGTTCGTACCTGAGTGCATTGACCCTGGCTCTGAGGGGGCCGCGCACCGGAACACCCGTGAATATCCTCGGCTTCTCGCAGGGTGTGGCCACCGCCTGCCGCTGGAGCCTGCAATGCTCCACCCCACCCCCCAAGCTGGTGCTCTGGGCCGGTTCCCTACCACCCGAACCTTCACCCGATGACCTGCGCTTGGGCTGGGCGAACACCACCGTGGACCTGGTGCTGGGGAACGCAGACCCGTATGCCGATGGATCCGAGTTACGATCCCAAGCCGAACGCCTGTCGGCCGCAGGGGTCAAACACCGCATCCACCGCTTCTCTGGCGGACATACGCTGGAACCTGTCCTGCTGAGCAAGTTGATCCGGTGATCAGGACCGGATGGCCTTACCATAATTCACCGGATCAGGGCTTGGTCACAGCAGGCTGTCCGTTCATCTTTGGTAACGACCGCACCAAACGACCAAGACCATGATGAAAGTGATCTCTACCCCGCTCGTATCACTCCTTTTCGTCGGCAACGCCATGGCACAGCTCCAAGGCTATTCCGTTGGGCAGACCGTGAACGATTTCACGGTGACCGATACACAAGGGAACACACACAACCTGTATTCGATCACCGCTTCCGGCAAACATGTGGTCCTCGACTTCTTCTTCGACACCTGCCCTCCCTGCCAACAGACCCAACCCTACCTCAACCAGCTTCACGAAACGTATGGTTGAAACGGAGCCGACCTGTTCGTGATCTCCATCAATAACGGAACGGATGACAATGCCGCCGTGGATGCCTTCGAGGCCACCTACGGTGGTTCGTACACGCATTCGCCCGTTGTGGGGATCGAGGGCGGTTGCGCGGCCGTGGATGCCGATTTCAACCCGGTGGCCTATCCCACCTACTGCCTCATCGGCCCTGACAACAAGCTGAAGAACGAGGACATCTGGCCCATCGCTTCCATGAGCTCCTTTGTGAGCGCCTTCCCCGCAGGTAGCGATATCCAGACCGCCCAATGCGCGTTGGTGAGCATCGAAGAACACCGCGCCACGGCTCGCCTGTCGATCTTCCCCATGCCAACGAACGGCCCGGTCTCCGTTGATATGACCGTGCCAACACCCGGAGAGTTGCGGCTTGAACTACTCGACCCGTTGGGACGCTTGGTATACCAGGAATCCCTTGGAAAACGACCTGCCGGACAGATCCGACACAGCATGGACCTGGCACCGATCGGGAACGGCAACTACAGCCTACGCTTGACCATGGACGGTGTACCCACCTCAGTGCGGCCTGTGATGATCGTCCGCTAGTACCATTACGAAGTCTCCCCGTGAACGGACGCCATCCCAGGCGTCTTCACCACGAGGCCTGCCCGCAGCCTGCCCGGCACGATCGATCGCCTGTAGCGACCACGGGAGAGCGCCCGTGCACCCCAGGTTCGCGCGTGGCCGCTTGGCCCTTCGGGGAGAATGGGGCTTCGCCCACACACCGCCCCCTGGTCGGTGTTTGCCGGGTCACCTGCGATGCACACCACGGCAACGCATCAACAGTGCTCAGAAATTCACCGGAGGCTGATGCGCCTTCCAGGTCAACAGATCATCGATGGTGCGCACAGCGACGGAATGGTAATTGCCTCGCGCACTGGCATAGATCGTCTGTGCCATGAGTCGTCCTTTCTCAGAGCCCAACATCTGCGTGTATAGCGGCACCAGGAACTTCCGACGGCCAACGGTGTTCAAGAAGGTATCCAACTTGGCATACGCTTGATCGTGATCGTTCCGGATGCATTGTTCAAGCCAGGCCGTGAGGATCTCCGCATTCCCACTCCGGGTGAGGTCGAAGGCGGCATCCAGTTCATTCATCTGCGCATCCGTCATCGTTCCCGGCAAGTGGCGTAAGAAATGCATCCACTCGAAGGTGCTCCACGCAGCAGTGGCCAGTTCGGTCGCCGGGGTACCCTTCACCCACCTGTCGATCTCACGTTCCACCTTACCGAACAGATCGCTCACCGGTGTTGGCGCGTTGCTCGGCAGACCCATACCATCCACCCATTCGGCCGTATTGATCGTTATCCCGTTGGGCTCGATCAAATGCTCCTGCAGGTGGGCCAGGAATCGGTCGGTGGACATGCTCTGGAACGCGAACCGATCGAAGTAGTCCCGAATGAACGCATCGAACTTCGGGCGCCCCACTTCCTGCTCGAGTAAGCGCAGAAAGGCAGCTCCCTTCTCATAGGCGACATCGGTCATCCCATCATCCGGATCTCGTCCTTCCAACGACAGTCGGAGCTCACTATCCTCCGGGTGTGGCCCCTTGGCGATGTGTGCCAAGGTGTTCAATAGGTCCTGGCGACCGAGCTGTTGCAGCATGCCGGCATACTCCGCGCCATAGAGGGCCTCCGAAATACGCCCCTCGAAGTACACGGTGAACCCTTCGTTCAGCCAGAAATCGTTCCAAGTGGCATTGGTGACCAGGTTTCCGCTCCAACTATGGGCCAGCTCGTGGGCCACCAATGCCGTGAGCGACCGGTCGCCCGCGATGATGGTGGGTGTGGCGAAGGTGAGGCAGGGGTTCTCCATACCGCCGAAGGGAAAGCTCGGGGGCAGCACGATCACGTCATACCTACCCCAGCGATACGGCCCGTACAACTCCTCGGCCACCTGGAGCATGCGGCCCATGTCCGCGAACTCCCATGCCGCCTTGTCCAACACCCCACGCTCGGCGTACACCCCGGTACGCGCATCCACCGGCTTGAAGGCCAGATCCCCGACGGCCAGCGCGATCAGGTAGGCAGGTACCGGCTGCTTCTGTTCGAAGGTGTATATCCCGTCCGCCGAACGTTCCTGTGGGTTCGTTCCGCTCATCACCGCCATCAGCTCCTTCGGCACTTTCACCGTGGCCGAATAGGTGAACCGTATCCCCGGGCTGTCTTGTATGGGGATCCAACTGCGGGTGAGTATGGCCTGTCCTTGGGTGAAGAGGAAGGGAAACTTCTTATCCGCTGTCTGCCGGGGTTCCAACCATTGCAGCGCACGCGCATGGGGGCCGGTGTGGTACCGCACCGCGATCGTCCCCGCCCCTTTCGGGAACGTTACCTCCAACGGCCTACCCAGGAACGAGCTATCGCCCAACTGGTAGTGAAGTTCCTTTCCACCTCCATCGGTGACCTGCTCCACGACCAAGCCGTCCGTATCGAGCATGATCCGGCCGGCACCGTGATCCTGGATCCTATAGGTGGCCGTACCAGCGATCCGCCGGGCATCCATATCCACCGCGATATCCAGATCCAAGTGGTTGACCACGGCCTCCAAAGGCCGGGCGTGGCTGTGGTGGTCCATGATCAATGTGGTCGTTTCCTGCCCCGCGTCCTCTGCCCCACCCTTCGAAGGGCTGTTGTCCGCACAGGATCCGAACGATAAGACAAGGAGCAACAGCGCAGCGGTCCGGCGCAGGGAGAGGGTCGGGGAGAACATGTGCGCCACAAAGGTAGAAGGCACGGATGCTGCCTTGCCCAACGGTTCGCCACAGCCATTCCCGGACCAAAATGATCATATCCGGACCCAGGCGACCTGCACTTGCTCGATTCTATTACATTTGCGGCCCTGAACGGGTGAACCGTACCTGGTGGCGGAGCATTCCAGCTCCGATCCGCGAAAACGGGACAAGGAAAATCGGGGTGTAGCGCAGCCCGGTAGCGCACTTGCATGGGGTGCAAGTGGTCGCTGGTTCGAATCCAGTCACCCCGACTGGCCAAGGGCGATCCCAGAGTGGGTCGCCCTTTTCATTTCTCATCGCCTCCTGGAACGGCCCTGTTGTCCCGTGGCCACGGGAACTTCTCGGCCAGGGCCGCGAGAAGCCCTGCTCCGCGCACTGGCCGTTACGCATCCGGGAGGAAGCATCCCCCACGCCCCTCCCGCACGATCGGGCCGCACCCGAGGCCCAAGTACCAAAGATGTACGAAACACGGTCGGGCACCTGCAGGTCGTTCTTTCGGCCAGCCCCCGTGGCACTGCGGCTCTTCCCTGTGCCGTACGAGAAATAAAAAAGGGGGCCTCAAGCCCCCCGATCCCGGATCCTCGACCCAGATAGGTTCATGGCCACCAGGTGGTCACGTTCATCCTGCGAACGTGCACAACAAGGCGAACAGCAGGATGCCCGTGTAGATGGCCGCGGTCATCAATCCCGGACTGTATTTGCGTAGAATGGCTTGCATGGTGTGGGTTGGTATTGATCGCCACAAAGGTCCGGGCCCTGCTCCAGCCGACCTCGCGGTGGACCGCACCAAGACGACCTACATGCCAACACCGGAATGTGAATTGAGCGCGGAAATGACCAGTGGTCATTGACCGGGACTACCGGGCAACTGCCCTCGAAGCCCCCCGATACTTTTGCGCCGGTTCCCGCGTTCATTCCGCCGTTCATGCGCCACCTCCACCTTCTTCTCTCCCTGCTCGCCAACCTTGTGCTCCAGGCCCAAGGCAACTTCACCATCAGCGGTTATGTGAAGGATGCCGCCACCGGCGAGACCCTGATCGGCGCCAATGTGTACATCAAGGAGACCATGAGCGGCACCACCACGAACAACTATGGCTACTATGCCTTGAGCCTCCCCCCAGGGAAGTACACCGTCGTGATGAGCTATGTGGGCTTCGATGAGAACAGCCAGGTGGTGGAGCTCGCCGCGGACCGGAAACTGAACATCGAGGCGCGTACGAAGGCCATCGTGGCCAAGGAGTTCGAGGTGGTCGGCGAAAAAGCCAAGAACACCGAGAGCACCCAGATGGGCGTGATGGACCTCGATGTGCAGAAGCTGAGCACCCTACCCGCCCTGTTGGGCGAGGTGGATATCCTGAAGACCATCCAATACCTGCCCGGGGTGAAGAGCAACGGCGAGGGCAACAGCGGATTCTACGTGCGCGGCGGTGGGCCGGACCAGAACCTGATCCTGCTGGACAATGCCACGGTGTACAACGCCAGCCATCTCTTCGGCTTCTTCAGCGTGTTCAATGCCGATGCGGTGAAGAACATCGAGCTGATCAAGGGTGGCATGCCGGCGAACTATGGCGGACGTACCAGCAGTGTGCTGGACATCACCATGAAGGACGGGAACGACAAGGCCCTGCATGGCCAAGGCGGCATCGGCCTCATCAGCAGCCGGCTAACGTTGGAAGGCCCGATCGTGAAGGACCGGAGCTCGTTCATCGTCAGTGGGCGACGCACCTACATCGATGTGCTGGCCAAGCCCTTCATGAACCCGGAAGGGGCCTTCGCCGGTAGCGGCTACTACTTCTACGACCTCAACGCGAAGGCCAACTACCGCCTGAGCGACAAGGACCGCTTCTTCCTCAGCGGATACTTCGGGCGCGATGTGTTCGAGCTGAAGGGGAGCGAGGCGGGCAGTCCCGATTTCCGCATTCCGTGGGGCAACGCCACCATCAGCGGGCGATGGAACCACGTGTTCGGACCCAAGCTCTTCCTCAACACCACCGCGCTCTTCAGCGACTACCAGTTCAGCTTCAAAGGCGGCCAGGACGATTTCTCCTTCGGCCTCAGCAGCGGGATCAAGGACTACGGGCTTAAACTCGACCTCAACCAGTACCCTTCGATCCGCCACGAACTGAAGTATGGCGCGCACTACACCTACCATGTGTACACCCCCAGCACCGTGGATGTGGCCAGCGGCGATGCCGAATTCGCCATCGACGAGCCTTCCAAACTGCGGGCGCACGAAGCGGCCCTGTACATCCAGGATGATCATTCCGTGAGCGATGTGTTCAAGGTGAACCTCGGCGTGCGCCTCTCCTACTTCGCACATGTGGGCTCGTTCAAGGAATACCTCCTCGACCCCGCTGGCCGTACCACCGGCACACGGGACCATGGCCCGGGTGAGACCCTGAAGGCGTATTACGGCGTGGAACCCCGCCTTTCCATGCGCTACACCACCGGGCCCTCCAGCAGCCTGAAGGCCAGCTTCAACCGCAACCTGCAGTACGTGCACCTGGCCAGCTTCAGCAGCGTGGGCCTGCCCACCGATGTGTGGATCCCCAGCGGCAAGAACGTGAAACCACAGGTGGCCTACCAGTATGCCGTAGGCTATTTCCGCGACCTGTGGGACCGCAAGTACGAGGCCAGCGTGGAAGTGTACTACAAGGACATGCTGAACCAGATCGAATACAAGGAGGGCGCGCAGCCCCAGGACGGCGGCAACACCAACTACGACGCCCTGCTCACCTTCGGCAAGGGCTGGAGCTACGGCGCCGAGTTCTTCCTGAAGCGGAGGCTGGGCAAATTCACCGGGTGGGCCGGATACACCTGGAGCAAGACCATGCGCCGGTTCGAAGCGGTGAACGAAGGGCGTGAGTTCCCCAGCCGCTGGGACCGCCGCCACGACCTGAGCCTGGTGGCCGGCTACGAACTGAACGACCGCTGGAGCTTCGGGGGCACCTTCGTGTACAGCACCGGCCAAGCCACCACCCTGCCCGTGCAGCGCTACTACATCGAAGGACGGGTGGTAAGCCAGTTCAGCGACCGCAACGGCTTCCGCATGGCCCCCTACCACCGCCTGGACCTGGCCGCCACCTTGAAGAACAAGCCCACCAAGCAGGTGAAGGACAAGGCCACCGGCGAAGTATCCACCGTGCAGCGCAAGTACCGGAGCAGCTGGACCTTCTCGGTATACAACGCCTACAACCGCGCCAACCCCTACTTCTACTACTTCACCACCGAAGGCACCACCGCCACCGGCGACCTCCGCCCCGTGGCCAAACAGGTCTCCCTCTTCAGCATCCTCCCCTCCATCACCTGGAACTTCCAATTCTGATGAGATCCAACGCGCTCCTGCTCCTTCTGCCCGCCGTGGCGCTCCTTGTCGGTTGCGAGAAGGAGATCACCGTGGAACTGCCCGAGGTCGAACAACGGCTCGTGGTGGAAGGCGTCATCGAACCGGGCATGCCCCCTTACGTGATCCTCACCCGCACACAGAGCTACTTCGACCCGCTCGACCCACAAGCCATCGCCAACGGTTTCGTGCGCGGTGCCCAAATCACCGTGGACAATGGCAATGGCCCCATCGTGCTCGACCAGTTGTGCAGCAGCTCGCTTCCGGACTCGTTACGCGCCATCTTCTCGGAGCTTACGGGTATCGACCCGTCGTTGGTCAACTACCTGGACATCTGCGTCTACTCCACCGCCAATACCGCGGTGTTCGGCGAGGTGGGCCGCACCTACAGCCTACGTGTGGAAGCCGAGGGCAAGGTGCTCACCAGCATCACCACCATTCCCCAGCCCGTACCCTTGGACAGCGTTTGGTTCAAGCTCGCCCTGCAACGCCCCGGCGACGACTCCCTGGGCTTCGCCTGGGCACGCCTCTCCGACCCCGACACCATGGGCAACCACTACCGCTGGATGGCTCGCCGGGTGAACCACCGCGCCGATGGCTCGGTGAAAGACCCCACCTTCATCTCCCCGCTCGGCAACACCTTCGAGGATAAGTACGTGAACGGCCTCACCTTCGACTTCAACTTCATCCGGGGGCGCCAGTTCTATAGCGACCAAGAGGAGGACAACAACGAGGAACAGGGCTACTTCAAGGTGGGCGATACCATCGCCGTGAAATTCGTGAGCATCGGTTACGCGGAACATGAGTTCTACACCAGCTACGACGAGAATGTGGGCTCGCAGGGCGACCTCTTCGGAACACCGGTCAACGCCAGATCCAACATCCAGGGTGGCCTGGGGATCTGGGCCGGCTGGGGCGTGTACGCCGATACGATCGTGTGCCAGTAGCTGCTGAACGGGGCGTGGCCCATGGTGAAGCCAGCAACGGCGGCCTGGCCATGTCCTGATCCCGTTCCGCACCACCGGGTAGAGCCCATGGTATGGATCATCACGGAACGAGGTGGCCGACGTACGATACCTTTGCCGCCATTCCCATGAGCACCACACCCGAACACGTCAAATGCCTGATCATCGGATCGGGTCCTGCCGGCTATTCCGCTGCCATCTATGCCGCCCGCGCCGACCTTAAACCCTTGATGATCGAAGGTCCTTTGCCCGGGGGGCAATTGACCCAGACCACCGAAGTGGACAACTACCCAGGCTACCCGAAGGGACGCACCGGCCCGGAGATGATGGAGGACCTCAAGGCCCAAGCCCTGCGTTTCGACACCGAGATCCGTAGTGGATGGGTGACCAAGGTGGACTTCACCGGACCGGTACATAAGGTGTGGGTGGACGAGAAGACCGAGATCCACGCCGACAGCGTGATCATCAGCACCGGTGCCAGCGCCAAATGGCTCGGCCTGCCCAACGAACTGCGCCTGCGCGACATCGGCGGGGGGGTGACCGCATGCGCCGTGTGCGACGGCTTCTTCTATCGCGGCCAGAACGTTGTACTGGTCGGTGCCGGCGATTCGGCCTGCGAAGAGGCCACCTACCTCGCCAAGCTCTGCCCCAAAGTGTACATGCTCGTGCGTAAGGATCATTTCCGCGCCAGCAAGGCCATGGTGCACCGCGTGGAGAACACCCCGAACATCGAGGTCCTGTTCAACACCGAGGTGAAGGATGTGCTGGGCGAGCAGGCCGTGGATGGCGTGCTGGTGACGAACAACAAGACCGGCGAGGAGAAGAAGCTCGATGTGACCGGATTGTTCATCGCCATCGGCCACACCCCGGCCACGCACCTCTTCCGCGGATGGCTGGAAATGGACGAACAAGGCTACCTGAAGCACAAAGCCGATAGCACCTACACCAACGTGCCCGGTGTGTTCGTGGCCGGCGACTGCGCGGACAAGGTGTACCGCCAGGCCGTGACCAGCGCCGGGAGCGGATGCATGGCCGCACTGGATGCCGAAAGGTGGCTGGCGGCGCAGGGCAAGCATTGAAGGGCGGGAACGGGGAAGCCCCCTCACCCGATCACCCGCCACCCGCTGTACTCCAGCACGAACCGGACGAGCTCGCGCTTCTTCATCGGGATGTCCCAGTCCCCGTCATAGTCCACCAACGTAGGCACGAGCGCTCCGTCGACGATGGTGTTCTCCACCCGGATCCGGATGTCGAAGTCCAGGATCACCGAGCTGTGGGCGATGCGGTATTGCCGCGCGATGACGCTGTTGGTCACGTGGTCGAACCAGGTGTCCATGGTCTTGATCACCGTACGGCCGTTGCGGAATTCCGGTTTGGCGGCGGCGCTGAAGACCCAGCACTGGTGCCCGTTGCGTTCGTCCGCTCGGATCCTGAAGTCGTACAACGGCGCCATGTCCTCGTTGAACAAAGCCAGCTTGTCGCCGATGAAGGGCACACTGCCGATCTCGCTGCCGGGATCGAACATGAACTTCTTGAGCTCGCTCTTGTAGCGTTCGAGCTTGCTGCCGCGTTGGAGCTCGAGCTTGCGTGAGGCCACGGTGTTGTCCGCGACGATCCGGCCTTTCGGGAAGAACACATCATCGTACATCTCCGCCGTGAGGTAGCGGAAGGTGCTGTCGCGGTGACGGAGCTTGCCCCGCTCGTACACGGTATCCAACTGCTGCCACACCTGATCGCCATCGCGGTGCAGGTAGCCGGTGCGGTAGAGCGAGGCCGTCTCCTTCTCATCCTTCGTGCGCACCTTCAGGAGGCTGCGCAGCCGATGTGGGTGGTAGCGCGTGTTGAGGAAGGCCTTGTGGAAGGTGGTATCCTCCATCACCTGCCGGATGAAACCCTCCACGTTGAAACCCGCCTGCTGCGCGGTGATGACGACCTCGTCCAGCTCCACTTCCGCAGCGATGCGCTCCACCTGGGCGCTTGCCACCACAGCCGACGAACCGGCGGCGAATACAAGGGCACGAAGCACGTGCATGATCAATGGCGGCGAGTGGGTCCTAAGCTGGAGTAGAGCTCGTACTTACGCTTGATGTACACGAGGAACTCGTATTGGGAGAGCCCCTTGATCACCTCGTCCGGTACACTGCAGAACTCGATGAAGTCGTCAAACGCATCGGGGCTCAACCGGATGATGTCGTACTCCACATATTTGTGCAGCAGCTCCTGGAGGATGGCCCGTTTGCGGTCCTCGTTCTCCAGCTCGGCAACGAGCCGTTTGCTGCGTTCGCGTCGGCTGAACTCCTGGTAAAGCGCGGTGATCGGGCTTTCCAAGGCGTTCACCGTGGTGAGTTTGTAGTCCGATGCTTTGTAGCCGAGCTTGTCGATATCGGCCTGGATCTCCTTCAGGCTACGCTCCGGCAGGATCCGCACCTCGGCCAACTGCACCTGCAACGGGATCAACCGGATCCTGATGTCGTAGATGGCCCGTTCCACACTATCGGCCAGACACAGGATACCCGTACGGTGCCCGATGGAGCCGATCAGCAACGTGTCCGTTCGCAAGGCCTGCACCGTGAAGGAACCATCGGCGTTCCCGAAGCTCCCCGACCGGGTGCGCTTGTTCACGATCATCAGGTCGTAGTACGTGTGTTGCTCGGTGCTGGTGATCACTTTACCATGGATCGTCACCGGATCCTGTGCGAACACCCAGAGCGGGCCGATACACAGGAGGAGTAGGAGGATGCGCTGCACGGGAATAAAGGTACCGGAGAGGCCCTCAAACATCGTTCCGTGTCCGATCCACCGGTACCATCCGCTCAAGCAGTGGTAAAAGCCCCCCCGCGATCCGCCGCTGGCCCGCTTCGTTCGGGTGGATGCCATCGCGCAGTTCACCCACCGAGGCCCCATGGTCCAGATCGCGCACCAGGGTGATCCCGTTCGCTTCGGCATGGCCGATGATCTCCTGGCCCTGTGCATTGTACGCCCCGGCTTTGATCTCCGAACGCTCGGCATGCAGGTAGATGAGCATCGGGATGCCCTGTGCATCGGCGTAACGCTTCAACGCCTCGAAGCCCGTGTTGAAACCTTCCTCGCCCTTGTCGATCCCGAGCTCCTGATCCACCGAGGTCTTCGGTTCGAAGAAGCGTGGCAGCACATAGCGGTCGATAAGCTCAACGATGGCGCTGGCGTACTGCTCTGCCGGGAAGTGTTTGCGCACACCCACCACCGGCTTGAAGCTCATGTTGTCGTGCGCATCGTGCGAACTCACGAAGAGCACGAGTGCCGAAGCGCGCGGCACTTCGGTGTGTGCCAGGTAGGCCGCACAATTGTCCGGTCCCCAGCTGCCGGCGCTGATGTTGAGCACCTGCACCTTGCGACCTGCCCGGTGGGTGAGGGCGTCGGAAAGGATCGTGGTGGCCAGGGAGTCGTTATCCGTCAGGCTCCCTCCATTGATCACCGAATCGCCACACCCCAGAATGATGATCGCGCTGCTATCCGGCTCTTCCGAACGCATGGACAAGGAGTTGTACACGATGTGATGTCCGAAGCGGTGCCGGTCCTGCAAGGGCTGTGCGATGTACTCGTAGTGAGGGTCGGCACGCATCAACACCGCATCGCAGAACCCGTAGCGTACGCGCAGGAAGACCTCCGCCAACAGCAGTACACCCAACACCGCGAGCCCCCAACGCCAACGTCGCTGGGTCGGGGTCGGTGCCTTGTTCATGGGCGCCGAAGGTACTCCAGGTCCACGTGCGGATACCGGCGCAGCCCAACGCGTTCCTCTCCACCCGCAACGGTCATTCGGTCGCTCTGGCCAGACCAGAACGGCGAAGGGCCCTCTCCACCCTGGAGAAGGCCCTTCATCAAGCTCCTGTGCATCTGTAAGCCGGGTTCTGTCCCCTACGAGAGGGTCTCCACCATCTATCTAGCCCCGCCGTCACCGACGGGGTCCATCGACCTACCCTCCGCGCTCCAACATGCGTTGGAAGGACGGGCTTTCCTCGCTCCGGCACTACGGAGCGCACGGTATACATGGTCTTTCAGCGCGTGAGGTTTACCAAGCTGCCCTGTCGCCAGGAGCACTGGTGCGCTCTTACCGCACCTTTTCATCCTTACCGGCCTTGCGACCGGCGGTTTCCCTTTCTGCGGCACTTTCTGTGGACCACCCGTTCCCAAGTGGCCCCCTTCCCGTTAGGAAGCACGCTGCCCTACGCTGCCCGGACTTTCCTCTCCCCGCCTCGCGGCGGGCAGCGGTGGAGCGATGCACAGGATATCAAAGAACAAGACCGATGGTACGGCCTGTTCGACTTCTTCAATGGCGCAGGATCTCCACCTCCGTGGCCCCCGAACCGTAACGTGCCATGTTAGCGTCGTGGAAACGAACCCCATCATAGAATAACAACATCCGCCTCACCTCCTCGCGCAACACACCTTCCCCCACCCCATGGATCACGATCAGTTTGCGCTTTCCGTCGCGGATGGCGGCCTCCAACGCCCGTTCGAAGTACGCCAACTGATACTTCAACTTCTCACTTTGATTCAACTTGGTCTCATCCTCCACCAGCTCGTGCAAGTGCAGGTCCACCTCGGCAACGCTCTGGTCCTCGGGTCGCTTGGGGGTCTTGCCGGGCCGTGAGTCACCCTTGCGCCGCTGCCGCTTCTCCTCCAGCACGTCGTTCGCCGCCACCATGCCCGCTTGGTGATCGCTGATCCGGTACGCCTGCTTCACGAACTCCGGATCGTAAGGCACCAGTTCCTTCGCCGGCCGTACCAGCACGAAGCCCTCGTCGGTACGCACCTTCACCCGGCCTGGGGCTGGTACCTCCAGCACCACGCCACCGCCGACATCGTCAACGAAAGCGACGCGATCCCCCTTCCTGAACACCCGCCCGGCCATGGCGCAAAAGTACCGGTCTATCTTCACCGCCATGGAAGAACGTGGCCCCTGGAAGACCCTCAGCGTGGAAGAACGCTACAGCACACCTTGGATCGCCGTGAGCCACCACGAGGTGATCGACCCCAGCGGAACACCGGGGATCTACGGGGTGATCCACTTCAAGAACCTCGCCGTGGGCATCGTGGCCCTCGACGAGGACCTGAACACCTGGATCGTGGGGCAGTACCGATACCCCCTCGGCACCTATAGCTGGGAGATCCCGGAAGGGGGTGGCCGACGTGACCTGCCCGCCCTGGAAAGTGCTAAACGCGAGCTGCGCGAAGAGGTGGGTATCGAAGCACGACGATGGACCGAGATCCTGAAGATGGACCTGAGCAACTCCGCCAGCGACGAAGTGGCCATCCTCTTCGTGGCGCAGGAGCTCTCCTTCTTCGAACCGGAGCCCGACCACAACGAGGAATTGGCGATGCGTAAACTGCCTTTCGATGAACTATACGCCATGGTGCAGCGCGGCGAGGTGCGCGATAGCCTTACCGTGGCTGCGGTGATGCGCGTGAAACTGATGTTGATGGATGGTTCGTTGCCCCGTTAGAAGACGAGGCCATGGAACAACACCCGGCCATTGGACCGCAACTCCATGCCCGGCAATGGCACCTTGATCCCGTTGAGCACGAACAGGAGCGTCCGCACCAACCTTGACCCGGACCTGATGCGGGTAAGGTCCAGATCGGGGGCCAGGTAGTATTGCCGATAGCGACCATCACCAGGCACCGGGAAGGCCGTGAGCATCCGGTCCGCGCCATAGCCCACGGCCAGGTTCAACCACGGCGGAAGTGCCCCTCCCAAGCCGAAGGCGCGTAGGTTCCCGCTCAACCAGATCGTCTGCCCATTGTAGTCCTTCAGGATCCGCTCGCCGAGGCTCTCGCCGAGGAGATCCGGTCGTTGGGCCGCATAGGGGGTGGCATGGGCCGATAGCTTCACGGAGATCCGTTGATCCCTCCACAATGCTTCCTGCCCCATGAAGAAGCTCGCTCCCGCCACGTTCGCCCCCATATCGCTCCACGAGAACCCCCAACCGGCCGAGGTCCCGTCCAACACCTCCACCCCGGTAAGGAAGAGGAGCCCAAGCCCGCCTCCCAACAAGATGGACTCGCGACGGGTGGTGCCACAGCCATCCCAGGCGGCATGGCCCCAACGGCCCATGGCATAGGCGCTGAAGAAGTGGCCAGCCTTGTCCATCTGCAGCCACTCCCCGGAATCATCGAACGAATGGAACGCCGACCGGTCGTATTGCGTATACCATGCGCTATTGAGCACTGCCATCGTGCCCACCATGGTACCCGTCCCGATCAAAGCCACCGTGTTGCGGCAGCAGGCCACCGTTCCAGGGTGGGCAACGTCCATGGTATCCACACCCTCGGCAATGGAATGCTTCACCTCTTGGCACACCACTGACAATGAGGCGAATACCCATACCGCGGCCAGCCATGTGCGGGCCACTGAACGAACATGGTCCATCTCGGCCAAAGGTAGCCCATTGAAAAATGGCCTATCTTTGCGTGTTTCAGCCTCTTTTCCAACGCCTTACATCAAGCTGTGCGCTCCACGACCTTGACCTGTGTTCGAGCGATCCTCGTGTTCCTCCTCGGCACCACCGAGTTGGTCGGGGCAGCGCTTACTTCACAGTCGCTGAGCGGACAAGAAGGGGTGCTGGTGCGAACGGGTGGCCACAGCTATTCCGCCTGGCTTCCACAAGCCGACATCGTAGCCCTGATCGTCGATGGCTCGATGGAGATCAGGGGGCCGATCGCATCACCCGAATGGCAGACCCGGATGACCTTCACCGGACTTGGACGCGATGGTCGGCAACAACGGCCATGGGAGCCCTGCTCGGCGTCGGGATCGGATCATGATCTACGCTGGAAAGGGAACGGGGTCGATATCGAATACCTCCTGGAGAACGAGGGGTTGCGCCAGAATTTCCATGTGGCGGAACGAATGCCCGGTACTGGCCCCTTGGAACTCTCACTCGCCCTTGGTACGCCGCTCTGCCCGGAGGTCGATACCAATGGAGACCTGAACTTCAGACGGCCAGGTGGCGAGATCGCGCATACCTACCACGGCCTTGCCGTTTGGGATGCCTGTGGCACCATGTTGCATGCCTGGATCACCGTGGATCCCGACGGCCGGTACGCCAGGATCCTCGTGGATGACCAGCACGCTAAATATCCGATCACCGTGGACCCCGTGAGCACCGCGTACGACCGGATGCTCGTCGGTACGGGAGGCCAGTTCGGACGGTGCGTTTCATCCGCCGGCGACCTGAATGGTGATGGGTACTCCGATGTGGCCGTGGGCGCGTACCAGACGGCTGTTGGCGGTACCGTGTACGTGTACTATGGCAGTGCCAGCGGCATCGGCACCACCCCGGACGTGACCTTGGATTGTGGCGTCGTGGGATCCAACTTCGGTCTGGCCGTGGATGGTGCCGGCGACGTGAACGGCGACGGCTACGAAGACCTGATCGTGGGGGCCTCCGCTTGGGACAACAACGTCTCCACGGTCGCGGAAGGTGCCGTTTTCGTCTACCACGGCTCGGCCACGGGCATCAGCACCACGCCGACCTATACCCTGCAAACGAATACGGCCAACAGCTACATGGGCTCCAGTGTGGCCGGCCTCGGCGACATCAACGGCGATGGCTACAGCGACATCATCGCCGGCGGATACCTGGCGGCCTATCCGAGCTCCGGTGAAGGTGCCGCGTGGGTCTTCCTGGGTTCGGCCACCGGCCTCAACCCCACCTTCCGCCATCGGCTGGAGCGGGACGTCGGCTCCGCCCAGTTCGGCTATGCCGTGGCCGGGGCCGGCGATGTGAACGGTGATGGGTACAACGATGTGGTGATCGGTGCGCACAAGATCAAGGAGCCGATCACGGCACCGGCCGTTACCGGTGGTGTGTACGTGTACCACGGTTCGGCCAACGCACTGGGCGCAGGCCTCAAACCCAACCCCACCCTTGCCTTCACCACCACGGGCTACTCCATGCGCAACGGCTGGTCGGTATCCTCTGCCGGTGATGTGAACGGCGATGGCTACAGCGACATCATCATCGGCGATTGGCAGGACCAGATCGGTGCCGAGGCTTCTGAGGGGGTGGCCCTGATCTACCATGGTTCGGCTACGGGCATCAACCCCACCCCGGTCACGATCATCGAGGGTGGCGCATCCAACCGCTACCTCGGACGCAGTGTATCCACCGCAGGTGACATCAACGGCGACGGCTATGCCGATGTGGTCATCGGATGCATCTGGTGGACCAGTGGCCAAGCCAACGAAGGGGCGGTTTTCGTCCACCTGGGCTCACCCACGGGGATCAGCTCATCCGCCTTCCTCCGGTACGAACCGAACGCCATCAACGCGAACCTGGGCGAATGGGTGAGCACGGCCGGCGATGTGAACGGCGACGGATACAGCGATATGATCCTGGGCGCCCCCGGACACAACCGCGCCTACATCTACCATGGTGGGGCTTATAGCGTGAGCACCACGCCGGCCATGACCCGCACCAGCCCGGCGGCAAACGCCCTGCTCGGTACCACGGTGGCCAATGCCGGCGATGTGAACGGCGATGGATACTCCGACGCCATCGTCGGTGCGCCGGGCGCCGCCAACGGGCAGGCCGGGGAAGGCCTCGCCTACCTGCACTACGGCAGCACCACGGGCTTGTCCGCGATCCCATCCCTCACCCTGGAGGCCAACATCGCCAACGCCGCCTTCGGCCAGAGCGTGGCCAGTTCCGGTGATGTGAACGGCGACGGATATGCCGATGTGGTCGTAGGCGCTCCACAAAGCAATGGCATCGGCCAGGTGTACGTGTACCACGGCAGTGCAGCCGGACTCGGCTCCCCCCCCGCGCTCACCCTGAGCGGAACCTCCGGATCGCTGTTCGGTGCCTCGGTGTTCACCGCTGGCGACCATAACGCCGATGGCTACGCCGACCTGCTCGTCGGTGCCCCGGGAAGCGATCAGGTCTTCGTGTACCGGGGCACGCCTACCGGACTGGACCCCACACCCGTGCTGCTCTCAGGCCCAGTCGCGGGCAGCAGCTTCGGCGCATCGGTCTGCACCGCGGGCGACCTCAACGGCGATGGCTTCTCGGACATCATCGTGGGCGCACCGGACCTCTCCAACGGACAAGCACAAGAAGGGGGCTTCTACCTGTACGGTGGTGCGTTGATCACCCTTCCCACCACACCCATGTATGGGTACGAAAGCAACACCGCAGGCCGCCGACTGGGGGCCGCTGTTGCCGGGATCGGCGATGCCAATGGTGATGGATACTACGACGTGGCCATCGGTGCACCGAACGCCAGTTGGCCCGAAGCATCGGAAGGCGTGGTGTACATCTTCTATGGCGCCCCCGTTCCGAGCGGAGTGCTGGTATCGACCGTGCTGCACAGCAACACGGCCAATGCCCGGATGGGCAGTAGCGTGGCCGAAGCCGGCGATGTGAACGGCGATGGGTACGCCGACCTGATCACCGGTGCCCCCGGCGTGTCCAATGGGGAAGCGGGCGAAGGCCGGGCGTGGCTCTTCCTCGGTAGTGCCTCAGGCCTCAACATCGCCAACAACACCATCCTGGAACCCAACGTGGCCAACGAAGCCTTCGGGAGTGCGGTGGCCGGGGGGGGCGACGTGGATGGCGATGGCTACAGCGATGTCCTCGTGGGATCACCGACCAGTGCGTCGAACCAAGGCACGGTGCGCCTCTTCCGAGGCAACAACGCGCTCGCCTACAACCGCCTCACCCGGCAGTACATGTTCGACCTCGTCAATCCATTGGCCACCAACAGTATGGATTTCGACGACCACTACTTCTTCGGCATCGGACACCGTGCGCGCAGCCCGATCCAACGCACGCCCGGCAGACTGCGTTGGGAGGTGGTGCATGAAGGACAGCCCTTCTCCGGAAGCCCCATCACGAACAGTGTCTCCTCTTCGGCCATGAGCGCTACCTATACCGACCTCGGCCTGGCCGGTGTGGAGATCAAGGAGGTGGTGACCAAGATCCCCAGCCGTTACCGGAACAAGTGGCGGGTGCGTGTGGAATACCCCATGCATCGCTCCATCGATGGGCAACGCTTCAGCCGTTGGTTCTACGGATACGCCTCCGGCGTGGGCGATATCGGTGTACTTCCCGTAACGCTCACCACCTTCACCGGGAGCGCACGTATGGAAGGTAATCTGTTGGAGTGGTCCACCGGATCCGAACGGAACAGCGCATACTTCATCGTGGAGCGTGGCGCCAATGGTTTGGACTTCGCTCCGATCGGGACCGTGGAGGCGGCAGGCGAGAGCAGCACCTTGCGTTCCTACGAGCTCTTGGACACCAACGCACCGGAGGGTATCTCGTACTACCGGCTTCGCATGGTGGATCGCACCGGCGCCGAGGAGCTTTCCGACATCGTGGTGGTGGTACGTGACCAGAAGTCCGTGGTGATATTCCCCGTCCCTGTGGACGATGCGATCCATTGGAGCACCACGGATGGGAGCATCACACACTTGATCGTACGCGATGCCCTGGGCCGCATCGTGGTCGATGCCATGACCGAAGGCCACATGTACCAAGGGGCCGATCTCGGACAGCTTGCTTCGGGCAGCTACGCCCTGCTGCTACTCAATGCCAACGGCGCACCGGTGGCACGAGCCCGCTTCCTCAAGCGTTAGGCCCCGATCGTCCGCTGGCAAGCCGCCAAGAGCTTCTTCGCGTTCTCCGTGGTGTCCGACTCGGCGTACACCCGCAGCACCGGCTCGGTGCCACTGGCCCTGATCATGATCCACTGCTCCTTGTCCAGGTGGAACTTGTGTCCGTCGATGGTCTCCACCGAGCGCACCGGCCACTCCCCGAAGGCCTGGAAAGCCCCATCGTTGCAGCCCTTCAGCACCTGCTGCTTCAAGCCTTCGCTGATATGCAGGTCGGCACGTTCGTACTTGAAGGCCCCCACGATGGCGTACACTTCATCGATCAGGTCATCGAGGCTCTTGCCGCTCTTGGCCATGAACTCCCAGATGGTGAGGCCCATCCAGATACCATCGCGCTCGGGAATGTGCCCTTTGATCGCGATGCCACCGCTCTCCTCACCGCCCAGCAGCACATCCTCGTTGATCATAATGCCGCAGATCCACTTGAACCCGATCTTGGTCACCTGGTATTCGAGCCCGTAGTGCTCACAGAGCTTCTTCACCTTCGGCGTGGTGCTCACGGCCACCACCACTTTCCCGGTGAATTTCTTGTACTTCACCAGGTAGTGGATCAGCAACAGGATGATGTGGTGCGAGTCGATGAACTCGCCCTTGCTATTGTACAGGCCGATCCGGTCGGCATCGCCATCGGTGGCCAGGCCGCAATCGATGCCGCCTGCCTTGATCAAGGCGCTGAACTCCTGTAGGTTCTTGTGGATAGGCTCCGGTGCCTGCCCCATGAACGAGGGGTTGTGCTCGCAATGCAGCTTCACCGCATCGGGCAGGATCCGCTTGACCACGTTCTGGCCGGCTCCGTACATGGCATCGTAGCCCCAACGCAACCCGCTCGTGCGAATGGCCTTCATGTCGAAGTTGGCCTCCACGTGTTGCACATACATCGTCTCCAGGTCGATATCCTTCACCAGCCCATCGGCCTTCGCTTTCTTCAGGTCGATGTTGGCGAGATCCACGCCATGTGCATCCGGGATGATATCCTCCACCTCTTGCACGTGCTCGGGGATCAGCGGTCCGCCGTAGATGCCTTTCAGTTTGTACCCGTTGTAGCTCGGCGGGTTGTGGCTGGCCGTGAGGATCACCCCCATCGCGCTCTTCGTATTGAAGGCACCGAGGCTCACCATCGGCGTGCTCACGAAGCCTTTCGCCAGATGAACGGTTATGCCGTTGCTCACGAACACCTTGGTCGCCGTCTCGGCGAACAGCTCACCGGCGAACCGGCAATCGTGCCCCACCACGATGCTGGGCGTGCCCGGGAAGTTCTTCTTCACCCATTGCGCCACGGCCACGCTCACCCGCGCCACATTATCCACGGTGAAATCATCGGCGATGATCGCACGCCAGCCGTCGGTTCCGAACTTGATCTTGGTCATTCCTTTGAAAATGAAGATGCGAAAGTACTGAGGAGGGGTGAAAGTGATAGGATCGCGCAAAGAGCGTGATCGTCAGCAGGTAGGCAGGTTAGCAGTAGGCAGTAGGCAGTAGGTGGCCGGCTATGTTCTGTGGTAAGCCGAACCGCTCAAAGGCACCGACGCGCTTCGGTTTCATGCGGTGGCCGTAGGTGCCATACTGCCTACTGTTGACCGCCTACTGCCAACTGCGGCATCCCCTACCGCATGATCCCCCGGCGATCCAACGCCCGCTGGTACTTGCGTGCGTACACCAGATGCTGATCGTAGGTCTTCGCGAAATCCGAATAGCCGCTGAGGTCGGCACGGGCACAGAAGTACAGATAATCATGCTCTTCGGCATCGAGCACGGCATCGATCATGCTTGTTTCAGGCATGTTGATGGGGCCTGGCGGCAGGCCGGTATGCTTGTAGGTGTTGTACGGCGACACCACCTCCTTGTCCACGCTCAGCACGCGATTGATGTCGTCCGCGCCCAAAGCGAACTTCAGCGTGGGATCGGCCTGCAACGGCATGCCGATGCGCAACCGGTTCAGGTACACCCCGGCTATCCTCGCCGCATCGGACCGCTTCACGGTCTCTGCCTGCACGATGGAGGCCAGGGTGACCACCTCCACCGGTGAGAGATCCAGCCGTTCGGCCTTGCCCCTCCGCGCTTCGGTCCAGAAAGCACCGTGCTCCTTCGTCATCCGATCGATGAACTGTTCCGGCGTGGTGGTCCACCAGAACTCGTAGGTATTGGGCACGAAGGCGGCGATGAACGTTTCCGGTGCATACCCTGCACGGCGTTGCAGGTCCACATCGGTAAGCGCCCGCGCGAAGGCCAGGGAATCGGGCTCCAACACCTGGCCGAGCTTACCGGCCAGTTCCGGCAGCCGTCGTATCCCGTTGAAGGTGACCCGCACCGGTTCCTGCTCGCCCGACCGCAGCATGTTCACCATCGCGTTCATCGTCATGCCGTGCGCTATCCGGTAACGCCCGGGCTTCACCCGCTCTCCATATTTCTTCTTCACGCACAACCACCGAAAGGCCCGTTCATCGCCGACCGCACCCACCGCCTGCAGGCTGTCCACCACCTGGTCCAGATCGGCACCACGCGGGATGTAGAGCACTTTGCTTGTTTCTTCGAAGGTCGTGGCCGACCCCACCACCTTGCGCCACACCCACACCCCGGCCGATCCGGCCAGCAGCAAGACCAGCAGCAGCCCCCCTCCGATGATGCGTCCACGCTTGGCCATGGCTCAGAGATCGATGGTACCTTGGAAAACGTGGGCCACGGGCCCCAGGAGGCGTACGCCCTGGTAGCCTCCTGCTGCGGTGCGTTGGGCTTCCACCACCAGGCTGCCTCCCGGGGCATGCACACGAACGGGGGCCTGCACCTGGCCGCGCGCCAGCGCGCTCAACGCCGCGGCAACCACGCCGGTTCCACAACTGAGGGTCTCCGCCTCCACACCGCGCTCATACGTCCGCATCCACACCGCGCCATCGCGCACGGCAAGGAAGTTGACATTGGTCCCCCCTGGTGCATGTTCCGGCGCATAGCGACGGCGTGGCCCCTCTTGCATGATGTCCACCGCCGCAGGATCCGCGACCCAGACCAGTTCATGTGGCGAACCATTGTCGATCTGGTCCACCAGCTCCGCGCGCCGATGCACCGCACCCACATCGCGCAGGGTGATGGCCACCTCACCATTGTGCCATGTACCGCGATGCACACCGTCCGTCGCTGTGAACGTCGCAACCGACGCATCACCGTTCATCCGGCTCCACGCAGCGAAGGCACATCGGCTGCCGTTACCACAGAAGCTCCGGCTCGCATCGGGATTGAAGAACTCCATGTGGAAGTCCGTCCCGGCTTGACGCGAGGCCTGGATCAGGATCAACCCATCGCTACCGATGCCGAAATGCCGATCGCACATCCGGCGTACCACCTTCTCCTCCGCCGGGAAAAAACCCATCCGATCGTCCACGACGATGAAGTCGTTGCCCGTTCCATGCCATTTGGCGAAGTGCAGTTCCATCGGTGTCAAATATCGGTAGTCGTTGGTGCTCCATGACATTCACCAGCAAGACATAACGCACGGAACCGCGGCGTACCGACAGGACTCGTTCCATTCAAGCCGCTCGTAGTGCGACCGTGGGTCCGGCACGTGGTTGTGGCGGGGTGTTCCCGATCAACAATTCTTAACGCGCCAACCCGACACGAAAGGCCTGTCAACGCGTTCCAAAGCCAACACCGGTACGAACTTTGAACCTCCGGCCGACACACATCATCCCGATCGAAAAATGAAACGTGCAATCGGATACTTCGCCATGGGCCTCGCTGGCGCACTGCTCGCGCTCGGGGGTCATGAAATGCTGAATGGAAAAGCCGAACCAGGAACCAGCACCACCCTACAGCCCTCCACACCGATCCGCTATGTGAACCTGCCCGGCCCGAACGGCGCCACCACCACGGCCGTGGATTTCACCGGTGCCGCTGAAAGCACCCTGAACGCCGTGGTCCATGTGACCACGGAGACCGCCGTGAACGTACATGACCCCTTCGCCGACTTCTTCTGGGGCTACCGTGCACCACAGCAGCAACAGCAGCTTCGGCAAGGAGCGGGCAGCGGGGTGATCATCAGCAGCGACGGATACATCGTCACCAACAACCACGTGATCGAAGGCGCAGACAAGATCCAGGTGCACCTGAACGACCGGCAGACCTTCGAAGGCAAAGTGGTCGGCCGGGACCCCAGCACCGACCTCGCCTTGCTGAAGATCGATGCCAATGATCTGGCGACCGTACCGTATGGGAACAGTGACGACCTACGTGTAGGCGAATGGGTATTGGCCGTAGGCAACCCGATGAACCTGACCAGCACCGTTACGGCGGGGATCGTGAGCGCTAAAGCCCGCAACATCAACCTGCTCCAGTACGATGCGGCGCGGGACATCATTCCCCTGGAGTCGTTCATCCAGACCGATGCGGCCGTGAACCCCGGGAACAGCGGTGGTGCGCTCGTGGATGCGTCAGGCCAGCTGATGGGGATCAACAGCGCGATCGCCAGCACCACCGGAGCCTACTCCGGCTACAGCTTCGCCATCCCCAGCAACATCGTTCGGAAGGTGGCCAGTGACCTGCTCGAGTTCGGCAGTGTACAGCGGGCCTATATCGGTGTGAGCATCCGCGACATGGACCAGAAACTGGCCGACGAAACGGGCCTTGGCAAGATCAAAGGTGTGTACGTGAACGGGATCACCGATGGTGGCGCCGCCCAACAGGCCGGCATGCAAAGTGGTGACGTGATCACCAAGGTGGGCAACATCGAAGTGAACAACGTGCCTCAACTTCAAGAACAAGTGGGCAAGTTCCGCCCTGGGAACAACGTGCCGGTGACCGTGTTCCGCAAAGGCAAGGAACAAGTGTTCGACATGACCCTTCGTGGCAAGGAGGGCTCCACCGTGGCGTCCGTAACGACCCGTAGCGTCGGATCGGCTACGCTTGGCGCGGAGTTCAGCGCGGTATCCGAGCAGGAGCTGAAAGCGCTTGGGTTGAAGAACGGGGTAAAGGTGAAAGCCGTGAACGGCGGGAAGTTCCGCAGCAGTGGCATCAAGGAGGGTTTCATCATCCACCGGGTCGATCAACAAGACGTGAAGGACCCCGCCCAACTCACCAAACTCCTGGAGAACAAGCGCGGTGGTGTTCTCGTGGAGGGTGTCTACCCCAATGGTGCTCGGGCCTACTACGGCCTGGGCTTGTGAGCCACTCAAGAAAAGATCATGTTCATTGAACGCGATCCAACGGCCACCCCATCGTTCGCTGGAACGCTAACCGCACCGATCGGACCTGCGCTCCAATTCCGCCCGTATCCGCCACGTGACCGCCTGTCCTTCAACCCTTTCACGAACCGATCGACCCATCACGACACCCTCCGCTTGTCCGGTACGGCTCAGGGGTCGTACCTTCGCCGCCCGGCCGGGTGAATGATCACGCCCTCAAGGGATCCGTCACTCTCACTCGCACCCACATTAAAAAGATCCTTCGCGCATGGCATCAAGGATGCGTCAGCTCAAGATCACCAAGTCGATCACCAACCGGGAAAGCCAGTCGCTGGACAAGTACCTGCAGGAGATCGGCAAAGAAGGCCTGATCACCGCCGATATGGAGGTGGAATTGGCTCGGCGCATCAAAGAAGGTGATGGGCGCGCACTGGAGAAACTCGTGAAAGCCAACCTGCGCTTCGTGGTGTCGGTGGCCAAACAGTACCAGAACCAAGGGCTGAGCCTGCCCGACCTGATCAACGAAGGCAACCTCGGCCTGATCAAAGCAGCTCAACGCTTCGATGAGACCCGTGGCTTCAAGTTCATCTCCTACGCGGTCTGGTGGATCCGTCAAAGCATCCTTCAGGCCTTGGCCGAACAAAGCCGGATCGTACGCCTGCCACTGAACCAGGTCGGCAGCCTCAACAAGATCAACAAGGCCTTCGCCAAGCTGGAGCAGGAGTACGAACGCCCGCCCAGTGCGGACGAATTGGCCACGTTCCTGGACCTGCCCGCCGAAAAGGTGAGCGACACCATGAAGGTGAGCGGAAGGCATATCAGCATGGATGCCCCCTTCGTTGAAGGGGAAAGCAACAGCCTGCTCGATGTGCTGCCCAACAACGACAGTGCACCTGCCGACCGGTTGTTGCTGAACGAATCACTCTCCAAGGAGATCGACCGTGCGCTCTGCACCCTCACCGAACGCGAACGCGACGTGGTGAAGCTGTTCTTCGGCATCGGCATCAACCATGGCCTCACCCTGGAAGAGATCGGCGCCAAGTTCGACCTGACGCGCGAACGTGTCCGACAGATCAAGGAAAAGGCCATTCGACGACTAAGGCATACGAGCCGAAGCAAACTTCTGAAGGCCTATCTGGGCTGAACGACACGATGAAAGGGGGGCTTTGACGGCCCCCTTTTGTTTACCAAGAACCCAATTCCCCATCAACAACAGCTAATGGAAACAGTAGCAAGCACCGCTTACGAAACCGGACTGAAGGAGTATGTGGACCGTGAACGCGCCGCCGTGGACCTGACCAGTTCCGTGGGTCAGCTCATGTATGGCAAAGGCGTCGAACTCGTTTTCTTCCGCAACCACCTGCTTGATATCAGCATCTCGGAGGTGGTACGGCTATTCAACTACGCCGGCCAGGTGGTGAACAAACCGATCGACGTGATGACCACCGCTGCCGTGGCACGCGGCCTGCTCGACCTGGACCTGGCGCCCAGCAAGATCGACATCGGCAAGCTCACCCACGAATACACCATCTCCGGCATCGCCTCCATCAACGACTTCCTGAAAGGGCATCTGGCGGGTTTCATCGGGCAGGACAAACACACGTTCAAGCCACAGGACGTGGTACTGTACGGGTTCGGACGTATCGGTAGGATCGCTGCCCGCGAACTGGTGAAACAAGCCGGGAAAGGCCAACAGCTTCGCCTGCGTGCGATCGTGACCCGTACTCTTACCGATGCCGAGATCGTGAAACGTGCCGCGCTGCTCCGTAACGACAGTGTACACGGCTCCTTCAAAGGCACGGTGATCGAGGATGTTCCGAACAAGCAGCTCATCATCAACGGGCAGCAAGTGCAGCTGATCGCGGCATCCAACCCGGAGGATATCGACTACACGCAGTATGGGATCAACGATGCCCTGGTGATCGACAACACCGGCGCCTTCACCAAGCGCGCCGATCTGGAACGTCACCTGAAGAGCAAGGGCGTGGCCAAGGTACTGCTGACCGCACCAGGCAAAGAGGTACCGAACATCGTGTACGGCATCAACCACAAAGACCTGGACATCGAGAACGAGAAGGTGTTCAGCGCGGCCAGCTGCACCACCAACGCCATCTGCCCGGTACTGAAAGTAGTGGAGGACAACCTCGGCATCGAAAAAGGCCATATCGAAACGGTGCACGCCTACACCAACGACCAGAACCTGCTGGACAACTACCACAAGGGCCCCCGTCGTGGCCGAAGCGCCGCCATCAACATGGTGATCACCAGCACTGGAGCAGGCACTGCGGTATCCAAGGCCATCCCCAGCCTGAAGGACAAACTGACCGCGAATGCCGTGCGCGTTCCTACGCCGAACGGTTCGCTCGCGATCATGAACCTCACCCTGAAGAAGCCCATCGCTGACCTGGCCGCCATGAACGCCCTGATCAGAAAGGCCGCCTTAGAAGGAGAACTTGTGAACCAGATCCACTACCAGGTGGACCCTGAACTGGTGAGCAGCGACATCATCGGCGATACCTGCTGCAGCGTGTTCGACAGCAATGCCACCATCGTGAGCCCCGACGGAAAGAGCGTGGTGCTTTACGCATGGTACGACAACGAATTCGGCTATACCAAACAGGTGATCCGTTTGGCCAAGCATATCGCCAAAGTGCGTCGCTTGATCTACTACTGAGAACTTCGACCTAGCGTGGAAAAGCCTTCCGTTCCGGAGGGCTTTTCTTATTCCCACCGCCTGCCGATCCACCATCGTATTGAAAAAGTCGCCGGACCAATGATTGGATCCGGGACTACCCGACCGGTGAGAACAAAGCAGGCCCCAGACCACTGCAACCGGGCGGTGATCGGTAATTGACGCTGCTCCCTCACCCCTACACTTCCGCAACACCGCGGCGACCAGAACACTTCACCAAGCCACCTCAGCATGACCATTGCTCACGAAGGCGTAGCCCCGAGATGCAAAGGGGCCTTTCACCGGCCGATTCGAGGGACCTGTTGCAAGGCCGAAGGCGTAGACCGCAGGGAGCGATGTTACCGAGGGCCGGGCCTACGGAAAAAGTCTCTCGGAGAAGGCATGGGGAAAAGAGCAAGAAGATCGGATGGTATCATTGCTGTCCGGTTAAAAGTCGAACAAAATCAACTGGTTCGGGAGGTTG
>JADHED010000247.1_pt1 | contig 73745 bp, 61 predicted proteins | sample 8952041 | NCBI WGS metagenome assembly JADHED01 (sample SAMN16124423, study PRJNA663239) | bioreactor sludge metagenome | isolation source: sludge (control) | place: India:Bengaluru | collected 2018-09-08
GGGCGGGATGCGGCGGCCCTCGAATGTAGCGGACTTCTGACTCACCACACTAGGGACCTGGCTGGTCCGTGCCCGGACCCCTCCGGCCATCGCCCGTCGGGACGATCCCGGCCGTCTCCACCATGAGCATGACCGTGCGCTCCGGGGCCCGGGTGCGGTGCGGGACGCCCTTCGGCACAACCACGCCCTGACCCGGCCGGAGATCGAAGACCCGGTCCGTGAGGTCCACGAACAGGCGCCCCTCGAGGACGAAGAAGAACTCGTCTTCCGCCTCGTGCCGGTGCCAGTGATACTCGCCCCGGACGACGCCCAGCCGCACCACCGAATCGTTCACCCGGCAGAGCGTCTGGTTCCACCACGGGTGCGTGCAGGCGAGAGCCAGCGCGCCGGCGTCCACGACCTCGAGCGGACCGTACTTCACGTCGAGGCGGGTCTCGTAGGGGTACTGCCGGTCCTCGGCCACGGTCACCTCCTGGGGCGGTGATACCATATCCGCGCCGGACCTCCGGGAGGTTCCCATGCGCGCCGCCGCTCTCCGCGTCGTTCTCGCCGTCGCGGTCGCCGCCTCCGCCCCGGTGAACCGGTGAGCCCCGGCGCGCGCCGGGCGCTCCGGATCGCGGGGCGGGTCGGATTCGCCGTCGTGGGGCTGCCGGTCCTCTCGTGGTGCGCGCTGGCGATCCGGTTCTCGAACCTCCCCTGGGACGCCGGACGCGTCGGCCTCGCCGTCCTGTTCGTCCTCGGGGCCGGCGCGGCGCTGCTCCTGCTCCGCCCGCGCCGGCGGGGCGTGGTCGCGGTCCTCGCGGCCGCGGTGGCCGTGGCCGCCTGGCACGCCTCGATCCGCCCCCCCGCCTCCGCCGCCTACAAGGCGGAGTACGCCCGCGTCGCCACGGCGACGTTCGCGGGCGACCTCGTCACCCTGAGGAACGTCCGGGACTTCGCGTGGCTCTCGGATACGCGGTCCGAGCCGGACTGGTACGACGCGGTCTACGATCTGCGCGACCTCCGCACGGTGGACCTCGCGGTGTGCCTGTGGACCGGGGGCGCGCTCGGCCACGTCCTCCTGTCCTTCGGCTTCGCCGACGGCCGCCACCTCTGCGCCTCCGTGGAGTCCCGCCAGGAGGAGGGCGAGTCCTACGCCCCGCTGCCCGGGATGTTCAAGCAGTACGAGCTCGCCTACGTCTTCGCGGACGAGCGGGACATCCTCCACCGGCGCGCGGCGGTCCGCGACGAGACCGTGTTCCTCCACCGGGTGAGGACGACTCCCGGGCGGGCGCGGCGGGTGCTCGAGGCCTACCTCGCGCGGGCCAACGCCCTCGCGGAGCGGCCGGAGTTCTACCACTCGCTCACGAACAACTGCACGACGAACGTCCTGTTCCACGCGCGGGTCGTCCGCCCGGACCTGCCCTTCACGCCGGACCTCCTGCGGAACGGCTTCTCGGACCGGTACGCGCTGGAGCACGGCCTCCTGGAAGCGGACCTGCCGTTCGCGGAGCTCCGCGCGCGGGCGCGGATCAACGAGGCGGCACGGACCGCCGGCCGCGCGCCGGACTTCAGCGCGCGGATCCGCGGCGTCACTTCGTCCCGATAGCGGCCAGCCGGAAGTCGTCGATCGTGAGGGGCCCGCCGCCCGGCGCGGCGACGACGCGGCACGCGGAGAAGCCCGCGTCGCGGAACATGCGCGGGTACTCCTCCGGCGCGGGCACCCGCATGTCCAGGTCGACGGACCTCGGGCCCCGCGGACCGGCGAGCGTCCATCGGGACCGCACCCGTCCCGCGACGAGGTCGAAGCTCCGCTCCTCCACCATCGCGGACCCGTCGGGGTACGTCCGGCCGTCGCGGGGCGTGAACCGCCGGATGAGCCCGTCGCGGGCGATCATCTCGAGCAGGAACCGGCCCCCGGGCCTCAGGGCCCGGCAGACCCGCGCCAGGATGTCCTGGTTCTCCGCATCGGACCAGTAGCCCCACGCCGTGAAGTAGCACCAGGCCGCGTCGAACTCCCCGCGGTAGTCGAGCGCCCGCATGTCGCCGGCGGCGAACACGATGTTCGCGATGCCCGCCTCCGCGGCGCGCGCCCGCGCCTGGTCGAGGTACCGCAACGTGCGGTCGAATCCCGTCACGGCGGCCACTCGCGGGGCCACGGCGAGAGCGTGGCGCCCCGCGCCGCAGGCGAGATCGAGGACGCGGTCGGATGGGCCGAGGGCGAGTTCTCGCACGATGAACTCCGCCTCGCGCGCGGTGCGGGCCTCGTCCGCAAGGATGCCCGCGTAGTCCGCGTCCCAGAACTCGCTGTCGAAGAACGGCTCCACCCAGGACATGCCGTGGTTCTACCGCGGCGGGGCGCGCCAGGTTCGGAAACGCCGGCGGCTACTTCGCCGGCGCGGGCGGCTCGGCATCCTGGGCGAGGCGCAGGCCGATGAAGGGATAGCCGTTCTCGTGCGGGTACTCCCAGAGCCGCCTCGTGGTGCGGAAGTCCCGCTCCGCCAGGCGGCGGCCGGAGGCCAGCGCGCGCCACGACCCGCCGCGAGCCACCTTGTAGCGGCGCTCGGCGTCCTCACCCCAGTAGCGGCTGGCGAACTTCGTGCCGGGATAGCCCGCGAACCAGGAGGACGTCCACTCGGCCACGTTGCCGCCGAGGTCGAAGACGCCCTCGGGGACGACGTCCGCCGGGTTGCCGCCGACGGCGACCGGCCCCTGGTTCAGGAGGAGCGCGCCCTCCACGAACCCGGACTCGAACTTCTCCCCCCACGGGTAGACCCGCGCCTCGGGGCCCCGGGCCGCGCGCTCCCACTCCGCCTCCGTGGGCAGGCGGCGCCCCTCGAAGGCGGCGAAGGCCTCCGCCTCGAACCACGAGACTCCCACGACGGGGAGGTTGCCGAACTTCTCGCCGGCCGCCGCCTTGCGGCTCTCCCACTCCAGGGGCAGGCGGCGAGTGCCGGCCGCCAGCCACTTCCGGCCCTCCTCGCTCCACCACTCCGGCTTCCCGTACCCGCCCGCGTCGATGAACCGCGCGAAGCGGGCGTTCGTGACCTCGTAGCGGTCGAGGAAGAACGCCCGGAGGGTCACGGGGTGGGCCGGCGTGTCGTTCTTCGGCTTCTCGCCCTCCGGCACCTCCCGCCCCATCACGAAGGTGCCGCCGGGGATGTAGACCATGCCCGGGGGCGGCTTCGGGGCCGCCCCCTCCTGCGCCGCCGCGGGGGCGAGGAGGACGATCAGGGGAAGCACGGCGAGGAGGAACGACGGAGACTTCCGCATGCGCCCATGATACCCGGAGAGATAATGCCCGCGGAGCGGCGGGCGGAGCGCCGGGCGATTCTTGGGCCCGGCCCCGCCCCATGCCATGATGAGAACTGTTCTCAACTAAGGAGAGTCCCCCATGCACAGGCACGCTGCGAGCCTCGTGGCGCTGCTGGCGGTCGTCCTGCCCCTCGTGGCCTCGGACGGCCGCGCGCAGCCGATCGAGAAGCGCGAGCCGGGGTTCCGCTGGTTCGTCAGCCTCGACGACGCCATCGCCGAGGCGAAGGCCCGGAACATCCCGCTGTTCGTCGCGCTCCACAAGGACAACTGAGGGGGCTGCGTCGCCATGGTGAGAACTGTGTTCTCACACAAGGACGCTGCCCGGGTCAGCCACGAGTTCTGCTCCGTCGTGGGTCACGGCGGAACGAACCACCCGAACGCCGACTTCATGGTCGGCGGCCAGAAGACCCACCTCTGCGGGATCTACGACCTGCCGGACTGCAAGTCCCACGAGGAGATGTCCGGCACCCTGTCCCAGCGCGGGCTGCTGAAGGACGTGCGCGGCACGCCGACGCACATCCTCTACAACCCTCACGACCTGACGGAGATCAGCCGGGCGCACGGCATGACCCTCGGCAACATCGAGGAGGCCGTCGCCGCCGCCCAGAAGGTCCTCGGGAAGCCCGTGCCGTGGAAGGAGTACCAGAAGATCCTGAAGCCGCTCGAGGACGCGAAGACGGCCTTCGCCGCGGGCGACGCCCGCAAGGCCCTCAAGGCCCTCGGCGACTTCGACCCGAAGGGGGTCGAGGCGCTGAAGACGCAGGCGGACGCACTCCGCGCCGAGATCTTCGCCGCGGGCGAGAAGCGGCTCGAGGAGGCGAAGGGCCTCATCGAACAGGGGGAGAAGGCCAAGGCGCTGAAGATCCTCCGGGACGTGGCGGCGGACTATGCCGGCACGGACGTCGCGGACAAGGCGAAGGAACTCATCCCCCAGGCCAAGACCGAGTGACCGGGACGGAGTGACGCCGACCCGGGACGACCACGGGCGGGCGGCCGCGCGGCCGCACGCCCGTTCCTGTTTCAGCGGACCGCGGTGTACCGCTTCGCGGCCCAGCGCAGGAACGGTCCCGAGCCCTCCGGCAGCACGGCGAAGTGCTCCACCGCGTCGACCAGGGCCCAGTCCACCTCCGCGCCGGCCTTCGCCAGCGCGTCCCGGAGCGCGAGCCCGTCCTCCGGCTTCGCCGTCGCGTCCCCCTGCCCCCAGGCGAGGAACACGGGGAGGCCCTTCGCGGCGGCGACGTCCTCCGCGGAGAGCGTCAGCACTCCCGCCGCGATGACGAGCCCCGCCGTCCGCGCGCGGTGCTTCACCGCGAAGGCGTACGCCTGCTTCGCCGCGTTGGAGAAGCCGAGGACCACGACGTGCCGCTCGTCGAACGGCTGCGACTTGGCGATGCGCTTCAGGGCCTGCTCGAGCGCGCGGTCGTTGGCGGGGACCTGCGCGACGGTGGCCACGGCGAAGCCGTTCGCCTCGGCGGCCTCGGCGATGGCCGTCCTGATCTTCCCGGCCCGGGTGGAGTCGGAATCGACGACGAGCAGCAGCCCCGGCGGAGGCCGCGTGAGCGGGAACGTGGCGGCCTCGACGGTGGCGAACGTCGTCTGGTCCTCCACGAGGACCACGAGGGAGAAGTCGTCGGGGCCGAGGCCGTCCGGAAGCGTGGTCTTGCGCTCCACGGGGGCGGCGAGCGCGTCGGCCGCGGGGGCCGGGTCCATCGCCCGGCGGACGACGAAGTGCTGCACGACGGTCTTGTCGCAGTTCTCGCCGCTCGTGACGGCGGTCGAGGCCCGGTGCTGGACGAGGAGTGGACGCACGACGGCGCCGGCGGGCAGGTCGCCCCGTGATTCGGAGAGCCGCACGCGGACCGTGAGGTCGGCGCCGTCGAGCGCCACGTCCGCGTCGATGGCCACCGCGGCGGGGCCGGAGGCGGCCTCGCGGACCCCGGCCTCCCACCCCGGGGCGTAGGGCGCGCCGTTCACGAGCAGGAGGGGCGTCGTCAGCCGGCCGGTGCCGATCCGCGCGAGGACCGCCTTCTGGCGGTCGGTGAAGGCGGGGTCGGCGAAGGTGTCCTTCCAGCCGAGGCGGTCCCGGTGGTTCACGTGCCACGCCACGACGGCGATGAACTCCATGTGCTCGGTGCCCACGAGGCGCTCGAGGAAGTCCTCGGCGGTCAGGCAGTTCGGGTCGCCCTGAGCCGTGAAAAGCTCGATGAGCACCTTGTGCTTCGGGGGCTCGCGGGCCCCGGCGGCGATCGGGACGAGGAGGAGCAGCGCGAAGACGAGGACACGTCGCATCGTCGGCCTCCGCGGGAGGTGGCCCCGGCGCCTCCGATTCTATCCGTCGCCGGCACCGGCGCGGGGTACAATCCGGATCCCGGAGGGATGCCATGGACCCCATCGAGCCGAAGTTCGTCGAGAAACCGGCGTTCCACGTCGTGGGCATGTGCGGGTGGTTCCGGATGGAGAGCGCGCCGGGGCAGATCCCCGGGCTCTGGGAACGCTTCGTGCCCCGCCTGCCGGACATCGCCAACAAGACCACGGGGTTCGCCTGCTACGGGGTGTGCTTCCACCCGCCCGGATCGCCGCAGGAGGCGCCGTCCGACTTCTTCTACATGGCGGCGGTGTCGGTGAACGACCTGCGCGCCATCCCCGACGACATGGTGGGCAAGACCATCCCGGCCGCCCGCTACGCCGTCTTCACGCACCGCGGCGGGCTGAAGACCTTCCACGACACGATCCGCTGGATCTGGTGCACGTGGTTGCCGGGTTCCGGCCTGCGCGCGGCGGCGACGCCGGACTTCGAGCTATACGACGAGCGTTTCGACCCCTCCTCGGACTCCGGCGAGATCGACGTGTATGTCCCGCTGGCACGCTGAGGTCCGGCTCGCCGCGGCGCTCCTGTTCTGCGTGGCGGTCGCCCCCTCCGCGGGGGCGGCGACGGCCTCCGACGCTGTCGCGCGCGTGACGGCCCGCGACGCCACCCCGGAGACCAGCAGCTACGAGGACTTCTTCCGTCTCCTGCCCGCGGACCAGGGCGCGAACCGCGGCTACGACGGCAGCGGCGCCCCGGAGTCCGGGCTCCTCGCCGCCCGGGTGGCGATCCACGACGCCCTCTCCGACCTCCTGCTGCCGGCCGGCGGGACCGTCACGTACCAGGACTTCGACGCCCGCGGCTTCGCCGGCCGCAACATCGTCGGCGTGCTGCCCGGCGACGGACCGGGCGCCGCCCGGCGGTGCTACCTCGTGGCGCACTACGATTCGCAGGAGAACCCCGGGGCCGACGACAACGCCAGCGGCGTGGCGGGGGTGCTCGCCGCCGCCCGCGCGCTGGCCCCGTTCTCCTTCGACGCGACGATCGTCTTCATCGCCCTCGACCAGGAGGAGGGACACGCCAACGGCTGGGCACAGGGCAGCAGGGTGGCCGCCGCCGCCGCGCGCGCCGCCCGCGAGGAGGTCTCCGGAGTCGTCGCCCTCGACATGATCGCCTACAACCACCGCGGGCGGAACCGGGCCCACGTCTGCCGGGCCGACGCGCGGAGGACCGGTGGCGCGAAGGCTCTCTCGGACCGCCTGCTCGCGGCCTTCGCCGCCCACACCGTCCTCGAGGTCTCGCCCCTCACGAAGGTCCGCGACAGCGACCACTACCGCTTCCACCAGAAGCGCTTCCCCGCGGCGCTCCTCATCGAGGAGATGGACGAGTACGGCTGGCCGACCAACCGCTACTGGCACGAGCCGACGGACTTCTTCCTCGACCTGCTCGGCTTCCCGCAGCGCCAGGGCGGAGACGACTACATCGACTTCGACTACGCGGCGGAGATGACGAAGGGCGCCGTCGGCTGGGCGGCGGCGGAGGCCGGTCTGCGGCCGGTGATGCCCGCGGATCGGTGACGCTTCCAGGCCCCTCGCCCTCCCGGGTACCGACTTCTTTCAGGCGAGCGACCCGCCTCCCCACTTGACCGCGGGGAGCCGCGCGCGACCGGACTCCGGAGGCTCGCGCGTCCGCCGGCGCCACCGGGAACCCTCGGGTGCCCGGCGGCGTACACCTTGGGGTCGGATCACCACCGAAGGAGGGACCCATGAGGACGTGTGTCGTCGTCGCGGCGCTGCTCGCGATCGGGTTTGGCGGAGGGTTGCTGGCGCGCGAAGCGGGGCTCGTGGACGTGGAGAAGATCACCGGGGCCCGCATGGCCGTCGCGGGGGCCGAAACGTACTCCCCGATGTTCGAGCACGACCCGGAGCGCGAGGCGGCCGTCGAGGCGCTCCGGGCCGGCGCCCCGGAGGGCATCGACAAGGCGAAGGCGTGGCTCGTGAAGCTCCCGGTGGACGGGGCGATGCTGCAGATGCTCGCCGACGCGGAGGTCCGCGGCGGGAACTACGCCGACGGCTTCGCGCACCGGGCGGCCTACTACGGCCTCCTCGCCTCGCTCTGCGCCTCCGGGGACGGGTCGAAGGAGAAGCCCTTCAAGGTGATCGCCGTGGCCGAGGAGTACACGTTCTTCCGCGAGATCGGCGCGCGGACGAAGGGGCAGGGCCTGACCCAGATCGACGGGAAGCCCCACGACCGGATCGAGGTCAACCTCGAGGGCAAGGACCGCACGCTCTTCTTCGACGTGAGTCTCTCCTTCGAGGCGATGAGCCGCGCCCTCGGCCGGTGACTGACCGGCGGTCCGAACGAGGGTGGCGCACCTCCCTTCCGGCTCCCCCCATCCGGTGGTGGCGGGCGGAGTCGGGACGGCCTACTCACCTCGCCGGCGCGGGCGCCCAGAGGTCGCCGCAGGGCAGGTAGCCCATGGCCGCGCCGAAGGCGTCGTAGCCGAACCACTCGATGGTCAGCACGAGAGCGACCTCCTCGGCCAAGTCCCGCGCCCGGACCTCCCCGGCCTCGTAGCGCGCGCGGAAGCGGTCGCACGCCGGCCGCAGGGGATGGTCGGGATCGGAATCGGGGCCGAGCACGAGCCACAGGAAGGCCAGCGACACCTCGAGGTCCACGCCGCCCTCCACCGGCACCCCCTCGAGGAGCCTCCGCTGGGTCGCCTGCCCCTCCGCGCTCCGCGGCGAACACGCGTTGTCGTGGCCGGCGAGGACGCAGGCCGCCGCGACGTGGACCCGGGCGACGGGGTCCTCCGGCGGATCGGCCGCCAGCCCGGCGACGCCGCGCGCGGCGGGTTCGACCCACTCCGTCCCGAGGCCCAGGCGCTCGCGGGTCTTTCCATCGACCCGCGCCGGGCGCAGGGCGTGCAGGGCGACGGCCGTCTCCACGGGACCGCCGAAGAGCCCGGAGGGCTCCTGGCGAGAGACGAGCTCGCGGGCGATCCGGCCGGCGCTCCGCCACACGGCCGCACGCGACGCCCGCGTGAGCGAGGACCGCGAGTCCAGCGCCTCGCCCAGGGTCGCCAGCGCGAGGCCGAGATCCAGCGTCGGGGTCGCCGGCCCGGGCTCCGCTTCGATGAGGAACGCGAACGCCCGCGCCGCCCCGGGGTTCTCCGCCAGAAGCCCCCACGCGGCGAGCCGAGCGGCCAGCGCCGTGGCCCCGAGGGGGGTGAGCTCCCGCCCGAGGAAGCGGAAGGGCGGTGCGCGGCCGTCGGGTCCGATCCGGGCGAGCACGCGCCGGTAGTGCGCAAGCCGGTCGGCGCCGGGGGTCCGGTGCAGCGGCTGCAGGACGATCGGCGCCGGCGCCTCCGCGGCCCCGCACGCGACGAGGAGGACGGCCAGGAGCGCGACGCCGGCGCGGGCCATGGCCCTGTGAACGCACGGGCGGCCCGGGGGTTCGGCGGAATGCCGGTCAGCGCGCCGGGAGCGGGGCCACCGGGAATGGCGTCGCGGGGAAGCGGAGCGGGGCGCCGTCGGGGGCGGCGAAGCCCGCGAGGAGCACGCCGCCGCCGGAGAGCGCGGCGTCGGGCAGCGGGCCGAAGGCCGCCACGTGGCGGCTCTCCACGACGACGGCGGCGCCGGGGGCCGGGATCTCGCGGCCGTCCCGGTCGAGGAGCGTCACCCGCCCGCCGGGGAGCCATGACAGCGGCGTGGAGACCTTCACCGCGAGCCACGGCTCGCCGCCCCGGTCGCGCGGCCGCCCGAGGTCCGCCGACCGGACCGCCGCCTCCCGCGCGGGCTCCGGCGCGCGCTCGGCGACATTCCCCTCGCCCTCCCGCGCCACGGCGACGCCGATGCGGGGGTCCACCCCGCGGCCCCGGGCGCGCAGCACGAGCACGTTCGCGCCGGCCTTGCCCTTCACCGGCAGCAGCAGGCCCTCCTCGCCGAACCGCCGCGGAACGATGACCTCCGGCAGACGCTCGCCGTTCCAGTAGACGTCCACCTGCGCGAGGTCGCCGTTGAGCTCGAGGAAGGCGGGACCGCCGGGCGCCATCGTCACCGCGTACGCGAGGGCGACGACGATCCCCGGCCGCGGGAAGACGTCCCGCACGCGGAACACCCCCGCCCCGCCGAGGTCCGCGGCGCACCACCACCGTTCACCGAAGAGCGCCCCCGGCGCGGGCCGCAGGCGGCCGAAGTCCTCCTTCGCCTCCGCCACGTCCACGGCGAGCGGGCGGGTCAGCCGGGTCCGCGCCGTGCCCCACACCCGGCCCGCCGGCGCCGGCGGCACCTCGGCGAGCGCCCCGGGGTCGCCCCCGCCCGCGCCCCGCCCGCGCGCCGCCGCCGCGACCTTCAGGCGCAGCCCCGCGGGCAGCGGCGGACCCTCGGCGCGCAGCGCGGCTTCCCGGGCCATCTCGTCCGCCTCGTAGCCCACCTCGTCGACCACGATCGCGTCGCCGGCCCCGCACTCCCCCTCGAACAGCACGCGGTTGCCGCCGAAGACGTTGCCGAAGAAGGCGCACTCCTCCGTGTCCGTGGCATTCCGCACGTGGAATTCGGACAAAGAGAGTGCTGTTTCATTCCCCGCGAAGATGGAGTCGGCGACCACGGCGCAGCCCTTGACCCCCGCCTCGCTCCGCAGGAAGTCGCAGCGGGAGACGGCGGCCCCGGGCTCCTGCAGCCCGTAGTACCGGCCGGTGGCCCGGTGGTTGCCGACGCCGAGGCGGCAGGCGAAGAACACGCACCGCTCCACGGCCGGCGCCCCGAGGCCTTCCGCGAACACTCCCGTGCCGCAGTCCGCGAACCGGCACCCGCGCACGAGCGGCCGCGCCACGCCGCCCGCCATGCCCTTCCGGCGCTCGTCGGCCCACGCGCTGCCCGCCTCCACCCCCGCGCCGCACCGGAGGAACACGCAGTCCTCGATCCGCGCCCGGCCCTTCGGCACCTGCACCGCCGCGTACGCGAAGCGGAACACCGCCCCGCGGATCTCCCGCGCGACCGCGGGGTCCGCCGGCGGCCACAGGGTGAGGCCGTGCCACGGATAGTCGTACTCCGGCTTCCTCGCGGGGTCCGGCGGCCCCTCCGGCGGCTTCCTCTCCTTCGGTTCCTCCCCGGTCAGGAAGCGCACCGGGCGGTCGATCGTCCCCGCCACGGTGAGGCCCCCCTTCACATGGACCTCCACGAGGGCGGGGTCCCAGCCCGTGGCCGTCGCGTCCCGCGCCGCGAACCGCACGCGCGTCCCCGCGGTCACCACGAGGTGGGCGCCCTCGGCGACCTCCACGTCCCCGTCCACGAAGACCTCCCCGCTCCACTCCACGCGGCCGGTGAGGAGGCCGTGGACGGGCGGCGGGTCGGCGGCGGCGGCCGGCCCGGCGAGCGCGGCGACGAGGAGCAGCGCCGCGCGTCTCATCGGTTCGCTCCCGGCGGGAAGCGCACGCGGTCCTTGTCCGGCACCATGTCGCGGTGCGTGGATTCCGACCACGCGAGGACGCGGACCCGCCCGTCCGCCCCCGTGCGGGCCAGCGCCGCCTCGATCGTCCGGCCCTTCGCCGCCCATGGCTCCGCCGCCGCGCCCACCGGGGGCCGCCCGCGGAAGAACGTCGCGCGCCGCGGGGCCTCGTAGGCCTCGTCCACGGGCTCCACGAGCACGACGACGGCCTGGTACACGGAGAGGTCCGGCGAGACGGCCAGCGGGTCCGAGAACCCCGGCAGGTCCGTGTCGAGGCACAGGAAGAGCGACTTCGCCTCGTGGTCCACGCGCAGGCGCGTGAGATCCAGCATCCGCAGCGACGCGAACAGCTCCCCGCCGGAGTCCGCGACGGAGGGCCCGCCGGACCAGTCGCGGTCGTCCCCGTCCACCCGGATCGGCAGCCCGTCGTCCGCCGCGCGGTACTCGAGGCAGAGCGGCTGGTCCCCGCAGGAGGTCTCCACCTGGAGGCGCAGGTCGAGCGCCGCCCCGTACCGGTCGCCGACGCGCGCGAGGACCTTCGTCGGGATCGTGAACCGCATCGTCGCCCCGTCGATCGCCGGTGCGCCGCCGAGCCGGTAGTTGATCCAGTTCTTGCCCGACGTGCCCTCCGCGAGACTCTCCATGTCCTCCACGGTGGAGAACGAGAGGCGCGCGAGCGACAGCGGCTCGGGGACGCCGGGCGTGTCCGGCCGCCAGGCGTTGGGCCGGAAGCGGCTGCCCACGGCGGCGCGGAACCACATCTCGGAGCCGCCGATGCCCGTGTCCGGGTTGCCATCGGCGTCGAGGTAGACGTGGACGCAGGTGAACATCCCCTCGGCGACCGGGGCCCCGAGGGTGACGGCGAACGCGAGCCCCGCCTCCGTCTCCTCGACCCTCACGCCCCGGCAGTCCGCCGCCTCGAGCCCCGTGACGCCCGCGGCCGCATCGGGGATCTCGAGGACCGCCCCGGGCGCGGCGCCGGCGCGGGGGCCGGGGGGCACGAGGAGCAGAATCCCGGCGCCGGCGACTAGGAGGATCGCGGCCCTCATCCCCGCAGTCTACTACGGGACGACTTCGATGGGGTGTTCGCCTCGGAGGAGTACCTCGCCGACGACGGCGCGGGTCTCGACGCCCCGGCGCGCGAGCGCCGCGAGCATCGCCGGCGCCCGCTCCGCGGGCACGGCCATCAGGATCCCGCCGGAGGTCTGCGCGTCGAACAGCACGGCCTGCTGCTCCCGCGAGACGCCCGCGTCGAAGGAGACCTTCGGCAGGGCGTAGCGGCGGTTGTTGGAGGTGCCCCCGGACATGCAGGTCGCCACCAGGGACTCCACGTCCTCCGGGTAGCGGGGCACCGCGGAGTACGAGAAGCGGAGCGTCACGCCGGAGCCCTCCGCCATCTCGAGGGAGTGCCCGAGGAGACCGTACCCCGTGATGTCCGTGCCGGCGGAGACGCCGACCTCGGCCATGGCCTCGCCGGCGGCGCGGTTCAGGGTCGCCATGTTCCGCGTCACCCGCTCGATGACCGCCGGGTCCGTCACCACGCCGCGCTTCACGCCGGTGGTCACGAGACCCGTCCCGACGGGTTTCGTGAGGATGAGGACGTCGCCGGGCCGCGCCGTGGAGTTCCGCACGATGCGGTCCGGGTGGACGACGCCCGTCACACTGAGACCGAATTTCAACTCCGGGTCCACGATCGTGTGCCCGCCGGCCACGACCGCCCCGGACTCACGCACGATGTCCGCGGACCCGCGGAGGATCTCCCCCATCACGGAGGGGTCGAGCGAGCCCGGGAACCCGAGGATGCAGAGCACGGTCAGCGGCCGGCCGCCCATGGCGTAGACGTCGGAGAGCGAGTTGGCCGCCGCCACGGCCCCGAACCAGTACGGGTCGTCCACGACGGGCGTGAAGACGTCCACCGTCTGCACGAGGGCGGTCTCCGCGTCGAGGCGGTAGACGCCCGCGTCGTCGCAGGTGTCGGTGGACACCAGAAGGTTCTCGTTCCTCACCTGAGGAACATCCCGCAGGACCCGGACGAGGATCTCCTGCGGCATCTTCGAGGCTCAGCCCGCCGCGGAGGCGTGCTGGGTCAGTCGCACTTTCTCTGGTTCGGTCATCGGCAGGTCCTTGGCTGCGGGCCCGGGGCACCACTATACCTACCGCTCACTTCAGATAGCGGAGGTTCTCCACGCGGTAGGTCAGGCCGGCGGCGTCGAAGTGGTCGAGCCAGGCGTAGACGTACTTCCGCGACGCCCCGAGGAGGTCGCGGTAGTCCACGACGCCGATCTTCTCGTGGGCCCGGAGGTGCGTGACGAGGAGGTCGCGGGCCCGCGCCTCCCCCTCCGCGTGGGCGTAGATTTCCTCCGCCACCCGCACCGCCTCTCCCCGGTCCACGAGGGTGAGGAGGAGACGGGTCACCTTCTCCGGCGTCGCCCCCGCCTTCGCCGCGAGCGTCGGCACGTCCGGGGGCGCGACGCCACCGGCCCGCAGATCCGCGGCCAGCGCCGTCGCCAGCGCCTCGTCGGCGGCGGACAGCACGACGCGGTGCGTGGCGAGCCACGCGCGGTTCTCCGCGCGGCCGGCGACGCCCCGGCGGACGAGGTCGGCCACGGCGTCCTCGAACAGGGCGGGGTCGAGGCCGAGGGCCTTCCGCGTCTCGTGGAGGTCCGCCACCGCGCGGTGGGGGTTCTCCGCGTGGAAGGTCGCGAGGGCGGCGCGGACGGCCTCCGCCGCGGCGGAGAGCCCGACGGGAGACACGAACGCCCCGGAGGCCGTCAGCCGCACCGCCCGGCCGTCCGCCGCGAGACCGTCGAGCACCGTCTTCAGCCGGGCGTCCGGCAGGTAGGCGCGCCCGCGCAGGTCGTCGTGCCGCGCGGGGGTCGTGCCCGCTTCCACGAGCAGGTGGGCGACGAAGTCCGCCGGGGAGCCCAGCGCCCGTTCGAGGCCGGCGAGGTCCAGCGCGACGCCCTCCCGGAAGCGCTTCACCTTGCGGTCGCTTGGCCGCAGCACGCGGCCCCCGCCGATCGTGACGACGGGGCTCACCTGGCGGATCACGTAGCGGTCCCCGGGGGTGACGACGATCGGCTTCTCGCAGCGGAACTGCACGAGCGCGTCCTGCCCCGGATCGAGGCGGTCGAGGTCGAGGAAGAACACCCGCGCCATCGCCTCCTCGGTGCCGGTGTGGAAGCGCACCTCCGCCTGGTGCAGGAGGGGCCGCGGCGCTCCGGGCAGCAGGCGCAGCCGCGCCTCCAGCATGTCCGCCGCCCGCAGGTAGCCCGGCGGCGCGAGGACGTTGCCCCGCTCCACGAGGTGGTAGTCGATGTCCGCCACGTTCAGCGCGAGGCACTGGCCGGCGAACCCGTGGTCGGCGGGCCGCCCGTAGACCTCGAGCCCGCGGACGCGGCCGATCTGGCCGTGCGGGAGGACGGCGAGGCGGTCCCCCACGGCGACCCGGCCCGCGGGCGGCATCCCGGTGATGACGGTGCCGAAGCCCTGCACGGAGAACACCGACTCCACGGGCAGGCGGAAGACGCCGTCCACGGGGCGGCCGCGGCAGGAGTCCACGACGGCCTCGAGGGCCGTCCACAGCCCCTCGAACCCCTCTCCGGTCACGGAGGACACCGGGCAGACCGGCGCGGATTCGAGGAACGTCCCCCGGAGGAGGTCGCGGACCTCCTCGGCGGCCATCTCGCGGAGCTCCTCGTCCACCATGTCGATCTTCGTCAGCGCCACCAGCCCGCGTTCGATGCCGAGGAGTTCCACGATCCGCAGGTGCTCCACGGTCTGCGGCATCACGGAGTCGTTCGCCGCCACGACGAGGAGCACGGCATCGATGCCCGACGCGCCGGCCACCATGTTGCGGACGAACTTCTCGTGGCCCGGCACGTCGACGATGCAGGCCATGAGGTCGCCGCGCAGTTCGCACGGGGCGAACCCGATGTCGATGGTGAGGCCCCGCTCCTTCTCCTCCTTCAGGGTGTCGGTCTCGCACCCGGTGAGCATCTTCACCAGCGAGGTCTTGCCGTGGTCGATGTGCCCGGCGGTGCCGATCAGGACGTAGCGGCGGTCGTCCACAGGTGCCCCCTACTCCGCCTGCGACAGGACCTCGCGCACGGCGGCGGCGGCCTCCGCGGCCTCCCCCTCCTGCAGCGTGCGCGGGTCGAGCAGAAGGCGGTCGTCGGAGATGCGCGCGAACACGCCGAGGGGCCGCCGTCGCAGGCGGCGGGCCAGATCCTCCACCGGGACCTTCGAGGACTGGACGGCGACGACGAAGGTCGGCAGCGAGTGCGCCGGGTAGGCGCCGCTGCCCACCTCGCTCTGGTCCTGCCGCACGGTCACGGTGGCGCCGGGCACGTCCCCGATCTGGGCGGCGAGGTCCTTCGCCCGCTGCGCGAGTTCGGCCAGCGGCATCGTCAGCATCCGCGTGGTGGGGTGCTCCCGGAGCGCCCGCTCACGGTCGAGGAAGTACCGCAGCGTGGCCTCCAGGGCGATCAGCGTCATCTTCCCGACCCGGACGACGCGGGCGAGGGGGTTCTTGCGGACGAGATCGACCCACTTCTTCTTTCCCACGATCAGCCCGCCCTGCGGGCCTCCGATGAGCTTGTCCGCGCTCATCGTGACGAGGTCCGCCCCGGCGCGGACGGAGTCCTGCACCAGCGGCTCGTCGGGGAAGCCGAAGGGGCGCAGGTCGAGGAACGCCCCCGCCCCGAGGTCGTCCACCACGGGGATCCCGCGCTTCGCGCCGAGTTCGGCGAGTTCGCCGACGGGGACCTCCTTGACGAACCCCTGCATCCGGAAGTTGCTCGTGTGCACCTTCATGATCATCCCGGTGCGCTCGGTGATGGCCCGCTCGTAGTCGGCGAGGTGGGTCTTGTTGGTGCAGCCGACCTCCACGAGCGTGCATCCGCTCCGCTTCAGGACGTCGGGGATGCGGAAGGAGCCGCCGATCTCCACGAGCTGTCCCCGGGAGATGATGACCTCCTTCCCCTCGGCGAGGCTGTTCAGCACGATCATGGTGGCGGCGCAGTTGTTGTTCACCACCGTCGCGGCCTCGGCCCCGGTGATCTCGCAGAGGAGGTCGGTGCAGTACTCGTCGCGCTTGCCGCGGCCCCCGGTCTCCCGGTCGATCTGCAGCAGGCAGTAGCCCTTCGCCTCCTCGAGGACGGCTCTCATCGCGTCCTCCGGGAGCACGGCTCGCCCGAGGCCGGTGTGGGCCACGACGCCGGTGGCGTTGATGACGCGGCGGAGTCCGCGGCCCACGCCGCCCTCGATGGCCGCGAGGACCGCCGGGGACAGCGCGGCGGGGTCGGACGGCAGGGGGCCCTGGCCGGCCCGCGCCCGCTCGCGCAGGCCGTCGAGCACCTGCCGCACGGCCCGCAGCACGGTGGCCCGCGGATAGCGGTCGGCGAGGGCGGCCACGGTCTCGTGCTCCATCATCCGGGTGACGGAGGGGAGGGAGCGCAGGGCCTGGTTCAGGGGGTCGGGCGTGGCTTCGGACATGGCGCACCCGGCGGTGAGGGAAAGCGGCCGCCCCGCGGCCGCGAGGCCCCCATGCTATCGCACGGCCTGCCGGGTCCGGGTCAAAAGGGCCGGATCCCCGCAACCGCCTCCCCTGCGGAAGCGACTGGCTCCCGGGCGTCAAGGCGGCGACCCGGCCTCTCATGTGTATAATCGAGCAGCATACACAAGGAGGCTGTGTATGACCGTCCGCGTGCAGGTGCTCCTGACGGCGGAGGAGCGGGAGGCGTTCCGGGCCGTGGCGAAGAAGGAGGGGCTCTCCCTGAGCGCGTGGCTCCGTCGGGCCGGGCAGGACCGCGCTCGCGACGCGGCGGCGGGGAAGCGCCTGCGGACGGCCGCCGACCTCCGGGCGTTCTTCGCCGAGTGCGACGCCCGGGAGAGGTCGCGGGAGCCGGACTGGGCGGAGGCGAAGCGGGTCATCGAGGACGGGCGGCTCGGCGGGAGCACGGGCACATGATCTTCGTCGATGCCACCGTGTTCATGTACGCCGTCGGAGGGCCCCACCCGCTGCGGGCGGAGAGTCGGCGGTTCCTCCTCCGATGCCAGGCGGAGGGCGCCGCCCTCGCCACCTCCGCGGAAGTCCTGCAGGAACTCCTCCACTACTACCTCCGGAGCGACCGGCTGGCGGCCCTCGACGCGGCATTCACCCTCGTCGAGAACCTGGTGGCCGAGGTCTGGACGGTGGAACCGGAGGACGTCCTGCTCGCCCGGCGTCTGGTGGACACCCACCCGGCCCTCGACGGACGGGGCCTCGTGCTCCTCGCCTGCTGCCGCCGGCGGAAGGTCTCGCAGGCCCGCACGCACGACCGGGCCCTCGCCGCAGCGTTCCGCTCCTGACGGGTCGTCACTCCACGATGACCCGCGCGGACTGCTCCCGCCCTTCGCCCACCTCGACCTCCGAACGCACCGGCGGGCCTTCCCCGCCGCCCGGCGACCGGACCTCGAGGGCCAGCGGCCCGGAGCGGACCCGGAACGTCGCGGCCCCCCGGCCGTCAACCTGCTCGCCGCCGTGGGCGCCCTCCTGGGACCAGGTCACCCAGGCGTCCGAGCGCGCCTTCCCCGCCGCGTCCACGACCCACACCGTCAGGGTCACCAGGGGCGAGAGGACGATCCGCACTCCCGCCGCCCGCTCCTCGGGCCCCACCTCGATCACGTCCGAGGCGCCCTCCCCCTGCGGCCCCTCCGCCGAGAGCCGGTAGCGGCCCGGGCAGAGGTCCGCGAACCCGAACCGCCCGAGGGCGTCGGTCGGCACGGACTCCGGGCAGCCCGTCAGCCAGCCGTCGCGCTCGAAGTCCAGCCGGCAGTAGCCGACCGCCACGGCGGGCACCGGACATCCGGCGCCGTCCTCCACGACTCCCTCGATCCGCCCCACGGGCACCACGAGGTCGGCGCGCCGGTGCTCACCGCGCGTGAGTTCGAACTCGCGCCGCTCCCCCGCGAGCACGAGCGCGTAGCACCCGGCAACGAGCCCCCGGAACACGTAGGCGCCGTTCGCGGCAGGCTCCGCGACGCGCGGCAGCGGCTCCTTCGCGCCGAGGACGAGCAGGTTCACCGTCAACCGGAGCGGCCGGCCCTGGCCGTCGGTGACCGTCCCCTCCACCGCTCCGAACTCGGACGTCCACAGGTCCGCATACGTCGTCTCCCCCTCGCGCACCTCCACGATCCCCGGCCCCTCCGGCGTCTCCGGACGCGGGCGGTGCAGCGTCTGCTCGAACGACATGGCGTCGCCCCGCGCGAGGCGGACGTGGTAGCGCCCCGGCGCCAGGTGCTCGACGCGGTACCGGCCGTCCGCCTCGCTCCGGACGGGGAGCCCCGCGTCGCCCACCGTGTCCACCCCCGGGAGGACGCGGGATAGAACCACGGCGGCGCCCGCGGCGGGCCGGTCGTCGTCGCCGTGGACGATCCCCTCCACGGCGCCCCCTTCACCCAGGACGACGTCGCCGGCGTCGGCCGCCACCCCCGCAGCGACTTCCACGCCTTCCATCCGCCCCGGCGCGAGGCCCTCCGCCGTCACGAGGAGCCCGTAGCGCCCGGGGGCGAGCGCGGGGAGCGCGAACCGCCCCTCCGAGTCGGTCCGGACGGCGGGCGGGCCGAGCGACCCGATCGAGTCGAGGAAGACGGCGTGCGCCATCTCCGTGGCGTGAACCCCGGCCCCGGCCACCGGGAGACCCGACGCGGCGCGGATCGCTCGCCCCACGATGCAGCCCCCGGTGGGCGCGGAGTCCGGGGGGGCGCCGTCGGCGGGCGAGCCGGCCGCGGGCGGCGCGGGGGGCGGGAGGGGCGCGGCCGCCGATGGCTGCGAGGCGACTTCCACCGGACGGTCCGGGGCGCCGCGGGGGGCCGGCGCGCGGTTGCCGTAGGCGAGCAGCAGGACGGCGGCGAGCGCCGCCGCGACCAGGGCGGGGACCCAGGTTCGCTTCATGGCAGACCTCCGAAAAGTCGGACACTCCCGGAACGCGCGGGAGGCCGCCGGAGGGTGCGGAAATGAGCGGCGGTCGCGCGTGGCCGGGCGGCGAAGTCGCCAAGGGACGCGAGCAGCGCGGCCCGCGCTGAGCGTCAACCCCGGACGCGGGTGGCCAGCCAGCCCACGCGCTGGCCTTCCGGAGCGCGGATGAGCCGGAAGGCGTAACGCCGGCCGCCCTCCTCCCGCTCCACGGCCCCCTCCGCGGATTCCTCCCCCCGGGGCAGGGAGGGAGAGGCTGCCGCGAGCAGCGCGAGGGTCGTATCGGATTCGTCGAGGGAGCTGGCGACGAGCTCCCCGGAGAGCAGGAACAGGGCGACCGGTTCCCGCCATCCGGCGACGAGGCCGCGCAGAGCCAGCCTCGCCTCCATGAGCCGGGACTCGATCCGGCTCTCGGTCTCCTGCTGGAGGTCCAGCAGGGCATTCAGCTGTCCGGCCACCATCCCCAGCTCGTCGTCGCGGACGGCGATCGCCCGCCGCCGCCGGTCCCCCCCGGCGATGGCGGCGGCCACGGCGCGCAGGTCCTGGAGCCGCTCGAGGATGTCCCGGCGCAGCGCCCGGGAGAGGAGGCCGAAGGAGAGGATCCCCACGAGGACGAGGATGCCGGCCAGCACGGCTCGGCGCGTCGCGGAGCGCTGCGCCTGGTCGCTCGCCTCCACCATCGCGTCGTGGTTCATGTCGATGAGGTCGAAGACGGCGACCTTGACCGCCTCGGAGGCGGCGAAGGTCTCCGCCCCGTATGCCGACAGCAGGCTCTCCGGGCGGCTCTCGAGCAGTCGGTCGCGCCGCTCCCGGAGTTCCGCGAAGCGAAGGCCGATCGTGTCCACGACCCCCGCCTCGCCGGCGAGCGTCACGTTCGCGGCCGCGCGCGCGTAGGCGGTGAAGAAGTCCGCGGTCGACCGATCGAGGAGGTCCCGGCGATCCTCGCCGAGGAGCAGGCCGATCACCGCCCGGTCCTGCCGCTCGAGGGCGAGCAGCATGCCGCTGCCGGCCTGCACGCTCTCGTAGTTCTCGGCGAGGATGCGCTCCGTCGTCGAGCTGAACTCGAGGAAGCTCACGGAGGCGCCGGCCGCGACGAGCACGACGAGCGCCATGAGGTAGAAGTACCCGAGCAGGATCCGGGACTGGACGCTGGCGGTCATGCTATCGCCGCCACGCCGGCGATGGCCTCGCGCGGCCCGATGACGACCATGATGTCTCCCGCCTGCAGCGGTTCGAGGGTCTCGCGGCCGGCGAGGACCCGCTCGTCGCGCCGCAGCGCGACCACCGTGACGCCGAACCTCCGGCGGATGTCGAGGTCCACGAGGCTCAGGTTCACGAAGCTGCTGGGGGCGGCGATCTCCGCGATCTCGACCTGGTCCCCGAGTTCGACGCGCTCGAGCACGTTCGGCTGGGCGAGGCTCAGCGCGAGCCGCTTGCCGAGCTCCACCTCCGGGTTGATGACCTGGTGGGCCCCCACCGCCCGCAGCACCCGGGCGTGCAGATCGCCGACGCTCCGGGCGACGATCCGGGGCAGGCCCATCTGGGCGAGCAGCGCCGTGGCGAGGATCGACGACTCGATGGACTCCGTCCCGATGGCCACCACCGCGCACCGCATCTGGCGCAGGGGGAGTTCCGCGAGGGCGTGTTCGTCGGTGGCGTCGAGGCACACCGCCCGGTCGATGTCTTCGGCCAGGGACTGCACCACGGCCTCGCTGCGATCGATGCCCAGCACGGACTGCCCCTGGCGAGTGAGGTTCAGCGCGACGCTGCGCCCGAACATCCCGAGACCCACGACGACGAAATCGCCGGCCATGCGACCTCCTCCCTCACCCCACCATGATCCTCGCCTCGGGCTCCCGCACGCGGGACTGCCCGCCGCGCCCGAGGAGCAGCGCCAGCGTCAGCGGTCCCGTCCGCCCCAGGAGCATCGTCGCCGCGATCACGACCTTGCCGACCGTGTCCAGGGCCGTCGTCCCGCCGATCGAGAGTCCCACGGTGCCCAGCGCGCTGACGACCTCGAACAGGGCCACGTCGAAGTCGAGGCTCTGCGTGGCGAGCACCAGCGCGAGTGACCCGAAGGCCACGAGCGTGTACGTCACCGCGATCGCCGCGCTGCGGTAGATGGTGTCCAGCGAGATGCGGCGCCCGAACAGGCTCAGCCGGCCGCCGCCGCGGGCCAGGCCCGGGAGGGCCGATACCAGCACCGCGGCCGTCGTCGTCTTGATGCCGCCCCCGGTGCCTCCCGGCGACGCACCGATCCACATCATCATGACCATCATGAGGAGGGTGGACGGGGCCAGCCCGGCGAACCCCACGGTGTTGAACCCGGCGGTCCGGAGAGTGACGCTCTGGAACAGCGCGTTGAGCGCCTTCAGGCCCGGCGGGAGTCCCGCGAGGGTCCGGTTCCACTCCGCGGCGAGATACCAGAGGGTCCCGGAGACCACGAGGACGCCCGACACGAGCAGCACGATCTTCACCTGCACCGCCACCTGGCCGCCGCGCTCCCCCCGCAACCGGTTCCACCCCGCGGCGAGCACCGCGAAACCGAGTCCGCCGAGGGTGACGAGCGAGATCACCGTCAGGAGGTACAGCGGGTCCTCGCGGAACAGCACGAGGGAGTCCGTCGGCAGGGCGAACCCGGCATTGCAGAACGCGGAGATCGAGTGGAAGACGCCGCTCCAGACCGCCGCGGGCAGCGAGAGGCCGCGGGCGGCGTGGACCGACGCCAGGACGACGGCGCCGACCGCCTCCACCGCGAGCGTCGACAGGACGATGAAGCGGATGAGCGGGTACACGGAGCGCCCCGGCGACACCGCCAGCACCTCCTCCAGCGCGCGCTCGCCGCGCAGGCCCAGCCCACGGCCCAGCAGCACCGCGGCGAACGTGGAGAGGACCATGATGCTGAGCCCCCCCACCTGGATCAGCACGAGGATCACCGCCTGCCCGAAGAGGGAGAAGTCGCTCCCGGTCCCGAGGACCACGAGACCGGTCACGCAGGAGGCGCTCGTGGAGGTGAACAGCGCGTCCACGAACGAGATCGCCCGCCCCGACGCGGAGGCGGCCGGGAAACTCAGCGCGACCGTGCCGATCCCGATGAGCGCGAGGAAGGACCCGAGGACGAGCGCGGCCGGGCGGTCGAGGAAGGCCCGGAGGCCCGCGCGGAGCGGCGAGCCGTGCCCGCCGAGGGCGGCGAGCGCGAGGAACTCCGCGAGCGCGAGGACCAGGAGCGCCGGCGCGGGGCGTTCGCAGAGCGCGACCGCCGCGAGGACGGCCGCCGCGACGAGCGCCGGCCACCTCCGCCCGGAGCGGAACCGTTCGAGAAGGCGCGGGGCGGCGAGCCCGAGCGACAGGAGCGCGAGGACCGCGCACAGCAGCCATGCCGCCCACCGGTCCCCGACCTCGTAGCCCACGACCACGATGGTGGAGAGCAGGGACATGAGGAGGAGATGGCGGACCGCGGGGCCGTTCCGGTCCATCCAGAGGGCCTCCGGTTCCGAGCGGACCGCGCGCCCGCCGGAACCGCGTGGCCGCAGGAAGTCGCGGGTCAACAGGACGATGCTCCAGGTCACGACGCCCCCGGCGATGAGGGGGTCCGAGGCCAGCCCGGGCAGGAAGAACACCACGTTGGCCCCGAGGAGCAGGAACCGGAGCAGGCCGGCGATCCGGTAGCCCCGCAGGGCGGCCAGCAGCCCGCCGGCGCCGAGGACGCCGAAGGCGCCCGCATACACGGCTCCGGCGGTCGTGAGCCGCGCCGCCGCGCCGAAGTGTCCGCGCGGCATGTCGACCACGAACGGCGCGAGGACGCCGACGACGGCGACGCCGGCCAGCTGCGCGGCGCGCAGCCGGAGGGGGGAGGCGGAGATGGGAGTCCCTGGCGCCATGGTCCCGCCGCCCGCGTGTCGCGGTGCCCTCGGGGCGGAGAGGTGATTCTATCCCGCGTCCTCACCGCCCCGCGTGGTTCGCGCCGGGGCCGGCCGCCGGTCGCTTCACTCCGGGGCCCCCGCGGCCAGCCGCCGGAGGACGGCGAGCAGGGGCTCGACCCGCGCCTCCCCGGGCGGGGAGCCGTCGGGGCGCGCGAGGTAGAACGTGTCCATCGCCAGCCGACCGCGGGTGGCCACCACCGCGTGGTGGATGGACAGGCCGGCGGCGGCGATGGCCGCCGCGAGGTCGTGGAGCAGCGCCGGGCGGTCGCCGGCCGTCACCTCCACCACCGTGTACCGCTCCGCGATGCGGTCCGAAGCCCGCGCGTCGGGCGGGGCGGGGAGCGGCTCCGGCTGCGGCTCCGGCCGATACCTCCTCCGGTGGCGGCCGATCTCCGCCGCCAGGTCGATGCCCCCGGCCACCGCGAGGCACAGCGTCTCCGAGACTCCCCTCCAGAAGCCCTCGTCCGCCGGCGGCGCGGCACCCTCCCGCGTCACGAAGAAGACGTCGAGGGCCACGCCGTCGTCGCGGGTGTAGGCCGCCGCCGCCTCGATGTCGAGGTCGTGGACCGAGAGGCACCCGGCGAGGCGGGCGAAGAGCCCCGGCGCGTCGCGGGCCGCCACCCACACCTCCGCGTGCGTCGGCTCGGAGAGCGCCGTCAGCGCGGCCGGCGCGCTGGCGAGCCGCCGCGCCAGGGCGAGGTGCAGCGCCACGCGCGAGGGGTCCACTTCCAGCACATAGCGCGCCCCCATGCGCGAGAGGTGGTCCGCGGCGTCAGCCGCCTGCTCCGACCCGACGGCTTCGAGGACCCGTTCCCGCCACGGGCGCTCGGCCCGCGTCGCGAGCCGCCCCCGCGCCTCGTCGTAGAGCCGGCGCAGCTGCGCCGCCCGCCAGCCCGAGAGAGAGCCGGGCCCCGCCGCGGCCACGTCGGCCACGGTGAGCAGGTAGAGGCACCGGAGCCGCCCCCGGTCGCCCACCTCCGCCGCCAGCGCCGCGGCCGCCTCGCCCGGCTGCCGCCGGTCCGCCAGCGCGGAGATCAGCAGGTGCTTCTCCACGAGGAAGCGGACGAGTCGCGCGTCGTCGTCGGCGAGCCCGAGCCGGGCGGCCACCTCCGGGACCATCGCGGTCCCCCGCTCCACGTGCCCCCGCCCGAGCCCCTTCCCCACGTCGTGCAGCAGGAGCGCGAGCCGCAGCAGGTCGGGCCGCTCCACGCGCGCGCACTCCTCGCGGAGGCCCTCGTCCTTCTCGGCGAGGGCCGAGAGGTTCTCCACGGCGCGCAGCGTGTGCTCGTCCACCGTGAACCGGTGCATGGGGTCCTCGCGGGCGAGCCCCGCCACCCGGCCGAACTCGGGCAGGAACTCCCCGAGGAAGCCCGCCTCGTCGAGCGTCCGCAACGCCGCCCCCGCCGACGGCGCGGCGAGCAGGTCGAGGAAGGCCCGCGCCGCCGCCGGCGAGGACCGTTCCGCCGGGGTCAGGCGCGCCACGGCGGCGGCGCACGCTTCGAGCAGCTCGGGGGCGGGCGCGAGTCCGTGCTCCGCGGACAGCGCCGCGGCGGAGATGGCCCCCGCCGCGCCGGCCACGGCGTCCGCCGCCGCCGGCCACGCCTCCCCGCCCAGCGCGAACACGGCGGGCGACAGCGGCCGGCGGACGGCCCCCACGGGGCAGCCCCGGCGGAAGCGCACGACGCGGGACAGGAACCGTGAAATCCGCAGTGCCGCCCGGCAGTAGACGTGGGCGACGCGCTCCGAGGCCGAGAAACCCTCGCCGGCCCCGATCCCGAGCAGACGCGCGGCCTCCGGCCGCACCGCGAAGTCGAGCGTGTCCTGCTTCCTCCCGGCAAGGACGTGCAGCGCGTGCCGGATCCGCAGTACGTCCCCGTAGGCGGTGACGAGGGCCCGGTCCTCGCCCTCCGGGAGCAGTCCCGCTTCCCGGTACACCTCCAGGTCCTTGCGCCCGGACAGCGCCAGCGCGATCCAGCCCGCCACGTGCAGGTCCCGGAGCCCCCCGGGGCTCTCCTTCACGTTGGGGACGGTGATGCGTGGCGAGCCGCCGTAGAAGCGGTGCCGGGCCTCGGCCTCCTCGATCTTCTTCGCGATGAACCCGTCGCCGTGCGCAGCGAGGAAGGGGCCCGTCACCTCCTCCTCGAACCGCCGGAACAGCACGCGCGAACCCGCGAGGAGCCGCGCCTCGAGGAGCGCGGTCGCGGAGGGCAGGTCGCGGTCCATCACCGCCGCACATTCCTCCACCGCGCGGGCGGCGTGCCCGACGGCGCACCCGAGGTCCCACAGGAAGGCCACCAGGGCTCCCACGTGCTCGCGGGCCCGCGCCTCGGCGTTCGCGGGGTAGAGGAGCAGGAGATCCAGGTCCGACTGCGGGCACAGCTCCCCGCGGCCGTACCCGCCGAGGGCGAGCACGGCGAGCCCCCGCGCGCCGCGGGCGGCGGCGAACCAGGCGGAGATCAGGGCGTCGGCGGTCCCGGCGAGGGACCGGGCCAGCGCGAGGCCGTCGCCCGCCACCTCCCGGAGGAGGACTTCGCGGCGGGCGGCGAGGAGCAGGCGGACCTCGGCGAGGAGACGGGCGTCCTCGACGGCGTACGTCGCGAACACGCTGCGGATCTTCCTGCTGAACGCGTCCACCCGCTACCGGACCTGTTCGAGTTCGCCGCCCTGCACCAGGCGGTAGAAGCGGTTGGCGGCCACGTCCCGGAACTCCTGCGTCGAGCCGTCGAGCCACCGGACGGTGAGGCGGTCCACCCTGTCCGCCTTCCCCACGCCCCAGAACAGGCGAGGGTCGTTCACGCTGATGAACGAGCCGGAGAGGCGCTTCTGCATCAACTGGCGGATGCGGTCCCCCACGACGACGGTGGCGCGCGCGCCGATCGCGTCGCGGTCCCCCGTCTTCCCCTCGAGGTCGAGCACGAGGAAGTTCCCCTCCCGCGGCAGCCGGTTCTCGAGGAGGAGCGGGCGGTCGTTCAGCGCCGCGATGTACACGTCGATGTCGCCGTCGTTGTCGAAGTCGGCGAAGGAGGCGCCCCGCCCCACCTTCGGGATCTTCAGCCCCTCGCCGCCCACCTCGTGGGTGACGTGCCGGAAGGTGAAGCCGGGCGGGCCCTCGCCGTAATAGAGGCTCGGCAGCTGGCGGTAGGACGTCCGCTCCCGGTCCTGGAACTTGTCGATCTCCTCGTAGACGTGGCCGGCGACGACGAAGGCATCGAGGTAGCCGTCGAGGTTGAAGTCCGCGAGGCGGTTCCCCCAGCAGACCTTGATGAAGTCCTCCGTGGAGATGCCGGTGCGCTCGGTGACGTCCTCGAAGTACAGGTCGCCGACGGTGTCGGTGAGGTTGTGGTACAGGGTGTTCTTGTCGTAGGCGAAGTTGGTCACCCAGAGGTCGAGCCAGCCGTCCTGGTCGTAGTCCTCCGTCTCGTTCCCCATCCCCGCCTGCTCGGTGTTGGCGGAGTCGGTGGCGACGCCGGCCGCGCTGGCGCGGTCGTCGAAGCGGCCCGTGCCGTCGTTCACCCACAGGTGGTTCTTGCAGACGTCGTTGGCCACGTACAGGTCGAGGTCCCCGTCGTCGTCGAAGTCGCCCGACACCGCCGTGAACGAGTAGTAGTTCTCCTGGCCGCGGAGGGCGGTGGCCGTCTCGTCCCGGAAGGTGCCGTCCCCGTTGTTCCGGAAGAACAGGTCCGGGACGCCGGGGATGCCGAGCGGCCCCGCGTAGACGGGCATCTCCCGCCAGATCGCGTTGCGTCCGATGCCGCGACAGAACCGGATGTAGGCCCCGATGTCGTTGTAGTTCGCCACGTACAGGTCGAGGTCGCCATCGCGGTCGGCGTCGAAGAAGCACGCGCACGTGGAGTAGTAGGAGTCCGCGCCGGCCACGCCGGCCTTCGCGGTGACGTCCTCGAACGTGCCGTCGCCGCGGTTGCGGTAGAGGACGTTCGGGCCCCAGTTGCAGACGTACATGTCCGGCCAGCCGTCGTTGTCGAAGTCCCCGACGCCTCCCCCGAAGCCGTAGGAGGGATCGCCCACTCCCGCCGCCGCCGTGACGTCGGTGAACCGCCAGTTCCCGTCGTTGCGCAGGAGGCGGTTGCGGGCCTCCGGCGTCGTGGTGCGGCTGACGACGTTCCCCTCCGAGTCCACCTCGTAGGTGTTCCCGTCGATGACGTAGATGTCCATGTCGCCGTCGCGGTCGTAGTCGAGGACGAGGGAGCCGCCGCCCTTGGCCTCCACGATGAAGTCCTTCCGCGAGGCCTTGCCGGTGTGGTTCACGAACGTGAGGCCGGCGTCCTCCGTCCGGTCCACGAACCCCGTGGGCTCCCCCGTCCGACTCACGGGTCCGGGCGACGGCGCCGGGGAGGGCGCGTCGCCGCAGGCGGCGAGGAGGGCCAGGAGCGCGAGAGCTGCGAGGGGGCCGCGGCGCATGGCGCCGATCATACCCCGCCGCTCTAGATGTCGTAGTACAGCGCGAACTCGTACGGGTGCGGGCGGCGGCGGACCTCGTCCACCTCGCTCCGGCGCTTGTACTCGATCCACGCCGCGATGACCTCCTCGGTGAAGACGTCGCCGCGCAGGAGGAACTCGTGGTCCGCCTCCAGCGCGTCGAGGGCCGCCTCCAGGGAACCCGGGGTCTGCGGCACGATCGAGAGCTCCTCGGGCGGCAGGTCGTAGATGTTCTTGTCGAGGGGCTCGCCCGGGTGGATGCGGTTCTGGATGCCGTCGAGGCCGGCCATCATGATCGCGCTGAAGGCCAGGTAGGGGTTGCACGACGGGTCGGGGCAGCGGAACTCGACCCGCTTCGCCTTCGGGCTGCCGGAGTACACCGGGATCCGGATCGCCGCCGACCGGTTCCGGCTGGAGTAGGCGAGGCGGACGGGGGCCTCGAACCCCGGCACCAGACGCTTGTAGGAGTTGGTCGTCGGGCTGGTGATGGCGAGCAGCGCGGGGGCGTGCTTCAGGATGCCGCCGATGGCGAACAGGGCCATCTCGGAGAGCCCGGCGTACTTGTCGCCGGCGAACAGCGGATGGCCGCCCTTCCACAGCGAGAAGTGCACGTGCATGCCGGTGCCGTTGTCGTCGAACAGCGGCTTCGGCATGAAGGTCACGGTCCTGCCGTGGCGATGCGCCACGTTCTTCACGATGTACTTGTAGATGAGGACCTTGTCGGCCATGCGCACGAGGGTGTCGAACCGCATGTCGATCTCGGCCTGGCCGCCGGTGGCGACCTCGTGGTGCTGGGCCTCGATCTCCACGCCCGCGTGGATGAGCGTCAGCATCATCTCCGACCGCAGGTCCTGCATGCTGTCGGTGGGCGGGACGGGGAAGTAGCCCTCCTTCTTGCGCGGCTTGTAGCCGAGGTTGGGGTGCTCCTCACGGCCGCTGTTCCAGCGCCCTTCCTTGCTGTCGATGAAGTAGTAGCCGGAGTTCGTCGTCTGGTCGAACCGGATGTCGTCGAAGATGAAGAACTCGCACTCCGGCCCGAAGAACGCCGTGTCGCCGAGACCCGTCGAGCGCAAGTAGTCCTCGGCCTTCTTGGCGATGTTCCGCGGGTCCCGCGGGTAGTCCTCGCGGGTGATGGGGTCCTGGACGTTGCAGATCATCACCAGCGTCCGGGCTTCCATGAACGGGTCCACCATCGCCGTGGTCGGGTCGGGGACGATGAGCATGTCGCTCTCGCTGATGGCCTTCCAGCCGCGGATCGACGACCCGTCGAACCCGTAGCCCTCCTCGAAGGAGGACTCCTTCAGCGCCGAGACGGGGACCGACAGGTGCTGCCAGAGCCCCGGAAAGTCCATGAACCGCAGGTCCACGACCTGGATGTGCTTCTCACGGCACAGCGCGAGCACTTCGCCCGGAGTCATCGCCCTCTCCTCGCCGTCTTCCGGCACCCGCCGAGGCCCTTCAGATCGCCTCGGGTCCCCTCTCCCCCGTCCGGATCCGGATGGCGTCCTTCAGGGGGAGCACGTACACCGCCGCCGACTCGTCGTTCCCCGCGCGGAGGGCCCGGTACAGCGCGTCGAGCGTCGGCTTCACGAAGTTCTCGTTCACCGCGATCTCGAGCCGCACCGCCGGCCGCGTGCTGAAGGTCATCCCCGGCGCCGTCGAGGCGCCCGGGGTCACGACCGAGACGTCGCTCACCGTGAGGCGGAACACCTCCACGCGACCCAGCTCCTCCTGGATCCGTGGAATCGCCTCGGGGTCCGCGACGGCCTGAATGAGCTTCACCTGGCCTGCCCTCACCAGGGGGGAAATGGATGGGTCCGGAGTATGGCGTCCCCGGGGGATGCGCGCAAGAACCTCCCGCTACCCGTTCTTGGCCGTGCCGGATGGGGGGGGTAGAAGAGTCCGAATGCCGGACCTGACCCCCATGATGGCGCAATACCGGGAGGCCAAGGCGAAGCACCCGGATGCGCTGCTCTTCTTCCGGATGGGGGACTTCTACGAGCTGTTCGAGGAGGACGCGAAGACGGCGTCCCGCCTGCTCGGGCTCACGCTCACCTCCCGCGACAAGGTGAACCCGATCCCCATGGCGGGCGTCCCGGTGCGGGCGGTGGACAACTACCTGCGCCGGGTGCTCGCCCTCGGCCTCAAGGTGGCGATCTGCGAGCAGATGCAGGACCCCCGGGAGGCGAAGGGCCTCGTCGAGCGCGAGGTGATCCGCATCGTCACGCCGGGGACGGTGACGGAGGAGACCGTCCTCGACGCGAAGTCCAACAACTACCTCGCCGCGCTCTTCGTGGCCCGGGCGGCGGCGGGGCTCGCGTGGGTGGACCTGTCCACGGGCACGTTCCGGGTCGCGGACCTCCCCCGCGAACGGTTCGCGGAAGAGCTCTCCCGGGTGGACCCCGCGGAGGTGCTGCTGCCGGAGTCGCTGCCGCGGGACGATCCCGACGCGGTGCGGACGCTGCGCGAGGCCATCCGCGGGGCGGTGACCCCGCGCCCGGACTTCTGCTTCGAGCGCGAGGCGGCGCACCGCACGCTGACCGGGCACTTCAAGGTGAAGACGCTCGACGGCTTCGGCTGCGGCGACCTCGCGGAGGCGCTGAACGCCGCGGGCGCGATCCTCGACTACCTCGCGGAGACGCAGCGGACGGGGCTCGCGCACCTGTCGCGGATCGAGCGGCACGGCGACGGGGCGTTCCTGGCCATGGACCGCGCCACGCGGCGGGCGCTCGAGGTCACGGAGTCGATGGGCGACCGCTCCCGGCAGGGCACGCTCCTCTCCGTACTCGACCGGACGAAGACGGCCATGGGCGGCCGCCTGCTCCGGACGTGGCTGCTCGCCCCCCTCGTGGATGCCGCCGCGGCGAACCGCCGGCTGAACGCGGTGGCGGAGCTGAAGGACGCGGACTTCCTGCGCCGGGACCTCCGGGAGGCGCTCGGCCGCGTCACGGACATCGAGCGCACCGCGGCCAAGCTCGCCACGGGTCGGGCGGGGCCGCGCGATCTCGTGTCGCTCCGGCAGTCCGCGGAGGGCCTGCCGCGGCTCCGCGACCTGCTGGCGGCCGCGCTGTCCCCCCCGCTCGCGGACGTCCTCGCGGCCCTGGATCCGCTGGACGACGTGCGCGAGCGCATCGGCCGCGCGCTCCTCGACGACCCCTCGCCCGCGCTGCGAGAGGGGAACATCATCCGCGAGGGCTTCTCCGCGGAACTCGACGAGTTGCGGAACCTGCGGCGCGACGGGACGGACTGGATCGCCCGCTTCCAGGAGGCGGAGGTCGCGCGCACGGGAATTGCGACTCTGAAAGTCGGATTCAACCAGGTGTTCGGCTATTACATCGAGGTTACCCACGCCAACCGGGAGAAAGTCCCCGCGGACTACCACCGCAAGCAGACGCTGAAGAACGCCGAACGCTACATCACCCCCGAACTGAAGGAGTACGAGGCGAAGGTGCTCTCCGCCGACGAGCGGGCGAAGGACCTCGAGGCGACGCTGTTCGCCGCCCTCCGGACGGAGATGGCGGGGCACGTCGTCCGGATCCAGTCGGCGGCCCGGGCGGTGGCGGAAGCCGACGCGCTGGCCTCCCTCGCGGAGTGCGCGGCGGCGAACGGCTACTGCCGGCCGGAGGTCTGCGAGGGAGACGAGCTCACGATCGTCGAGGGCCGCCACCCCGTCCTGGAGCGGGCGCGGGCCGAGGAGCCCTTCGTCCCCAACGACACGCGGATGGGGACGACCGAGCGGCGGGTGCTCCTCATCACCGGGCCCAACATGAGCGGCAAGTCCACGTACCTCCGGCAGACGGCCCTCATCGCCCTCATGGCGCAGTGCGGGTCCTTCGTGCCGGCGGCCTCGGCCCGGATCGGCATCTGCGACCGGATCTTCGCCCGCGTCGGCGCCTCCGACGACCTGGCGCAGGGGAAGTCGACCTTCATGGTGGAGATGAGCGAGACGGCGAACATCCTCCACAACGCCACCTCGCGCTCCCTGCTCGTCCTCGACGAGATCGGCCGCGGCACCTCGACGTACGACGGCGTGGCCATCGCCTGGGCGGTCACCGAGCACATCTCCACGCGGATCGGCGCCCGGACCCTGTTCGCCACGCACTACCACGAACTGACGGAGATCGCGGAGCGTCTGCCGAACGTCACGAACCTGAACGTGGCGGTCCGCGAGTGGGGCGACGAGGTCGTGTTCCTCCGCAAGATCCAGGAGGGCGGGACGGACCGCTCCTACGGGGTGCACGTGGCGCGGATCGCGGGCATCCCCCCGGAGGTCGTCGCGCGGGCGAACGAGATCCTCCGGGACCTCGAGCGCCGCGGCGGCGACGGCCCGCGGCGGACCGCCCCCGGGAGGCAGATGGCCCTCTTCGCCGCGCCCCCCCACCCGCTGCTCGCGGAGATCCGCGGCACGGACCCCGACCGCCTCTCCCCGCTCGACGCGCTGCTCAGACTCCGGGAGTGGAAGAAGCGCCTCGACTGATTTCCCCGCGCAATACGGGGGCGGGCTCGTTCTTTCGCGCCCGGGGCCCGAGTCGGGCCCCCCGCCTCACCACGCGAATGCGCGGAGGCGCTTCCATGTGTCGACCAGGCGCTCCACGAGGACCTTCGTGTTGCCGATGACGGGCATGAAGTTCGAATCGCCCGTCCAGCGCGGGACGAGGTGCAGATGCAGGTGGTCGATGCTGCCGCCGGAGACCCTCCCGAGGTTCAGCCCCACGTTCACGCCCTCGGCGTTCATCGTCTCCCGGTAGGCGGTCACGAGGCGCCGGGACAGGTGGAACATCTCCGTCGCCTCCTCGTCCGTGAGGTCGAGGAGGTCCGGCACGTGGCGGTGCGGCACGACCATGGCGTGGCCGTTGTTGTAGGGCCAGATGTTGAGGACCACGAAGGCCACCCGTCCGCGGTGGACGACGTAGAGTCTCTCGTCCGCCTCCGCGCCGGCCCGCACCGCCTCGCAGAACACGCAGCCTTCCGGCCGTCCCCCGAGGATGTAGTCCATGCGCCAGGGGCTCCACAGGATGTCGCGGGAAGGGGGCGACTCGCCGCTGCCGGTCATCGTCGCGCCTCCCGGACGAACTGCAGGTAGAAGATGTCCTTGCCCTTGCCGAGCCAGCGCTTCTCGAAGATCGTGGCAGGGTACTCCGGTGGCCGCGGGCCGAACCCGCCCGGCCCGCGGGCGTTCGAGAAGCGTGGATCGCTTTCCATGACCGCGAGGATGTCGTCCCGGTAGGGCGCGTGGTCGGTGGCGAGGGTGACCTTGCCGCCGTCGACGAGCGTGCGTGCCGCCTCCCGCACGAACCACGGGGCGACGACCCGGTGGGCGGCGTGCCGAGCCTTCGGCCACGGGTCCGAGAACAGGACGAAGTACTCCGCCACCCCCGCGTCCGGCAGGCAGAGGGCCACCGCGTCCATGGCGTGCTCCATGAGGACGCGGACGTTGGCCAGTCGGCGCCGGGCGATCTTCCGGAGGTAGGAGCGGGCGCGCGGCCGGCAGTAGTCGACGGCCACGAACATCCCCTCGGGCCGGGTCGAGGCGTACTCGAGGAGGAACTCGTCCTTGCCGAACCCGATCTCCACGGTGAGCGGCCCCGCGCGGCCGAACAGCAAGGGCCACGCGTCGGGGCCGCGGAGGTCCCGGCCCGGCACCACGAGATGACTCTCGGGCGGAGCGACGGGGATGGCGAACCTCCCGTCCGCCTACGCGCCGCCGATGAGGCGGGCGGCCGCGGCGGCGGACTTCTCCTTCATCTCCGCGTGCAGGCTTCCGCCGGCGGAGTCCATCGTCACCACCGCCGGGAAGTCCTCCACGCGGAACACCCAGAACGCCTCCGGCACACCGAACTCCTCGAGCATGTGCACGCCCTCGACGCCCTTCACCACGTCCGCGAGGACGCAAGCCGCGCCGCCCGTGGCGTGCAGGTAGACGGCGCCATGCTCCTTCAGGGCGGCGAGCGTCTTCGGCCCCATGCCGCCCTTCCCGATGACGCCGCGCACCTGGTACTCGCCGATGACCGTGCCCTGGTACGGCTCCTCCCGGGCGCTCGTCGTGGGCCCCGCGGCCACCGCGGTCCAGGTCCGGCCGGTCTTCTTCATCACCGGCCCGCAGTGGTAGATGACCGAGCCCGCGAGCAGCGGCCGCAGCCAGTCCGGACGCTGCTCGACCATGTACTTGTGGGCCATGTCGCGGGCCGTGACGATGTTGCCGAAGAGCCTCACCTCGTCTCCCACGCGGAGCCTGCGGATGGCCTCCTCGGAAACCGGCAGGTCGATGCGGATCGGGGCCTTAGAAGCCATAGGTCACCTTGTCCCCCCGGATCGTCATCCGGGCGCGGCGGAACGCCCAGCACATGTAGGACATGCTCACGAAGAAGGACGCGGGCAGGCGGTGCATCGCGCCGATCTTCACCGCGAGCACCGTCGTCTTCCCCCCGAAGCCCATGGGCCCGATGCCCAGCTCGTTCAGCTCCCGCAGCAGGCGCTCCTCGAGCGCGGCCAGCGCCGGCACCGGGTTCACGTCGGTCAGCGGCCGCAGGAACTGCTCCTTCGACAGGAGGTACGAGGACCCGCGGTCCCCGCCGATCCCGATGCCGAGCGCCCCCGGCGCGCAGCCGAGCCCCTGCGCCTTGTCCACGGCGTCGATGATGACGCGGCGCACGCCCTCGAGGTCGCGACCGGCCTTCACCTCCGCGTGCGGCAGCGAGTACTGCCGGCCCACGTTCTCGCAGCCGCCGCCCTTCAGCATGAGGGACACCGCGATCTGCTTCCTCCCCCACTGCTCGAAGTGGATCTGCGGCTGGCCGATCCCCGTGTTGTCGCCCGAGTTCCTCCCGGTGATCGAATCCACGGCGTTCGGCCGGAGGTAGGAGAGTCGGACCGCCTTCCGTGTGGCCTGGAGGATGGCCTGCGCGACCTTCCTGTGCGGGACGTCCACCGGCAGGTGGACGTGGTAGATGTTCGTGCCGGTGTCCTGGCACAGGGGCCGGCTCGAATCGAAGCCGAGCCGGATGTTGTCGAGCACCTGCCCGAGGGCGGACTTCGCCACGCTCCCCTCCTCCTCCCGCGCGTGGGCCGCCGTGAGGGCCGCCACGACGTCGGGGGGCAGGGTGGAGGAAGCGCGGCGGACCAATTCGAGGAAGGCGTCGGCGAGGTTCACGGGCATGGGCGATTCCTCCGGTGGTCCGAGGCCGCAGGCAGGCTACCGCAGGCCGCGTGGGGGGAAAACTTTTGTCTCCGCACCCCGCTTCCCTAGAATGGGTGGTCTGCCTGGTGCGGGGTGGAGAAGTGGTATCTCGTCAGGCTCATAACCTGGAGGTCGCAGGTTCGAATCCTGTCCCCGCTACCACCGAGGGGGAGTCCTGAAAGGGACTCCCCCTCGCCCTTTTACCCGCCCCCCTATCCCGCGTAGGGCGGCTCGTTTCCCGCCTTCCACTTCACGTTGCACCCCATGCTCGGCTTCTGGTCCTTCGCGGGCTTCTTCCCGGCGAGGACCGCGTCGCAGGCCGCCCGCAGGTCCTTCCCGGTGACCGGCCCGCCGGATCCCGGCCGGCTGTCGTCGAACTGGCCGCGGTAGACGAGGGCGTGCTTCGCGTCGAAGAGGAAGAAGTCCGGCGTGCAGGCCGCGCGATAGGCCTTCGCCACCGACTGCGTGTCGTCCACGAGGTAGGGGAACACGTACCCGAGGTCCTTCGCGTACTCCTTCATCTTCGCCGGCGAGTCCTCGGGGTAGTTCGCGGCGTCGTTGCTGTTGACGGCGACGACCGCGAGCCCCTTCTTCCCGTATTCCTTCACGAAGGCCGAGAACTCCTTCGCGATGTGCTTCACGTAGGGGCAGTGGTTGCACCAGAAGGCCACCAGCAGCGGCCGGCCGGCGAAGTCGGCGAGCGTCGCGCGCCTGCCGTAGGCGTCGGCGAGGTCGAACGCCGGCGCCGCCGTGCCGAGGGGGATCATCTGAGATGGCGTGAGGGCCATGGGAGTCTCCTTTCGCAGGCCCATGCTACCGTCCCCCGGGCCGTCTGGTAGCATCCGCGCCCGTGAGAGAACCCACGGTGTCCCTGACCCCCGGCAAGCGCGTCCTCTTCCTCACCAAGGACCCCGAGCGGATCCGAGGGCAGCTCGCCGGCACGCTCGATCTCCGGATGGCGGACCTCTCCGTCGACGAGCTCCTCGACGACGTGAACACCGACGCCATGACGCCGGCGTGGGCCTGCTTCGACCACGAGCCCGCGGAGATCGCCCGCAACGCCTACGCGGGCCTCGCCGTCGGCGGGGAGCGGCTCTTCCCGCGCGACGCGCTCCGTAACGGCAACTTCGAGGTCATCGTGTCCGGGCACCGCAAGGGCACCGGCTCCTCCCGCGAGACCGCCGTGCAGGCCGAGAAGTGGAGCGGCATCCGCGTCGCCATCGCCGCCTCCTTCGCCCCCATCCACGCCCGGAACAACATCAACCAGGGCGTCCTCATGGGCGACCACGCGCTGCTCGTCCGGCTCCAGCGTGGCGAGGCCGTGCCGCTGTCCGAGTTCGCCGCGGGCCACGACGCGATCACGCGGGCGATCATCTTCGCCGGCGGCCTGTTCCCCTTCGTCCGCGCGCTCGAGGAGGGGCGGGCGAAGACGCCGCCTCTGCCGGACCGTCCGCCCCGCCCGCTCACGATGGCCGAGAAGATCCTCGCCCGGCACCTCGTGGATGCGCCGGAGGGGGCCTCCGTGCCGCTCGCGCCCGGCGACCCGGTCCTCGTCCGGGTCGACGCCGGCTACTCCCACGAGTTCACCACGCCGCAGGTCCACACGTTCCTCTCCGCGGAGTTCGGCCGGTCGTACCGGGTGAAGGACCCGCGCCGCTTCGCCGTCTTCGAGGACCACCTCGTCTACGCCGACGGCGTTCCCGCCATGGCCCGCTACTCGGACAAGATCGCCACGCTGCGCCGCGTGCAGCGCGAGTTCGCCCGGCACGCCGGCGTCCGCGACTACTGCGCCGAGGACGGCGTCTCCCCCGGCATCTGCCACGAGGTGGCCCGCGAGGAGTTCATCGATCCCGGCGACCTCGTGCAGGCCACGGACAGTCACACGTGCATGGGCGGCGGGAACAACGCGCTGGCGTGGGGCGTCGGCGCCACGGAGTACGCGGCCCTCATCCGCGGCGGGGTGACCGTCGTCACCGTGCCGGAGTCGATCCGCTTCGAGCTGTCCGGCCGCCTCGCCCCCGGCGTGGCGGCGAAGGACGTCATGCTCCACATCCTCCTCCACCACGCGCGGCCGGGGATGACGCTCGACCGCGTCATGGAATTCGGCGGACCGGGGCTCGCCACGCTGTCCATGGACGAACGTGCCACGCTCGCCAACATGGCGACGGAGTGCTCCGCCAAGACCGGCATCGTGGAGGCCGACGAGGAGACCTTCCGATTCCTCGCCGCGCACCGCCCCGGCGCGGACCTCGCCGCCCTGCGGCGCCGGACCGCGGCCCCGGATGCCGGCGCGGAGTACGCGGGCGGCATCCACCGGATCGACCTGTCCGCCATCCCCCCCATGGTCGCCACCCCCGGCGACCCGGACCGCGGCATCCCTTCCGACCCCACGAACGGGGCCCTCGTCGCGGACATCGGAGAGGTCGGCATCGACATCGCCTACGCCGGGTCCTGCACCGCGGGGAAGGCGGCGGACATGGACCAGTACGCCGCCGTGCTCGCGGAGGCGACCGCCGCCGGCCGCCGGATCGCCTCCGGCGTCCGGTTCTTCGTGCAGTTCGGGTCGAAGCGGGTGGAGGCCTATGCCCGGGAGAAGGGCTACCTCGACCTGTTCGCACGGGCGGGCGCCCGGATCCTCTCGCCCGGTTGCGGCGCCTGCATCGGCTGCGGACCCGGCGTTTCGGAGCGGGAGGAGCAGGTCACCGTGTCCGCCATCAACCGCAACTACAAGGGGCGGTCGGGGCCGGGCCGGATGTACCTGGCCTCTCCGTACACCGTCGCCGCCTCGGCGATCGAGGGCCGGATCACGGCCTGGCACCCGGGCCTGTTCGCCCGCTGATTGGGCTCAATCCGGCCTCCTTCGCTCGCCGATAGGAGTACATGGCGGCGACCCGGGAGGATGCCACCCTCCCGGCCGCCCGGGGAGGGCAGAGGATGATCCGCATCACGGTGAGCCTCGCCGGACGCTCGGTCCAGCGATTCAACCTCGACAAGGACGTGGTGACGATCGGGCGCGACCCGGATTGCGACGTCCCGATCGACAACCTGGGGATCTCGCGCAAGCACGCCACGATCGAGAAGAGCGCGCAGGGGTTCGTGCTCACGGACCTGAAGTCGCACAACGGCACCTACGTGCAGGGCAGCCGGGTCCACAACCACCGGCTCGCCGAGACGGACGAGTTCTACATCGGCAAGTACGGCCTGACGTTCGAGGACCTCGACGCGGCGAAGCCCGAGAAGCCCGCCGTCCCGGCCCGGCCGAGCGGCCGGCCCCAGGACCTCACGTTTCAGCTGGACCGCGACGAGATCCAGCGGCTGGTGTCCGGCGTGGTCGGCGCCCGCCCGCCGAAGTTCACGCAGACCGCGCCGGCGAAGGACCAGCGGAACCTGACGCTGGATCGCCACTGCTATCTCGTGGGCGGGAGCCCGCGCGCGGCCATCCGCATCCGCGGCTTCCGGATGCCGCCGTTCGCGGCGGCGCTCCTCCGGGACGACAAGCAGTGGCGGCTCGTCGTCCTCACGAACCGCACGGTGTGCGTGAACGACCTGCCCGCCGCGGACCAGCCGCTGTCCGACGGCGACGTGGTGAGCATCGGCCGGAACCGCTTCCGCTTCAGCCGCGGGTGACCGTCCCGACGGGGCGGAACTCCGCGATGACCGGGGCGTGGTCGCTGGGCTTCTCGCCCGCGCGGGCGGTCTTGTCGATCTCCACCGAGACGCAGCGCGCCGCCAGCGGCGCCGTGGCCAGCACGAGGTCGATCCGCAGCCCGAGCCCCCGCCGGAACATCGCCGCGCGGTAGTCCCACCACGTGTAGAGCCCCGCCTCCTCCGTCTGCTGCCGCAGCACGTCAGAAAGCCCGAAGGCCATGACGTCCCGCAGCGCCGCCCGCTCGGGCTCGGAGAGCAGGATCTGGCCGCGCAGCCCCTCCGGGTCGTGGACGTCCCGGTCCTCCGGCGCCACGTTCATGTCGCCGAGGACGACGAGGTCCTGCGAGGGCGAGTACGCCGCCGAGAGGTGCGCCCGCAGCCGCCGGAACCACTCCAGTTTGAACGCGTAGGCCTCCGTGCCGACGTCCATGCCGTTCGGCACGTAGAGGTTCACGACGCGGATCCCCCCCACCGTCGCCTCGATGACGCGCCGCTGCGCGTCCGGCGGGTCGCCGGGCAGCCCGCGCGACACGGCCATGGGCGGGGCGAGTGACGCGATGGCCACGCCGTTGTAGGTCTTCTGCCCGAAGGTCTCCACCCGGTATCCGAGCGCCTCGATCTCGGCGCGGGGAAAGTCCTCGTCCACGACCTTCGTCTCCTGCATGCAGAGAACGTCGGGCTTCCGCTCCGCGAGCCACGGCAGGAGGCGGGGCAGGCGTGCCCGCACGGAGTTCACGTTCCACGTGGCGATGCGCATGCGTCCCATTCTGCCGCGCCCGCCCGCGATCGGGCTGTTCCTTTCCCGATCCGGCCGGAGTGGCTAGCCTTGCCCCTGTCCGGGACATGCCCGGAGGAGGATCCCATGACGACCATCGACTCTCTTCTCGCCGCCGCCCTCGTGCGCTGGGACGACGCGAAGGCGCTCGCCCGCATCGGCCGCGAACTCCAGGACCGCAACCGCCTCGCCCACGCCCGCACCGTGCTCCGCCGGGCCCTCGCCATCGACCCGAAGGTCGATCCCGAGGCCTGGGAGCAGCTCGCTTACGCCTGCTACCGGGGCTACGACCACGGCGCCGGCGACATGGCCCTGCGCGAGGGGCTCGCCGCCACCGGCTCCGACTCCCTCCGCTCGACGCTCATGAACTTCACCGAGGACAAGGAGGAGGCGAAGCGCCTGCGGGCGGAGCTCGAGTCGACCGCCTCCCCCGTCGCCCGCGCCAGCCTCTCGTGGAAGCGCCTCGAGGCCGGCGAGTACGAACCGGCGCTCGCGGAGGTCAAGGCGATCCACGCCGCGAACCCCGGGGACGCCGAGATCCGCGGCATGCTGCTGTGGGTGTACCTCTCCGCCCGCCGCGCCGGCAAGTGCGGCGACCTGCGCGAGGAGGCCGTCCCCCTCGCCGACGCGGCGATCCGCGAGGCCCCCGACCGCATCTACGGGTGGATCATGAAGCTCATGTGCCTCTCCGTGGAGAAGGACCACGACGGGATCATCGCCACGGCCCGCGAGGCGCTCGCCCGCTTCCCGGACGAGGAGTCCGTCATGCAGCACCTCGGGCGCGCGCACCGCGAGAAGGGAGACGTCGAGCGCGCCGTCCTCTGGCTCAACCGGGCCATCGGCGCCAAGCCGTCCTTCGCCGGCGCCCGCGTGGACCTCGGGCGGCTCTACGAGAAGCAGGGCCGCCTCGACCTCGCCGAGGAGGTGTTCCGCGAGATGCCCGCGGCGAACCCCGACTACCCCATGGCGCCGGTGAGCCTCGCGCTCTTCCTGACCCGGCAGGGCCGCCTGCCGGAGGCCGAGGACGTGTTCGTCGCCGCCTGGCCCCGCCTCGTGTCCTGGCAGCGGGACGCGGTGAAGAGCAACCCGGAAGCCGCGCCGCTGCTCGCCCGCGAGCGCGTGAAGGCGATCATCGAGGGCTGAGAGGCATGGCCGATCCCGTGAACCACCCAGACGGCGACCACGACCCGCAGGAGACCGCGGAGTGGCTGGAGTCCCTCGAGGCCGTCCTCGAGGCGAAGGGCCCGGAGCGCGCGCAGTACCTGCTCCGCCGACTCGCCGACCGCGCGGCCCGGCGCGGCGCCCCCCTGCCGGGCACGTTCAACACGCGGTACATCAACACCATCCCGCGGGAGGCGCAGCCGCCCTTTCCCGGCGACCGCGCGCTGGAGCGGACGATCAAGAGCCTCGTCCGCTGGAACGCCATGGCCATGGTCGTGCGGGCCAACCGCCACGACCCGGGCATCGGCGGCCACATCTCCACCTACGCCTCCGCCGCCACGCTCTACGAGATCGGCTTCAACCACTTCTTCCGCGGGCCCGGGGCCGGGGCCTCCGGGGACATCGTCTACTACCAGGGGCACGCCTCGCCGGGCATCTACGCGCGGGCGTTCCTCGAGGGCCGCCTGACGCGCAGGGACCTCGCGAACTTCCGCCGCGAGCTGCGCAAGGGCGGCGGCCTCTCCTCCTACCCGCACCCGCGCCTCATGCCGGGCTTCTGGGAGTTCCCCACGGTGTCCATGGGGCTCGGGCCGATCATGGCCATCTACCAGGCCCGGTTCAACCGCTACCTCGAGCACCGCGGCCTCAAAGGCTGCCCGGAGTCGAAGGTGTGGGCGTTCATCGGCGACGGCGAGACGGACGAGCCGGAAACGCTCGGCGCGCTGACCCTCGCCGCGCGCGAGCGGCTCGACAACCTCATCTTCGTCGTGAACTGCAACCTCCAGCGGCTCGACGGGCCGGTGCGCGGCAACGGCAAGATCATCCAGGAGCTCGAGGCCGCCTTCCGCGGCGCGGGCTGGAACGTCATCAAGGTCGTGTGGGGCGACGACTGGGACCCGCTCCTCGCCGCCGACGAGTCGGGGCTCCTCCTCCGCCGCATGGAGGAGGCGGTGGACGGCGACTACCAGAACTACTCCGTCCGCCCGGGCTCCTACACGCGCGAGCACTTCTTCGGCCGGTACCCCGAAGTGCTCCGCCTCGTGGAGCACCTCACGGACGACCAGCTCCGCAGACTGCGCCGCGGCGGCCACGACCCGGAGAAGGTCTACGCGGCCTACAAGGCCGCCGTCGAGCACACCGGCTCCCCCACCGTGATCCTCGCCAAGACCGTGAAGGGCTACGGGCTCGGCGAGGCCGGCGAGGGCCGCAACATCACGCACCAGCAGAAGAAGCTGAACGACGACGAGTTGAGGCAGTTCCGCGACCGGTTCGCGCTGCCCATCAGCGACGCCGACCTCCACCGGGCGCCGGTCCTCCGGCCGCCGGAGGACGCCCCGGAGATGGTCTACCTCCGCGAGCGGCGGGCGGCCCTCGGCGGATCCGTGCCCGTGCGCCGCCCGCGCGCGGCGGCGCCGAAGGCGCCCGACCTCTCGTACTTCGCCGAGCTCCTCGGCGCCTCCGGCGACGCCGAGGTCGCCACGACGATGGTCTACACCCGGTTCCTCGCGCGGCTGCTGAAGCACGAGGCGCTGGGGAAGCTCGTGGTCCCGATCATCCCCGACGAGGCGCGCACCTTCGGCATGGACGCGCTGTTCCGGCAGGTCGGCATCTACGCCAGCGGCGGCCAGCGGTACGAGCCCGTGGATTCGGACATCCTGCTCTACTACCGCGAGGCGCGCGACGGGCAGATCCTCGAGGAGGGCATCACCGAGGCCGGCGCCATGTCGTCCTTCGTGGCCGCGGGCACGGCCTACGCCACGCACGGCGTCCCGACGATCCCCTTCTACACGTTCTACTCGATGTTCGGGTTCCAGCGGGTCGGCGACTCCATCTGGGCCGCCGCGGACGCGCGGGCCCGCGGGTTCCTCATGGGCGCCACGGCGGGCCGCACGACGCTCGCCGGCGAGGGGCTCCAGCACCAGGACGGCCATAGCCACCTGCTCGCCAGCACGGTGCCCGCGGTCCGCGCCTACGACCCGGCGTTCGGCTACGAGCTCGCCGTCGTCCTCGCGGACGGGCTTTTCCGGATGGTCGAGGCGGGCGAGGACGTCCTCTACTACGTGACGCTCTACAACGAGAAGTACGCCATGCCGGCGATGCCCGAGGGCGTGGCGGACGGCATCCTGCGCGGGCTCTACCTCTACCGGAAGGCGGAGGGGAGCGGGCCCCGCGTCACGCTCCTCGGCAGCGGGCCGATCCTCCGGGAGGCGCTCGCCGCCGCGGACCTGCTCGCGGAGAAGCACGGCGTGCGCGCCGACGTGTGGAGCGCCACGTCGTGGAACGAGCTGCGCCGCGACGCGCTGGAGGCGGAGCGCTGGAACCGCCTCCACCCCGAGCAGGCGCCCCGCGTGCCGTACGTGGCGCGGGCGCTCGCGGACGCCGCCGGCCCGGTGGTGGCGGCGACCGACTACATGCGCGCCGTCGCGGACCAGGTCGCCCCGTGGGTGCCGGGCCTGCTCAGCCTCGGCACCGACGGCTTCGGCCGCAGCGACGTCCGCGCCTCCCTCCGCGACTTCTTCGAGGTGGACGCGAAGGCCATCGCCGCCACGGCACTCTACGGCCTCGCCCGGGACGGCAAGTGGAGCCGCCGCAAGGCCGCGGAGGCGATCCGCGACCTCGGCCTCGACCCCGACCGCCCCGCCCCGTTCACCGTGGACGCGTAGCCGATTCTGCACGGATGCTAGAATGCGGCAGCGGCAGGACTCGCGGAGGCACCCATGAGGTTCCGCATCGTGATCGAGCAGGACGAGGACGGAGTGTTCGTGGCCAGCTGCCCGAGCCTCCCCGGCTGCCACTCACAGGGGGCCACGAGAGACGAGGCGATGGCGAACATCCGCGAGGCCATGGAGGCCTACCTCGACAGCCTCCGCGCCCACGGGGAACCCATTCCACCGAGCATCTCCGAGGAGATCGTGGAGATACCGGGGTGAGCCGGATCCCCGTGGTGTCCGGACGGGATGCGCGCAGGGCCTTCGAGCGGATCGGGTACGAATTCGACCGCCAGCGCGGCAGCCACATGATCCTGCGGGGTCCGGAGCCCCAGGCCGGTCACCGGTTCCAGACCGCGCGGGAGAGCGGCTCGCGCCACCGCTCCCGGATCTCGCGGAGGTCGCGGAGAGACTGCCTGCTGTCGAGAGCGACCTGCGCCCGCTCCTCCTCGGTCTCCGGAGTCGTCTCCCTGACGGAGGGCTTGAGGTAACGGATGTGGGGGTGCCGGACATCAGCCGAGCCCACCAACCCTCGCTGGTACACGACGGTGAGCACGCCACCGTTCGTCTGCAATGTCCAGCGGTGTGCGGGCACGTCCGCCGTTCCACCGGGTTTCGGATCGAGAACCTCCTCCGGCGCACCGAAGACCGCCTCCACATCGCCGCGGGCCGTCCCCGGCGGCGGCACGATGATCGCTTCGAGCACCGCCCGCTCCGCGTCCACGGCGGCCTGGGTCATGTCGGCGGGGTCCGGGAGCGCGGGCGACGCCGGCGGCCGGGTGGCCGGCGCGGGCTCCCGCGCGCAGGCGGCGAGGAGAGCGAGCAGGACTGGAATGAAGGGCTTCACATAGAACCGCCGCACGGACGTGATTGTACACGCGCCGCCGGGGATCGACGGATCAGCGCCGGTCGCGGAACCACTCCGCGGGGCGCTCGCCGTGGTGGATCGTCAGCGGGATCGGCCAGGGGAACGGGGCGGGCGCCGGGGGCGGCTCGACGGCCGGCGCCGTGGCGAGGTCGAGCGTCACCGGCTCGATCTCCGGGTCGATCTCCGCCCGCGCCCCCAGCACGATGCGGGCGGGGTTCAGCGCCGCCGCCGCGAGGATCGCCCGGAGGGCGTCCTCGAACGTCAGGTCCCCGTCGAGGATGAGCCGCACGCCCTCGACCTTCCGCTCTTCCGGCACCGCCGCCCACACCCCCGGCAGCTGGGCGAGCCGGCCCGCCCGGACGTCCTCCGGACCCACGGCGATCTCCACGCGGGCGTCAGTGTGTCTGACCTTGACGGTCAAGAGGAGGTGACTCAGGCGGAAGGGGATCCCCCGCCACTCGAAGGGCCACTCCGGCGGCCGCCAGGAGACCGGCGGAAGCCAGTTGAGGTCCGTCACCACGAACAGGTCCCGGAACCGGACCGCGGGGGCCGTGATATCGAGGAGGACTTCCCAGGCTTCCCGCCAGGTCAGGAGATGGTCCGCATGGAGGACGGCCCTGATCAGGCTATAGCGCATGGGATCGGGCTCGTCCCGAGCGTGTTCCGCCCAATAGAACAGCATCTCGAGGAACTGCTCCCTGCTGTCGCAGCGGCTGACCTGCACGCACCGCGTCCCCCACCGATCGACCCACACCCAGCAGTCGGGGCCGCGGTCCTCGATGGGAACACCCGGCAGACGCGGGGGACGCAGATGGATGGGAGGGCGAGCCACGAACAGACCGAACCAGGAGGCAAGGTCGCGCCCGAACGGTCCGGGTTCCGTGGACCGATCAAGATCACGGAAGTCCGAGCAATCTCCTCCGAGACGGTCCACCCGGAACCGCCCCCGCTGCCGGACCAGCACCGCGGACCACCGGCCGCCCGGCCACCCCGCCAGCGCCGTGCCGTCCTTGCGGACCAGGACCCGGGGCTCCTCCAGCCAGCCGGACCAGAGGTCCGCCGGGGGTAGCCGCCGCGGCACGTCATCTCGGAACAGGGCCTCCGGCGTGGCGGGAGGACCCGCCGGCAGCGCGGACGTCCGAACCGGCCCAAAGCGTTCCTCCCACGCCCGGAACCCCTCGGGTCGCCGCTGGCCCTCCGCGCATTCCCGGTACCAGTTCCGGGTCTCCTCCGTGAGGAGGTCCCACGCCAGGTCGTAGCGCTCCATGGCCAGCGCGCGGCAGTACCCGCGGGCCGCGCGGGCGGCGGCGGCCTCGTCGTCCTGCGCGCAGGCGGCGAGGGAAGCCAGGATCAGCCAGACGCCGAGTCCGGCACGGCACAGTGGCATGGGCGTCATTCTACATGCGTCACGGGGGGCGCGAGGGGGAGGAACCCCTTCCGGACGGCGCGACCATCGATCGGCGGATCGCCAGAACGGCCGAGGTCGCTCCCTTGAAATTTGAGCGATTTGTGCTCAAATTTCAAGGCATGGACCGACTCATCCCCCGAAACGCGCTGATGGCCCGGATCGAGGCCGGATTCCGCCGGAGTCCCGCGGTGCTGCTCCTCGGACCGCGCCAGTGCGGCAAGACGACCTTGGCGCGGCAGCTGGCCGAGCGGCACGGGGCCGAGTGGTTCGACCTGGAAGACCCCCGGGATGCGGCGCGGCTCGCCGAACCGCTGACGACCCTCGAGCCCCGCCGCGGGACAGTCGTCATCGACGAGGCCCAGCTGGCGCCTCACCTGTTCCCTGTCCTGCGGGTGCTCTGCGACCGCCGGGGGCGACCGGCCCGGTTCCTCCTTCTCGGCAGCGCATCGCCGGACCTCGTCCGCGGCTCGTCCGAGTCGCTCGCGGGCCGGGTCGCCATCGTGCCGATGGGCGGGTTCGGCATCGATGAGATCGGCGCCGGAGAGGCTCGGCGCCTCTGGACGAGGGGAGGTCTGCCGCGCTCGTTCCTTGCGGCCACGGACGAGGAGAGCGCTGCCTGGCGCCATGACTTCGTCCAGCTCTTCCTGGAACGGGACCTCCGGCGGCTGGGCATCGACGTGGCACCGGCCGCCCTGCGCCGGTTCTTCACGATGCTCGCGCACGGCCACGCCCAGGTCTTCAACGCCTCCGAGATCGGCCGGTCGCTGGGCCTGGCGCACACGACGGTCCGCCGCTACCTCGACATGCTCGCCGGCGCCCTCGTCGTGCGCGTCTTGCCGCCCTGGCACGAGAACCTCGGCAAGCGACAGGTGAAGTCCCCGAAGGCCTACGTCCGGGACTCCGGCCTCCTGCACTCCCTCCTCGGAGCGGGCTCGTTCCGTGACCTCGAGGCCCACCCGAAGTTCGCCGCCTCGTTCGAGGGCTTCGCGCTGGAAGAGGTCCTCCGCAAGGCCGGCGACCACGACGCGTACTTCTGGTCCACGCACGCGGGCGCGGAGATCGACCTTCTTCTCCTCCGCGGAAGGGCGCGCTACGGCTTCGAGTTCAAGTGCGCGGACGCTCCCACGATCACCCGGTCGATGCGGATCGCCCGGGAAGACCTCCGGCTGACGAGGCTGTTCATCGTGGTCCCGGGACCAGCCTCCTGGCCGATCGAGGACTGGGTCGAGGTCGTCGGTCTCGGCGAGTTCGTGCGGCGCGGCCTCCCGGGAGCCAGGGGCTGACGGCTCAGCGCCAGTCCGCGGGGCGCTCGCCGTGGTGGATCGTCAGCGGGATCGGCCAGGGGAACGGGGCGGGCGCCGGGGGCGGCTCGACGGCCGGCGCCGTGGCGAGGTCGAGCGTCACCGGCTCGATCTCCGGGTCGATCTCCGCCCGCGCCCCCAGCACGATGCGGGCGGGGTTCAGCGCCGCCGCCGCGAGGATCGCCCGGAGGGCGTCCTCGAACGTCAGGTCCCCGTCGAGGATGAGCCGCACGCCCTCGACCTTCCGCTCTTCCGGCACCGCCGCCCACACCCCCGGCAGCTGGGCGAGCCGGCCCGCCCGGACGTCCTCCGGGCCCACGGCGATCTCCACGCGGGCGTCCTCCCACAGGCACTTGACGCGGAGATTGCGGGTATCCAGGGCGAAGCGAAAGCCCCGGTACACGGGAACACGGTAAGCGGCCTGGAAGAATCGGGGGAGAGTGACCGGCTCCGTCTCCACGAACAGGTCCCGGAACCGGACCGCGGGGGCCGTGACATCGAGGAGGACTTCCCAGGCTGCCCGCCAGGTCAGGAGGCGGTCCGCATGGAGGACGACCGTGACCAGGCTGTAGCCCATGGGATCGCGGTCGTCCCGAGCGAGTTCCGCCCGCGTGAACAGCATTTCGAGGAACTGCTCCCTGGTGTCGCAGCGGGTGACCTTTACGCACCGCGTGCCCTGCCGATCGACCCATACCCAGCAGTCCGGGCCCCGGTCCACCATGGGGACACCTGGCAGGCGCGGGGGGTGGACGCGGATGGGAGGGCCAGCCACGTGCACACCGAACCAGAACGCAAGATCGCGCCCGAACGGTCCGGGTTCCGTGTAGCGGCTCTCCCCGGACAAGTCCGAACGCTCTCTTCGGACGAAATCCACCAGGAACCGCCCCCGCTGCCGGACCAGCATCGCGGAGAGCCGGCCGCCGGGCCACACCGCCAGCGCTGTACCGTCCTTGCGGACCAGAACCCAGGGCTCCTCCCGCCAGCCGAACCAGAGGTCCGCGGGGGGCGGCCGCCACGACACGTCGCCCCTGAACAGGGCCTCCGGGGTGGCGGGAGGCCCCCCCGGCAGCACCGACGCTCCATCCGGCCCGGAACGCTCAGTCTCCCACTTGCGGAACTCCTCGGGTCGCCGCTGGCCCTCCGCGCATTCCCGGTACCAGTTCCGGGCCTCCTCCGTACTGAGGGCCCACGCTAGGTCGTAGAGCTGCATCGCCAGCGCGCGGCAGTACTCCCGGGCCGCGCGGGCGGCGGCGGCCTCGTCGTCCTGCGCGCAGGCGGCGAAGAGGATCGCGGCCACCGGCACGAGCACCCCACCCGGAATCCGCATGAAAAAGATTCTACTTCGAAACCCCTCCCCGGCCCCCCCCCGTGTCACCCCCGGGTGTTAGACTTCCTTTCGTGATCGCGAAAGTCGAGACCGTGGTGGACCGGGCGGTGCGGGAGGAGGCGGCGCACGCCGCCGTCGTCGGCCTGCGGCGGGAAAAGCGGACTCACGAAGTCCGGTTGTCCCGGCTGTTCCACACCATCGAGGCGTCCTGCGCCTTCGTCTACCACGCCTGCGCGTCGGTGGCGGAGTACGGGGCGCGGTTCGGCTACTCCCCGAAGGAGGCCGCGGACTTCGCGGCGGTCGGGGCGGCGCTTCCGGTCGCGCCGGCGATGGAGGAGAGCCTGCTTTCGGGCCGGCTGACCTTCGACGCCGCGGCGGCGGTGGCCCGCCTGCTCGTCCGCCCGGAGTTCGCGGGGGAGCGGGCGGCGTGGCTGCGCCTCGCCGAGAGCGCGGACCTCGCGACGCTTAAGCGGAGGATCCGCCAGGCCATCGCCGAGGCGGAGCGCAAGGAGCCCGTGGTCCCGAAGACGGTCATGCTGACCGAGAAGGACGAGCGGGACTTCTTCGACGCGCGCGGCCTCGCCTGCAAGAAGGAAGGCCGCCCGCTGTCGGAGGGGGAGACGGTCGGGATCCTCAGCCGGCACTACCTCGACACGTTCGACCCGCTGCGGGCGACGCCGGGGACGCGGCGGGTGCCGGACACGCGGACGCTTCAGACGGACTCGCGGTACGTCCCGATGGAGGTCCGGCGGGAGGTCTGGGCGCGGACGGGCGGCCGCTGTGCCGTGTGGGAGTGCCAGCACCGGCGCAACCTGCAGCTCGCGCACCTCCACCCGCACGCGAAGGGCGGGCACCGGGAGGCCTCCGGGCTCATCCTCCTCTGCCCCATTCACCACTTGCTGTTCGACCACGGCCTCCTGCGGATCGAGGGGACCGCCGATGCCCCCGTCTTCCGCGACGCGGAGGGGAACCTGCTGCCGCACGGCCCCGCTCCGCCCGACACCGGATAGGCGCCTCCCCCGAGTCGCCCCCACATCCGGCGACGGTCCGCGAGGAGGCCCCGCCGGGGCCTCCGAGCCCGAGCGGGGCGGAGCCCCGCGAAGGCGGAGGGCGCGTAGCGCCCGACGGACCCCGGATCCGCCGGACACCGGATAGGCCGACTACGGGTACTTGAACGAGCCGGGGGCCTTGGGGTTCGCGGTCCAGGGCGTGTCCACGGCGAGCGGGAGGATCCCGCTCTCGAACTGGACGTGGATCGGGTTCGCCGGGGTCGTGGCGAAATCGAAGCCCTTCGCCGCGAAGGAGATCGTGCGCTTACCGGTGTCGACCTTCAGGCTCCCGGCGGCGCCCTTCCACGAGTGCTTCCCCTTGCTCGACTTCCAGCCCGGGTCTCCGGCGGGGATCGTCAGGGTGAAGGGATCGGTGCCTTCGCCGACCTCGATCGTCACGGCCTCGAGGGCCGGGTTCAGCGCCCACGGGAAGCCGCCGGGAGGGGACACCGTGCCGGATACCTTGATCGAGTCCTTCAGCGCCTTCGTGGAGTCCGTGATCTTGCCCTTCCCGAGGACGAGGGAGTAGGTCCCCACCCCGACTTTCGCCACGAAGACGTCCCGGCTACCGTTGGGCGAGAGGTCCGGGCCGACGATGGGGAAGCCGGCGGTGGAGAACTCGCTGTAGCCGATGACGTGTGCGTCGCCGCTACCGTCCACGGCGATCCCCTGGCCCTCGTCCGCGGCGTCCCCGCCGATGTACCCGCAATACTCGAGGGCCGTGCCGTCGGCCGCGACGCGCGCGATGAAGGCGTCGTTCGTGCCGCCGTTGAAGGTGAGGTCGGGACCGCTCGCCACCGGGAAGTTCTGTGTCTCGGCGGAGTTCGTGGCCCCGGTGACCAGCGCCCGGCCGCTCCCGTCCACCGCGATCCCGAGGATCTGGTCGTACTGGGTGCCTCCGAGGTACCCGCAGTAGACGAACCCCGTGCCGGCCTGGTTCACCTTCGCCACGAATCCGTCGTAGCCGAAGTTGATCGTGAGGTCCGGCCCGACGGTGACCGGGAAGAACGCCTCTCCGGACCATGTGGTGCCGGCCACGTAGGCGTACCCATCCCGGACGGCGATGGCCCGGCCCCCGTCCTCGAGCGGGCCCCCGATGTACCCGCAGTAGTCGAGACCGGCGCCGCCCGCCGCCACCTTCGCCACGAAGGCGTCGCCGCTCGCACCGTTGAAAGTGAGGTCCGGGCCGACAGTCGTCGGGAACCCGGTCCCCGCGGAGCCGGTGACATAGGCGGCGCCGAGCCCGTCCACCGCGATCCCGGTGACCCGGTCGTTGTCGCCGGTGCCACCGAGGTATCCGGACCAGGCGAGGCCCGCGCCGTCGGCCTGCACCTTCGCCACGAAGCCGTCATAGGATCCGCCGTTGAAGGTGGCGTCCAGTCCGCCGGAGAGGGGGAAGGTGCCCTCCGTGGAGTTCGTGGCGCCGGCGACGTACGCGCCGCCCGCCGCGTCCACGGCGATGGCGAGGCCCTGGTCCTCGGCCGCCCCCCCCACGTAGCCGCAGTACACGAGCCCCGTGCCGTCCGCGGCGACCTTGGCCACGAAGGCGTCGTAGTCCCCGTTGTGGGTGAGATCCGGTCCGTTGACGACGGGGAAGCTCACCTCGGTGCCGTTCGTGTAGCCGGCGACGTACGCGCAGCCCGCGCCGTCCACCGCGATCGCCTTGCCGAACTGTGAGCTTCCGGCTCCGCCGCCGAGGTAACCGCACCAGGAGAGGCCGGTGCCGTCGGGCCGGACCTTCGCCACGAAGACCCCGGTTCCGCCGGGATCCAGATTTGGCCCCACGGCCAGGGGGAACGTCGCGGCCGAGGACCAGGTGACCCCGGTGACATAGGCGGCGCGGTTGCCGTCCACGGCGATCGCGGCGCCATCGTCGTAGCCGTCCCCGCCGATGTACCCCGCGTAGATGAAGACCGCGGGGTCGATGAAGAGCGCCTGGGCCGGGTCGTGGTCGCCGATCCCGAAGGACGCGGTGTCGGCCGCCACGCTCCACGCGGCGGCCACGCTCCGGCCGTCCGCCTGCCACGCCGTCGGTGCCGCGTCGAGGAGCGGGCCGAACCCGGTGGCGGCGAGGAGGTCGCCGCCCTCCGTGACCGAGAGCCCCGTCGTTCCCCGCCAGCGGATGCGGATGCGCGAGTCGTCCGCGCCCGGCCACACGATGAAGGTGGCCTTCAACGCCGAGGCCTCCGCGTCCACGACGAGGTCGATGCCTGGCCAGAGGTTCCGGTAGAGGATCTGCCGGCACGTCCGGCACCCGGTCCGCCACTCCCCGGGCCGCCCGCGGAAGTAGCTGACGACGGTGTCGGCCCAGCACACCCCCACCGGCCGCACCCGCGCCGCCCCGACGAAGTCCGCCTTCAGCACCCAGCGGCCCCCTTGACCGCGCAGGGCCCAGGTGACACCGCGGTCGGTGAACCACGCCGTGCGGTCGAGGCCCCGCACGAGGAACGCCACGCGGGCGTCGGTCTGCCCGCGGTTCTCCTCGAAGAGCACGGGCGTCGGCGGCGGGCGCATCACCGTCGGCCGCGCGGCGGACGGGTCGCCCGCCCCGTCCCGCGGGGCCCGCGCCCCGGGGCTCGCCGTGGCGAGCACCAGGACGGCGACGAGGAACGAGAGGACGGCGGTACCCGGTCGGTGCATGGTCGGACCCTCCGGCTCCGGATTGTGACTCCGCCCCCGCCCGCTGTCGAGCCCGAACCCGAATTCGCCGCAACCTCGCCGGCGGCCGGAGCGACTCCCCTCGCGGCGGCCGACGTCGTCGTGGCCTCGGACCTGACGCTGATCGAGTGCGAGCGCGCACTCCTGCGGGCGGCGACGACGGGCCTCACGACCGAGGTCCGGGCGCTGGAGCAGGTGGCCGCCCTGCGGGGCGCCGCGGAGCGCTGGGACCGGCTGCGGCTGGACGACGAGGTCTTCGAGCGGGCCCGGCGGCCCTTCCCGCTGGAGCCGGTCCGCACGCTCGACGCGCTGCACCTCGCCTGCGCGCTGGCAGTGCGGCCGCTGCTGCCGGACCTCGCCGTGCTGGCGCTTACCGACCGCGTCCGCCGCAACGCCCGGGCGCTCGGACTCGCCGTGCGACCCTGATCGGTTCGCCTTCGGGGCCCCGGTCCTGACTCTCTTGTCGAGAGTAACTCTCAAGTCGAGAGGCTCGGCAATCCGATGACCCATCCATGGGGAAACGCGAGTGCGAGTCTGCTCCGGACTGGAGGCAAGGGGGCCTTCCGGGCGCAGATCCTGCAGGTGGGTCCGGGGCCCTGGAGTCCGGTCCGGAGTCCGGAGTGGGACGAGAGGGAGGCTCCTCCCTGCTCGAAGTCCAGATCGCGGGGGCGCTGCTCATCGTCGCACTCAGCGGGATCGCCGGTTCGTTGCTGAGTTCAGCCTCTCTGCACCAGTCGAACGCCGAGGTGGGCCTCGCCACCCAGGCAGCCCGCGAGGTCATCGAGGAGTTCCGGACCATGACGATCGCGGACGCCTTCGCCCGGTTCAACTCGGTGGCCCAGGACGACCCTCTGGGCGCAGGCACCGCCCCCGGCCCCCGCTTCACGGTGCCGGGGCTGACTCCATTGCCGGAGGACAGGGACGGCGCCCACGGCCAGATCTTCTTCCCGGTCAAGAACGCAAGTGACCAGCAGTTCAGCGAAACGCCCGGCAACGTGTTCGGCCTGGAGGTCTGGGACCTGGATCTGGATGGGAAGGTCAAGACGTCCGTAACGGTCGCGTCGGCGCGACTCGCTCCGGTCGTCGTCCGGGTGCGGTGGAGGGGCACCACCGGGGCCATGAGCGTGGAACTCCGAACCGTGCTGTCGGACGAAGACTGAGGCTCAGCATGCGACACGGCAGGGAGCAAGGTCTGACGCTGGTCGAGGTGCTGGTCACGGCCCCGATCATCCTGCTCATCGTCGGCGCCGTGGGGGCCATGTGGGGGTCCGGTTCGAGACTGTTCGGGAGCGTCACGGTGCAGTCGGAACTGACTCAGCGCGCGATCCGAGCGCTGGACCGCGTGTCCCGTGAATTGTCCGCCGCGGGCACGGCCAGCCTGACCGCGGTGCCGAAGGCACCCTACTGGACCGACTCCCTCGCGCTGGAGCGCCTGCTCACCGTCGGCAACGACGGGTCACTGGCCTGGGAGAAGGTCCGGGTCGCCTTCGCCTACGACGCCGCGGAGGCAAACGACGGCAAGGACAACGACCGGGACGGACTGGTGGACGAAGGCGAACTCGTCTTCACCCTGAATCAGGGCACGTCGGAGGAGAGACGCGTCGTTCTCTGCCGGGGTGTCCGAGAGTACCTCGAAGGGGAGGTGCCGAACGGCAAGGACGACAACGGGAACGGTTTCGTGGACGAACGGGGTTTCTGCTTCTCCCTCGACGGTGCGGTTCTCCGCATCCGTCTGTCCGTGGAGTCGCGGAACGAGGCCGGGACCATCTGCCGGACCGCGATCTCCGCGGTCGGCTTCCGGAACTAGGATCATGCACAGGCGGCACGAGCAAGGCACCGTCATCGTCGCGACCGTGATCATGGTGCTGCTCCTCACCTGCGTGTCCCTCGGGCTCGCCATGGTCACGCAGGGCGCCTACCGGGAGAACCGTTACGACCGCGAGGCGATGCGCTGCTTCTACGTTGCCGACGGTGCGCTCTCCGAGGCCTACACGATCTTCCGTGAGAAGGGCCTGGAGACGCTGAAGGCCACGCAGTACCCGCGAACGATGGGCGGCCTGCAGTTCCGGGTGTCGGTCACCGAGGGCAAACTGGATCCGCTCCTCGACGACGGCCTCGTCCGCCTCCTCGCCTCGGCGACCAACGGTTCCGACACGGCGCGCGTGGCCATGACCGTGCGGATCGACCTGCAGCCGGCGCTTGGCGTGTTCGGAGACGGCCTCGTCCTGACGAACAGCAACGTGCTGGTGGACAGCTTCGACTCCCGAGTCGGCACCTACGCCTCCCAGATCTCCGGCACGCGCAACGGCATCCCCTACGCCCGCAGCAAGGCCCCCGTGGCGTCCAACGGCAACGTCCAGCTGTTCTCCAACAGCATGTTCTTCGGGGACGCGAAAGCCGGTCCCTCGAAGTCGGTGTCCGTAGATGGCAACTCCTACGTCTCCGGCACCATCGGCAAGGCGACGGCGAAGACGACGCTCAAGCCGGTCACCGCGCCCGTCCTGCCTGTCACGGGGAGCAAGAAGCTGGACGGCCCGAGCCAGACACTCGGCCCCGGGGACTACCATTGGTCGTCGCTGGAACTCTACGCGTCCTCGACCCTCACCATCCGCGGCCCGGCGAGGATCGTCACCGAGAAACTCATCATCGACTCCAACGCCCGCCTGCTGCTCGACACATCGGGCGGTAAGGTGGAGGTCTACGTCAACGGGATCACCGAACTGAAGAGCAATGCCATCATCCGTCCGCTGGACAACCGTCCGGCAAGCGTGAGCCTCTACGGTACCAAGCTGGGCTCCAGCATGCTGCTCGACTCGAATGTGCAGGTCACCGGCCGCATCTACGCTCCGGGGGTGGACATCACCCTCAAGAACGACCCGCAGGTCTGGGGTTCCGTAGTCGGGCGCAACCTCAGCCTCGACAGCAATGCGAAGGTCCATGTCGACGAGGCCCTGCTCGATGGGACCTCGGCGGATGGAAAGCCGGTGAAGATATCCTGGCAGAGGGTCCCGTGAGAGTCGCGGTGCGACATCGACCCTGGAACCTGGCCGGGGCTCTCTCGGCCATCCTGCTGGCGACAGGCCTCGCGGCGGCTCCGCCCGCCCGCGCGCAGGCGCCGGAAGCGGACACCCCGGCACGGCTGCATCGGCTGCTGGCCGAAGGCGAGACCGACGAGGCCGGGGCACTGAAGGCCGTGGCCGCGCTGGGGCGCGAGCCGGTCGTCGCGTTCATCACCGAGCTCGTGGGCAGCCGGCCCGGGGACGCTGACCGCGTCGCGGCCTTGCGCATGCTCGGGGAGGTGGCGGTGTCGTCGGACTGCCCCCTGCTCCTCTCGCTGGCCGGGGATGGTCCTCCGTCCGGTGCGGTCGCGACGGTGTTCCGGGACACGGTGGTCCGGCTCATCTCCCGGGACCTGCACGGGGCCTGCCGGGAGTTGTCCTCGGCCGTGGCGCGAGCGCATCCCCGGCTCCTGCAGGCCGTACTGGAAGCCGCGGAGAGCGTGGATGAGACGGGCACGCTCGAAATCGTCCTCCGGATCCTGCGACGTAGCCGAGGGTACGAGGGTCTGCTGCTGCCGGTGGTTGAACGACTCACCCCGTCGCGCGATCTGGAACTCAACGATGCGCTCGTCGGCTGCGTCCGGGCGTATCTCGACGACATGGAGCCGATGATCCGCCAGATGGCCGCGGCAGCTCTCGGAACGCTCGGAGACCACGAGATGGTCCCCCAGCTCATCGACCTGCTGCAGGATGCGTCACCTGGGGTCCGGGAGAATGCCGCCCGGGCCCTCCGGACCATCACCGGGCTGCACTTGCGTACGGACGCCGCGTGCTGGCACGACTGGCTGGTAGAGGAGCAGCGCTGGACCGCCTGTGACTCCGAGGCCTGTTTCGCGGCCCTCGACTCCCCCCGCCCGGAAGTGGTCGCCGAAGCGCTGCGCACTCTGGTCACCCACCGGCTATTCCGCGATCGCCTGGCCGGGGAAGTCTGTCGCGTCCTGGAGCAGGGCGATCCGGGCCGGTCCGTTCTGGCCTGCCAGGCGCTGGCGCAGATGGGGTCCCGACAGGCGATGCGCCCCCTCACGGAGGCGCTGGCCTCGGAGAGCCAGGAGGTCCGGGCAGCGGCGCAGGCAGCCTTGACGGCCCTCGGAGGGATCGACCTCGGGCCAGCCCCCGAAGCATGGCGCCGGCACTTCCGGTTGCCATCCGGCCCCTGCGATCGCTGAGCACCACCGCGACAGCGACTCTCAGGGACTTCCGGCTCCCCGGGGCGGGCGGGGGTCTGGTATCCTTCGGGTCTCGCCACACTCGCACCCAGTGAGGATACGACCATGCTGACCGACCTGGCTGCCGTCCGCGCCCTCTACGCGAAGTTCGACGCCCGCGTCCCCGTCGGGAGACGGCGCCTCGGCCGCCCGTTGACGCTGACGGAGAAGATCCTCTTCGCCCACCTCGAGGACCCCGAGAGGCAGGAGACGCAGCGCGGGAAGTCCTACGCCTTCTTCCGGCCGGACCGGGTCGCCATGCAGGACGCCACCGCCCAGATGGCGCTCATGCAGTTCATCCTGGTGAACCGGAAGACCGTGGCGGTCCCCACGACAGTGCACTGCGACCACCTCATCCGGGCGAAGTCCGGAGCGGAGAGCGACCTGCGCGAGGCGCTGGAGGAGAACGCCGAGGTCTACCGGTTCCTGCAGCAGTCCTCCGCGAAGTACGGCATCGGCTTCTGGAAGCCGGGGTCGGGCATCATCCACCAGGTCGTGTTCGAGAACTACGCGTTCCCCGGCGCCATGATGATCGGGACCGACTCCCACACCCCCAACGCCGGCGGCCTCGCGATGGTCGCGATCGGCGTCGGGGGCAACGACGTGGTGGACGTCATGGCCGGCGAGCCGTGGGGCGTCACGTGGCCGAAGCTCGTCGGCGTCCGCCTCACCGGCACCCCATCCGGCTGGACCTCGCCGAAGGACGTCATCCTGAAACTGGCGGGCATCCTCACGGTGAAGGGCGGCACGGGCAAGATCGTGGAGTACTTCGGGCCCGGGTGCGCCGCGCTGTCGGCCACCGGCAAGGCCACGATCACGAACATGGGCGCGGAGCTCGGCGCCACGACCTCCGTCTTCCCGTACGACGATCGCTCCGCCACCTACCTGAAGGCGACGGAGCGGGCGGCGATCGCGGACCTCGCCGCGAAGCACGCCGCTCACCTGCGCGCGGACCCGGAGGTGGAGGCCGACCCGAAGCGGTTCTTCGACGAACTCATCGAAATCGACCTCTCGACCCTCGAGCCGCACCTCGTGGGCCCGCACACGCCGGACCTGGCGCGCCCGGTCTCCCGGATGGCGAAGGACGCGAAGGACAACGCCTACCCGGACGACATCCGCGCCGCCCTCATCGGCTCCTGCACGAACTCCTCCTACGAGGACATCGAGCGGTCCGCCAGCCTCGCCCACCAGGCGACGAAGGCCGGGCTCAAGGTGCGCACTCCGCTCCTCGTCACGCCCGGCTCCGAGCAGATCCGGGCCACCATCGAGCGGGACGGCCAGCTCGCGGAGCTCACGAACGCCGGCGCCACGGTCCTCGCCAACGCCTGCGGCCCCTGCATCGGGCAGTGGGACCGCAAGGACATCAAGAAGGGCGAGCGCAACACGATCGTCACGTCCTTCAACCGCAACTTCGCGCAGCGCAACGACGGGAACGCGGAGACGCTGGCATTCATCGGCAGCCCCGAGATCGTGACGGCGCTGGCCTTCGCGGGCCGGCTGTCGTTCAACCCGCTGACGGACGAGATCCCGCTGCCCGACGGACAGAAGTTCCGGTTCGCCCCCCCCACCGGCCGCGAACTCCCCGCCAGGGGGTTCTCCCGCGGACTCTCGGGCTACGAGCCCCCGCCGGCGGAGAACGAGAAGGTCCGCATCGAGGTCGCACCGGGCAGCGACCGGCTGGAGCTGCTGCAGCCCTTCAAGCCCTGGGACGGAAAGGACATCGAGGGCCTGCCGATCCTGCTCAAGGCGCGCGGCAAGTGCACGACGGACCACATCTCCGCCGCCGGCCCCTGGCTCAAGTACCGCGGGCATCTCGAGAACATCAGCGGGAACCTCTATCTCTCCGCGCAGAACGCCTTCTCCGCCGAGGCTGGCAAGGGCACCGACGTCCTCACCGGCGAGAAGGGCGTCCCGCTTCCGGCCCTCGCGAAGCGGTACGCGGAGAAGGGCCAGGAGTGGGTCGTGTTCGCCGACGAGAACTACGGCGAGGGGTCGAGCCGCGAGCACGCGGCGATGGAGCCGCGGCACCGCGGCTGCCGGGCCATCATCGCCCGCTCCTTCGCCCGCATCGCCGAGACGAACCTGAAGCGGCAGGGCATCCTGCCCCTGTGGCTCGTCAACCCCGCCGACTACGACCTGGCTCACGAGACGGACCGCGTCAGCGTCCTCGGGCTCGTGACGCTGGCGCCGGGGAGGAACCTGACCGTCGTGCTCCGGCACGCCGACGGGACGGAGCATCGGTTCGAGGCGAAGCACACGCTGTCCGAGACCCAGCTCGACTGGTTCCGCCACGGGTCCGCGCTGAACGCCATGCGCGCCCGGCACGGTGGAGCGTGATGACGGGGAGGAACGGATGAAGAGGTTCGCCGGGCTGCTCCTGCTCGCGATGTCGGTCGCGGCGGCGTGGACGGCCGTGGGCTGCCGCTGCCCCCGCTGCCCGCTGGATTCCATGGATGGGGTCGGGGTCTCGCTGCCTTCCTCGCCGAACGCGGCGGAACGCGGAGCCCTCTACTCGGCCTTCGCCCTCGTCGCGGCGGAGGCCGGACCCGAGGCTCCGGAGGTGCAGGCGCTCGACGCGGCCCTCTCCGGGCACAACGTCGTCATCGGGCGGTTCCTCGTCACCCGCGACACTTCACACATCCGGGGCTACGCCCTGCTCTCCGACGGCCGGGTGGCGCTGGAGGAGCGCTACGCGCGCGGAGCGCTGCCCGACGCGAACTTCCTCGCCAGCCGCAACGTCTGGCCGCTGATCCCGTACCTCTACGCGGCGGGATACCGGCTGGCGCGGGGCGGCACGTGGAACGACTCGCACGCCGCGGCGGTGGAGTTCACCGGCCGCCTGGCCGACGCGCTGGATGCGAGAGAGCACTCCGCCCTGCTCCCCCCGGGCACGGACATCCCCCTTCTCGCCCGCGCCCTGCGCTACTGGCAGGCGAACTTCTGACGGCGGGAGATGGCCCGGGCGCCAGAACACGACTCGGAAGATCCGCTTTCCGCGCTCCGTGAGACCGCCGTCGTCCTGGGCACCGCCCGGGGCGAAGAGCGGGAGGCGATCCGCCGCCGGCGCGCGGCCCTCCGGGAGGCCGTCGGCACCGTCCCGCCCGGCGGGGCGGACCGCGCGACCCACCTCCGCCTCGTGTCGGAACGTCTCGCCCGTCTGGCCGGGGAGACCGCGGGCGTCGCGGCCGCGGCGGAGGAGGCCCTCGCCCACCGCGGGGACCTCGTCTGGCTCGCGCTCGCCTTGCCCGAGCGCGCCCGGGAGACGACCGCCGCCATCATGCGGTCCGAGTGTGCCGCGGAGGCCGACGCCCCGGGGGACGCCGTCGCGGCCGCCCGCGCCGGACTCGGTGCCGCCGTCCGGGACGGGCTCGCGAAGCGCCTCGCGGCGCTCGAGGCGGACGCCGCGCCGCGCCCCTCCGCGCTCCTCGCCGCGGCGGCCGAGGTCGCCGACGCCGGCGAAGACGCCGGACCGGAGGAGCGGCGGCGCCTCCGGGCGCTCTTCGCCCGCGGCGTCCCCGCCCTGCCGCCCGCGGAGGCGGCGGACGTGCTGGCCCACCTCGCCGCGGAGGAGGAGGATCGGGCCCTCGACCTGCTCGCCGCGCAGGCCGACCGGCCCGCGCTCCGGGCGGCGGCGGCGCTCGACGGCGGCCGCCGGGGCCCGGAGTGGGCGCGGGGACTGGTCGCGGAGACGGTCGCGGGTGTCTCCCGGCACGATCCGGCGCGGAAGCGCCTCCGTCGCGCCCGGCGGAGGTTCGGAAAGGTCTCCGCGCGCCTGCGCCGGGAATCCGACGAGCACTTCCTCGCCGCACGTCTCGAGCGCCTCCTCGGCCCGCGCTTCGTCGCGGGCCTGGAGCGCCTCGTGTTTGCCCTCATCTTCGCCGTCCTCGGGATCCTCTTCCTCGAGGCGCTGCTCCCACCGGGGGTCCCGGAGGACGCGACGCCCGCGGCCGCGGAGTCCGCGCGGTCCTGGCGCCCGGTGCACCTGCTGCTGGCCTACGTCGACGCCGCCGTGTGCGCCGTGTTCCTCTTCGAGTTCTGCCTGAAGCTGTCCCTCGCGCGGCGGCGCCTGCGCTGGTTCCTCCGCCACTTCGTCATCGACCTGGTTCCGTCGGTCCCCTACGGCCTCCTGACCTGGCATGCCCTCGATCTGCTGCGGGCGGTGCGGCTCGCGCGGTTCGCGCGACTGACGCGGGTCCTGCGCTACGTGCGTGCGGCGCGGCCCTTCGTCCGGCTCCTCCGCTTCTTCGGGCTCCTGCAGCGGGCCCTGGACCGCTTCGTCCGCCGTCAGGCTCACCTCCTCAACCGCAACTTCGTGCTGTTCGAGAGCCCGCCCGAGGACGGCGGGCCGGAGGCGGACGCCGGGCCCGGCGCCCTGCGGCGCACGCTCGCCGCGGCCCGCCGCACGTGGCGTCGACTCGCGGCCACGCTGCCCGCGGAGACGCGCGCCGCGCTCGTCGCGGGGCACTTCGCCGGCCTGCCGCCCGGAGAGAGGGTGGCGGCCCTGCCCCTCGGCGCGGCGCCGACGGCCGCCGCGGAGGAGGACCAGCGCGCCGAGGACCTCCTGCGCGCGCTCGCGGACCTCGAGCCGGCCGGGGTGGAGGCCGCCCTCGGCCCCGGGGGGGCCGAGCGGCTCGCGGAGACGCTTTCGCGCCTCGACGTGCCCGTCCTGAGACTGCTGCCCGGCCTGCGCGCGGTGATCCCCGCCGCCCGCGAGGGCGAACCGGCGTGGCGCGTGGCCCGCGCCGGTCGCGCGCTCGGCCGCTGGCTGGAGCGCGTCCTGGAGCGGGTGCTGTGGGTGAGCGACCTCTCGGGGGTCATCTCCGGGCCGCAGTTCCTCGACGGCCTCGGCTCGGCGATGGCGAGGGCGGCGGGCCGGCCGGCGCGGCGCCTGCTGATCTTCGGCTTCTTCTTCTTCCTCCTCCAGGGGTTCGTCCACCTCCTCGGCTGGGACGGGCTCAAGGGGCTCACGGACTGGCTCGGGCGCACGCTCGGCGCGCCGTTCCTGATCCTCGGCGGGTTCTGCCTCGTCGTGTGGCTCATCGGCGCGTGGCTCCGGCGCATCGCCGGGGAGGCGACGGACTTCTACACGCGGACCGCCGAGGCCCAGTACATCAGCCTCCTCAAGTCCGCGAAACGCGCGAACGAGCGGGAGGACCTCGACACGCTCACGGAGCGCGTGCTTCGCCCGGAGGCGCTGCTGGCCGGCCGGCCGGAGACGGAGGCGCGGGAGGACCTCGCCCGCCTTCTCGCGCCGGGCAGCACCGGCGGCCGCCTCGGGCTCGCCGACCGCGTGGCGTCGCTGTACCTCGACTACCTCGACGGCGCCATGTTCCATGCCTCGGACACGCGGACCACGGGACAGCTGCTCGGCAACATCGCCCTCGAGCACATCCGCAACGAGCGCCTCCCGGCCTCGAGGGAGGAGCGGCGGCGACTGAGCGCTCTCGACCTGGCCCGGGAGCGGTCGACGCTCCGCGGCCCGCACCTGTGGTTCCGCTCGATCACCCACACCGTGGCGCAGCGCACGGCGCGGCTCATCCTCCTCTACAACCGGCGCGCGGTTCCCCTCGCGGAGCGGGCGCGCGCGGGTCCCGGGGAGGTGGCGGAGTGCGAGGCGTTCCTCGACCGCCGGCTCTCCGGCGCGGGCCGGGAGGACGAGGACGAGACGGAGGGCTTCCGCACGACGGCGTTCAACGCCCTCCACTTCCTCGCGGCGGAACCGGCCCGCGACCGCGCGGTGGCCGAGGCGTTCGGCGAGAAGACGCTCGCGGCCCTGCGGGCCGACCGGACGGCCATGATCCGCACCGTGTTCGGCACCTACCCGTTCCATCGTCTGCCTCGCGCCGACCGCACGCTGAACCCGCTCGAGTTCTACGCCCGCCACCTGTCCGGGGGCCGCGCCGCGCTCCTGCCGCTCTTCGCCCTGCGCGCCCTGTGCCGGGGCGCCGGCTGGCTCCTGCGGCGGCTGCGGGCGAACCTGCGCGAGGTCCTGCGCCGCGACGCGGGGCCGGCGGACGAACGGACGAACCACGCGCCGTGGGACGTGGCGGTCCGCAAGATCCACCGCATGCGCAAGCCGCTGTACATGGAGTGCGCCCGGTTCCGCGCCGCGTTCGACCCCGAGTACCTCGGGCTCTTCCTGTTCCCCGGCCGGCCGTCGGGACTCGAGGGGCGGACGTACCGGGAGGACCTCGCGGCCATCGGCGCGGGAAGCGCCGAGCACGATGCGTTCGAGGCGCTCCGCGCGGACCGGGCGACGGCGCTCGCGGAGTTCGCGGCGGAGGCCGAGGCCGCGGGGGGGATCGGGCCGTTCCTCGCCGGCCTCGGGGCGGCCGGACCGGCGGACGGGGAGGCCTGGCGGGCGGCGGCGATCGCCTACGCCATCGACTACCGGGGGGCGCGGACGCTGTCCACCCTCGAGGCGCGGGCGCGGGAGACCCTCGCCGATGTCCTCGCGCGCCGAGGGCGCCTGCCGGGGTGCGGCCCGCTGCGTCGAGCGCTCGGCGCCCTCCGGCCGACGCGGGGGCTCCGCGTGGCCGTCGCCGACTTCCTCGGTCGGTTCTCCCCCGCCCCGGCGGGCCGCCGGGAGACCACCGCCGTGCTCCGCGCGGTCCGCGCGGACTACCGCGGCCTCGCACGCCTGCTCGCCCTCGCCGGCGGACTCGCCCCGGGCGTCCGCCCGAGGGAAGCGGCACGCGACACCCTTCGCCACGCCGCCCTCCACCCCGAGCCGTGGACGGAGCAGCTCGTGACCCTGCGGACGGTGCAGACCCTGGCCGCCGTGGACGTCCGGAACTACCTCCGGCAGGTGCGCCTCCTCGGGGGATTCGACGCCGGGGAGGACGGCACGCGGGTAGGATGAAACGGGAGGCACGGATGCCAGCGAAGAAGAGGACGACGAAGCCCACCCCGACGAAGAAGCCGCTCGGAACGAAGGCGGAGAGCCCGGGCGCGCCGTGCCCGTTCGACCCCGGACGGGAGCGCGCCGTGGACTGCCCCTACGAGAAGAAGTGCCCCTGGCACGTGAAGGAGGACGACAAGAGGTGCTTCTGCGCCGTGGGCGAGAGCCCCGAGCTGCAGATGCGCAAGATGATCGCCTCCCGTCTCCCGAAAGACTAGGCGCGGACCCGGGACCATGCCCATCACCCACTGCCCGTCCTGCCAGGCGAGCCTCGAAGTCCCGCCGGTCGTCCCCGGCGGCGTGGTCGCCTGCCCCTACTGCGGAGTCGAGTTCCCCGTCAAGGGCGGCCGGAGGGGCGGCCGCGGGCCGGTCCGCCGCGGGCGGGACCAGGAGCCCGAGGAGGAGCGCGGCGCGCCACGCTACCGCAAGCGCGCGGACCCCGTGCCCCTGATCATCGTCTGCCTCGTGCTACTGGCGGGGGCGGTCATCGGCGTCGTGTGGATGAACAAGTCGAAGAAGTTCGAGCAGGAGACCGAGGCCGCGCGCCAGCAGACCCTCGCGAACGTGCCGCGGGCGGAACTGCCCATCAGCCGGACGCCGGACATGCCGGGCAAGGACGTCTTCGACCTGCTCGACGTGTTCAACCCCAACGACAAGGTCACGATCCAGAAGTTCATCCACAGCGCGGCGCTGAACCACACCGCTTACCAGCAGCCGCGCAAGGGCATCGTCCACCGGACGCTGGAGTTCAAGACGGCGGACCAGGGCGAGACGGTCACCGCCTTCGAGAACGACCAGACGACGCACGTGGGGACGTACAACATCGGCTCCTACATGGTCGACGGGCGCTCGGTGTTCCAGGGGCCCTTCACCGCGACGTTCCGTCTCGACCGCCGCGGGCGGCTCGTGCCGGGCTCCTTCGCCCAGACGGGCGGCGGCTCCGTCTCCCCCCCGCCGGAGATGATCGGCGACCGGAACTTCGGCGTTCTGCCCGACCGGCCGGTGCGGTACATGGAGACCTACGGCACCGACACGCTGCCGGACCCATTCACCGACCACATCACGATCGACGGCCGGCCGTTCCGGAGCCTCGGCGTCCGCGGCGCCCGCGATGGCGGCTGGCGCATCTCGGGCGGGCTCCTCGAGCGCCGTGAGTCGGACATGAAGTGGACGCACAAGGCGTCCATCGATTTCAACCTCCTGGCGGCGGAGAAGGGCGTCCTCACGAACTTCACGTTCCAGGGCCAGCCGGCGGAGCTCTCATACGGCATGCGCTGGAAGGGCGACGCGACCTACCTGCTCGAGCGGAGCCTCCTCGTGCAGGTCAAGGCCCTCACGGTGGAGATCCTCGTCCGCGTGAAGACGGCCTCCGGCTGGCACGACTGGAACGGTTCCTGGTCGGTGGACTTCCAGATGCTGAAGGATCCGTAACGCCCTACTTCCCGGCCTCCGGCAGGGGCGTCGTCTCCCGGGGCACGCGCACGGGCACCGTGGCGCGCCGGAGAAACAGCAGCGCGAAGCACGAGTCGAGGAGGTTCGCGCCGCCGAAGAAGTGCCACGCCCCGTCGTCGCGCTGGTCCGACAGCAGGTACTTCGCCCCCTCCAGGTACCACTCGTGGTCCCCGAAGAACCGGACGTCGCACAGCGCGCCGGCGCGCTCGAGGCCGAAGAGGTAGTAGAAGTGCCACCCGCGGCCGTTGGGGTTGCCGTCCACGGCGAAGTGGTGCGCGATCCACGCCAGGCCGTCCCGGATCCCGCGCTCCATGCGGTCCCCGAAGGGCCCCTTGTAGCCCGCCCACTCCATCAGCTCCGAGCGGCAGATGGCGAGCGAGGAGACGCCGGCCGTGGTCATCGAGCCGGTCGCCTCGTCACCCGGCATGTAGCCCCATCCGCGCGCGCGGTCGTACACGTTCGTCGCGTAGCGCTGCGCGTAGCCCTCCCCGGCGTCCATGTGGATGATCCGGCGGACCTCCGGCCCCTCCTTCTCCTGGGCGTCGAGGAGGTGGTTCGCGGCCTTGAGGAACGGCTCGCGCGGCACCGTGACGCCGCACCGGCGGGCGGCCACGAGGCCGAGCAGGGCATACTGCGTGTTCGAATGGTCGATGCCACCGCCGGGGTAGCGCCAGACGGTGTCCGTCTGGACGTCCACCATCCAGCGCGCCATGTCCGCCATCCAGGCGAAGTCGGCGTCCGGCAGGGCCACGCGCCGCTCGTAGCGCGCGCCGCCGTAACGGTCCGGTTCGCGGCGCCGCTCCTCCTCGCGGGGGGCGTGGGCTTCCTCCAGCGCCATCATGAGGACGGCGATCTCGTAGACCCGGCGTCGGTCCTCCTCGCGCTTGTAGCGGTCCTTCAGGTACGCCAGCGCCTTCTTCACCGCGTCGGACTTGCGCGGGTAGTCGCACTTGAGGATGGTGAGGAGGCCGAGCGCGGTCATCCCCAGGGGGTACTCGCCCTCGTACCCCGGCCACGTGCCGTCCTCGCGCTGCTGCGCCACGACCCACAGCATGCCGCGGTCGATGGCGTCGTTGACGCGCTTGATGAACGCCTCGTTCGCGGAGGCATCACCGGGCGCGGCGGGGGCCGGGGCGGCGGCGAGGAGCGCGGCGAGGGCGATGAGCGGCGGGGCTCGTCTCACCCCCCCATTATCTACTCGGGAACCACCTCGGGCTCGAAACCCGCGTCCCGGATCATCCGGAGGTCGGCCTCGAGCCCCTGGCCGCCGGTCGTCAGGTAGCCGCCGGCGAAGAGTGAGTTCGCGGGCCACAGGGCGAGGGGCTGGAGGGTCCCGAGGCACGCCTCCCGCCCGCCGGCGATGCGGATGTCCTCCGCCGCGGGGTTCGCGAGGCGGAACATCGCGAGGCCGCGGAGGCACTCCTCCGGCGCCGGCCGCGGCCGGTCCGCGAGCGGCGTTCCCGGCCGCGGATCGAGGAAGTTCACCGGGATCGAATCCGCGCGCTCCGCCCGCAGCGCGAAGGCGAGGTCCACGCGGTCCTCGGCCGATTCCCCGAGGCCGAGGATCCCCCCCGCGCACAGCGACAGGCCGGCCTCGCGCGCCGCGCGCAGCGTGGCGACGCGGTCCGCGTAGGCGTGGGTCGAGCAGAGGGAGGGGTAGAACCGCTCGGAGGTCTCGAGGTTGTGGTTGTACCGGTCCACGCCGGCCGCCCGGAGCCGCCGCGCCTGCGCCGGCGTGAGGGCGCCGAGCGAAGTGCACAGGCGCAGGCGCCACCGCCGTTTGATCTCCTCCGCCGCGGCGCAGATCGTGTCGAGGTCCCGCTCCGACGGGCCGCGCATGCTCGTCACGACGCAGTAGGTCACCGCGCCGGCCCGCGCCGCCGCCTCGGCCCCGGCGACGATCTCCTCCGCCGGCCGCAGCGGGTACCGGACGATCGGCGAATCCACCCGCGCGGACTGGCTGCACCACGCGCAGTCCTCGGGGCAGGCCCCGCTCTTCGCGTTGAGGATGACGTTCACCTTGACCCGGCGGCCGTGGCGGCGCGCGCGCACGCGGTAGGCGGCGTGGAGCAGCGGCAGGAGGTCGTCGTCCCCGCCGGCCAGGGCGGCCAGCGCCTCCTCCCGCCCGAGGTCCCCCCCGGCGAGCACCCGGTCGGCGACGGCGTTCCAGTCCCTCATCGACCGCCTCCCTTGACGCGCGCGGCGAGCAGCGCCGCGATCAGGTCCGGCCCGCCGGCCCGCACGAGCGCCGCGGCCTCCGCCGGCGTGGCCGGCGGCGCGGAGGCCGCGGGCACCTTCGCCAGCACGGGGACGCCCGTCCACCGCGCGAGCATGGCCGGGTTCGTCCGCACCGCGAGGTCCCCCGCCTCCCCCGGCCAGCGGTTGACGACGATCCCGAGGACGTCGAGACCGCGCGAGCGCGCATAGCGCACGGTCAGCGTCGTGTGGTTCAACGTCCCGAGGTCCGGCCGCGCCACGACGAGGAGCGGCAGGCCGAGCGCGAGCGCGAGGTCGGCCATGTCCTCCGCCCCGGGGCCCACGGGCACGGCGAGGCCGCCGGCCCCCTCGGCGACGAGGTACTCGTGGCGGGAGCGGAGGCGCGCTGCCGCGGCGAGGATCGCGGCGCGATCGACGAGCCTCCCCGCGCGCTCCGCGGCCACGAGCGGCGCCAGCGGCTCCGCGTAGGTCTGCGGCACGTGGTCCGCGAGCGGGGCGTCCGACCCCGACGCCGCCCGCAGCAGGGCGCCGTCCGCGGGAACACCCGGCGGCGCGGGGACGCCGGTCTCCACGGGCTTGAAGCCCGCGGCGTCCACCCCCGCCTCGCGCAGGAGGACGACGATCCCCGCCGCCACGACGGTCTTCCCGACGCCGGTGTCGGTGCCGGTGACGAACACGCCGCGGGGCCGCGCCGCGCTCATGCGCCCGCCTCCGCCGCGATCCGCGCGAGCTCGCCCTGCGCGCCGGCGACGGCGTCGCGCAGGACCCCGAGCATCGCGTCGAGGTCCCCCGCCGTCGCGGCGAGCGGCGGCATGAAGATGAGCGTGTTGCCGATGGGCCGCACGAGGAGCCCCGCGTCCCGCGCGCGGCGCGCGGGCACGAGGCCGGCCTGGAGGCGGTACGGGAACGGCGTCGCGGCGGCGCGGTCGGCGACGAGTTCGATCCCCACCATGAGCCCGGCCTGCCGGACGTCGCCCACGTGGGGCAGGTCGCGGAGCGGCGCCAACCCCGGGCGGACCCGCTCGACCTTCGCGGGCAGCGCCGGCAGGACGTCCGCGACGAGCATCGCGAGGCTCTCGAGCGCCACCGCGCAGCCCAGCGGGTTGCCGGTGTAGGAGTGGCCGTGGAAGAACGTGCGGCCGGATTCCGGCGGCCCGAGGAACTCGGAGAACACCGCCTCCCGCGCCAGCGTCGCGGCCACCGGCAGGTAGCCGCCGGTGATCCCCTTGCCGAGGCAGAGGAGGTCCGGCACGACGCCCTCCGCCTGGATCGCGAACATCGTGCCGGTGCGGCCGAACCCCGTGGCGACCTCGTCCACGATGAGGAGGGCGCCGTGCGCGTCCGCGAGGCGCCGCAGCCCGGGGAGGAAGCCGGGCGGCGCCGGCACGATGCCCCCCGCCCCCTGCACGGGCTCCACGATGAGCGCGGCGATCCGGCCGGCGTGGGCCGCGAGGACCCGGCCGGTCTCGGCGAGGCACGCCGCCGTGACCGCCGCAGGGTCGCGCCCGAAGGGAGAGCGGAAGAGCCCGGGGAACGGCGCGCGCGGGTGGCCCGGCAGCAGGTCCCGGAAGGGCCCGTGGAACGCCTCGTCATAGGCCACGCCGACCGCGCCGAGCGTGTCGCCGTGGTAGTTGTTCGTGAAGCCGAGGACGAAGCGGCGGCCGTGGTCGCCGCGGTTGGCGTGGTACTGCACCGCGATCTTCAGCGCCGCCTCCACCGCGCCGGCGCCGTTGTCGGAGAAGAACACGCGCGGCAGGGCGTGGCGGGTCAGGGCGGACAGCCGCTCCGCGAGCAGGATCGAGGGGGCGTTGGCGAGCCCGAGCAGCGTGGAGTGCGCCACCCGGTCGATCTGCGCTCGGAGCGCGGCGTCGAGGCGCGGGTGCCGGTGGCCGTGGACGTTCACCCACAGCGAGGACGTGCCGTCCCAGTACCACCGTCCGCGGGAGTCCTGGAGCCGCATGCCCTCCCCGCGGACGATGACGAGGGGGTCGCCGGCGATCCACGGCTGCATGTGGGTGAAGGGGTGCCAGACGTGGCGCCGGTCGAGGTCGGCCAGCGCGTCCGGCGGCGGGAGCGGGTCGTCGGGGCGGTCCATGGGGGTCACCAGCGTAGCAGGACCGCACCGGCGGTCAACCCGGCGCCGGCGGCGGTCATCAGGAGCGTCTGCCCCGGCGCCACCCGCCCGGCGGCGACGCTCTCGGCGAGGAGGACGGGGATCGTGGCGGCGGAGGTGTTGCCGGTCCGGTCCACGTTGACGAGGGTCCGCGCGGGGGGGATGCCGACCTCCTCCGCCACGTGCTCGATCATGCGCCGGTTCGCCTGGTGCGGCAGGAGCCAGTCCACGCCGTCCGGCCCGAGCCCCGCCTCGGCGAGCACGCGGCGCGCGGCCCCGCCCATGGCGCGGATCGCCCGGCGGAAGACCTCCTCGCCGCGGTCCATGCGCATGAACTGCCGTCCGGCGGCGAGGCCCTCCGGGGTCAGCGGCTCCTCGGACCCGCCGCCGGGCACCGTGATGAGGTCGTAGAGGTCGCCGTGGCTCTCCAGCGCGGAGGCGAGCACGCGTGCGCCGGGCGCGCCGTCGGCGACCCGCGCCAGGGCCAGCGCGCCGGCGCCGTCGGCGAAGAGGGCCGCGGTGCGGCGGTCGTCCCAGTCCACGCGGCGCGAGAGGACGTTGGCGCCGATGACGAGGGCGGCGCGGCCGCCGCCGGCGAGGTAGCGGTCCGCGAGGACGAGCGCGTGGAGGAACCCGGTGCACGCGCCGGCGACGTCCACGGCGCCGCACGAGGCGCCGAGGCGGTCCGCCACGAGCGGCGCGGTCGGCGGCAGCGGGCGGTCCGGCGTGCTCGTGGCGAGGAGGAGCAGGTCGAGGTCGGGCCCCGTGAGGCCCGCGGCGCGGAGCGCGCGCTCCCCGGCGGGCACGGCGAGGGCCGAGACGCCCGTCCGCTCGGGGGCGATGCGGCGTTCGCGGATGCCGGTCCGCCGCTCGACCCACCCGGGCTCCTCGCCGACGCGGGCGTCGATCTCGCGGCTGTCGCGCACGGCGTCCGGCAGGGCGGCGCCGGTGCCCGTGCGGTACGCCGGGCCCGGGGCGGCCACGTCAGCGTCCCCCCGGGACGAGGCCGAGGTCCGCGCCCGCGCGCGCGAAGGCGGCGGCGGCCTCCGCGACGTCGTCCGCGGTGTGCGTCGCCATGACGCTGGCCCGCAGGCGGCTCGTGCCCTTCGGCACCGTCGGCGGCCGGATGGCGGGCACGAGGACGCCGAGGCCGCGGAGGCGGTCGGCGAGCGCCACCGCCCGCGCGGCCTCGCCGACGAGGACGGGCACGATGGGCGTCACGGGTTCCTCGTCCGCCTCCGGGAGCACGGCGAACCCGGCGCGCCGGAGGGCCGCGCGGAGGGCGCGGGCGTTGGCCGCGAGGCGCTCCCGCCGGTCCCCCTCGGTCACGGAGATCGCGAGGGCCTCGCGGGCCGCCGCGGCGAGGGCCGGGGCCAGCCCCGTCGTGAACACGAACGTCCGCGCGGCGTTCACGAGGATGTCCACGAGGTCCCGCCGCCCGGCGACGAAGCCGCCCTGCCCGCCGAGCGCCTTGCTGAGCGTGCCCACGTGGACGTGGACGCCGTCTTCGACGCCGAGCGCCGCCGCCGTCCCCCGCCCCTCCGGGCCGAGGACCGCCGTGCCGTGGGCGTCGTCCACGACGAGGATCGCCCCGTGCTCCGCCGCGACCTCGGCGAGGGCGGGCAGCGGCGCGAGGTCGCCGTCCATGCTGAACACGCCGTCGGTGACCACGAGGCGCCGGCCGTCGCCGCGCGACGCGCCGAGCAGTTCGCGCAGGTGGCCCACGTCCCGGTGGCGGTAGCGCCGCACGGTCGCCCCGGAGAGCCGGCCGCCGTCGATGAGGCTCGCGTGGTTCAGCGCGTCGGAGCAGACCACGTCGCGCGGCCCGGCCAGCGCGGCGAGGGCTCCGAGGTTCGCGGCGTAGCCCGTGGGGAACACGAGCGCCGCCTCCTCGCCCTTGAACCGCGCGAGGTCCGCCTCGAGGTCGGCGTGCGGCGGGAGCGAGCCGGAGATGAGCCGCGAGGCCCCGGCCCCCACGCCGTGCCGGTCGAGGGCGGCCTTCGCCGCGGCCACGACGCGCGGGTCGTCGGCGAGGCCGAGGTAGTTGTTGCCGGAGAGGTTCAGCAGCGTGCGCCCGTCCCGCTCCACGCGCGGTCGGGCCGCGGGCGACGTCAGGCGCAGGGCCCGGGCGAGGCCGTCCGCGCGCAGGGCGTCGAGTCGGTCGCGGCAGAAGTCGAGGGGATGGCCGGGTCGGGCGGGCATGCGTCGGCACGGCAGTATAGGGGAACCCGCCCGCCCGCGCCTCAGTACGTCCCGACCCGCAGGCCGGGGATGCGGGTGAAGTGCCTCGGGTTCCGGGTCAGGAGGGCGGGCATCCGTCGCGATCGGACCTGCCCCCCGTTTCGCCCAAAAGTGGGCCGGGGCCGGTGGGGTGCGGTGAAATGACGGGCTCATGTCCGCGTTCGCCGACAAGCTCGTGGTGAAGGGCGCCCGGGAGCACAACCTCCGCGACGTCTACGTGGAGATCCCCAAGGGCACGTTCACCGTGTTCTGCGGGGTGTCCGGCTCGGGCAAGTCCTCCCTCGCCTTCGACACGATCTACGCCGAGGGCCAGCGGCGGTACGTCGAGTCCCTGTCCCCCTACGCCCGGCAGTTCCTCGGGCAGATGGAGAAGCCCCGCTACGACTGGATTCGCGGGCTATCCCCCACGATCTCCATCGAGCAGAAGGCCGCGTCGCGCAACCCCCGGTCCACGGTCGGCACGATCACCGAGATCCACGACTACCTGCGGCTCCTGTGGGCCCGCGTCGGCGAGCAGCGCTGCCACCTGTGCGGCGGCCCCGTGGAGGCGGGCACGCCGGACACGATCGTCCGCGAGATCCTCCGGTCGCCCGAGGGCCGGAAGTTCATGCTGCTGGCGCCGCTCATCGAGAACCGCAAGGGCGAGCACGTCGAGGTGTTCGAGGCGGCGAAGGCGCAGGGCTTCGTGCGGGTCCGCGTGGACGGCGTGCTCCGCGACCTGTCCGAGCCCATCGCGCTGAAGAAGAACTTCAAGCACTTCATCGACGTCGTCGTGGACCGGCTCGTCGTCCGCCCCGACGCCCGCGCCCGCATCCAGGACTCCGTGGAGGCCGCCCTGCACGTGGGCAAGGGCCGCCTCGTCGTGGCGTGGATGGACGGCGGCGAGCAGGCCTACAGCGACCGCCGCATCTGCAACCGCTGCAACGTGGGCTTCCCGGAGCTCGAGCCGCAGATCTTCTCCTTCAACAGCCCGCTCGGGATGTGCCCGGAGTGCAACGGCATCGGGTCGAGCCTGGAGATCGACCCGAAGAAGGTCATCCCCGACGAGTCCGTGACGCTCCGGGACGGCGCGGTCGTGCCGTGGAAGAACCGCTTCGACCCGGCCCGCACGTCCTGGGCCGCCCGGTTCACACGGGCGCTCTGCGAGCAGTTCGGCGTGGACATCGACCGCCCCTTCGCGCGCCTCCCGAAGAAGACGCGCGAGATGCTCCTCTACGGCACCGGGGAGGACCAGGTCGAGGTCGCGTTCGCCGGCGAGAAGCTCGACGGGACGTACCGCTCGGCCTACGAGGGCCTGCTGCCGGGCATGATGCGGCGCTACAAGGAGTCCACGAGCTCCAGCGCCCGGGCGTGGTACCAGCAGTTCCTCACGAACCTGCCCTGCCCGGCGTGCGGCGGCCGCCGCCTGCGGCCGGAGGCGCTCGCGGTGCGGGTGGGCGGCAAGGGGCTGGCCGAGGTGTCCTCGCTCTCGGTGGAGGACGCCGACGCCTTCTTCCGGGGCCTCACCCTGGAGGGCGCGCGGCTCACCATCGGCGAGGAGATCCTGAAGGAGATCCGCAGCCGGTTGAGATTCCTTCTCAACGTCGGCCTCGGCTACCTGACCCTCGACCGCTCCGGTCCGACGCTCTCCGGGGGCGAGGCGCAGCGCATCCGGCTCGCGTCGCAGGTGGGCAGCGAGCTGACCGGGGTGCTCTACGTCCTCGACGAGCCCAGCATCGGCCTGCACCCGCGCGACAACCTGCGCCTCCTCGACACCCTCCTCCACCTCCGCGACATCGGGAACACGCTCGTCGTCGTCGAGCACGACGCGGAGACGATCGCCCGCGCCGACCACGTCGTGGAGTTCGGCCCCGGGGCCGGCGTGAAGGGCGGCCACGTCGTGTACTCCGGACCGGGCGGCGATCTCCCGAAGCAGGAGACCCTCACGGGGCAGTACCTGTCCGGCCGCCTCCGGATCGAGGTCCCCGCGAAGCGGCGGCCCGGGGACGGCCGGGCGCTCCGCGTGGTGAACGCCCGGGCCAACAACCTGAAGGGCGTCACGGTGGACTTCCCGCTCGGCGTGTTCACCTGCGTGACGGGGGTCTCCGGGGCCGGCAAGTCCTCGCTCATCGAGCAGACGCTCTACCCCGCCCTCGCCCGCCACCTCCACGACGCGCAGCAGGAGGTCGGGCCGCACGACCGCATCGAGGGGCTCGGGCTCATCGACAAGGTCATCGACATCGACCAGTCCCCCATCGGGCGGACGCCGCGCAGCAACCCGGCGACCTACACGAAGGTGTTCGACGAGATCCGGCGCGTGTTCTCCGAACTGCCGGAGTCGCGGGCGCGCGGCTACGCGCCGGGCCGGTTCTCCTTCAACGTGAAGGGCGGGCGGTGCGAGGCGTGCCAGGGTGGCGGGCAGGTCCTCGTGGAGATGCACTTCCTGCCGGACGTGTACGTCCCCTGCGAGGTCTGCCGCGGGCGGCGGTTCAACGAGAACACGCTGCAGGTGTTCTACCGGGGGAAGTCGATCCGCGACGTCCTCGACATGTCGGTGGCGGAGGTCCGGGACCTGTTCCAGCACCACCCGCACATCACGGCGATCCTCGACACGCTCGTCGACGTGGGCCTCGAGTACATCTCGCTCGGGCAGAGCGCCACGACGTTCTCCGGCGGCGAGGCCCAGCGCATCAAGCTGTCGCGGGAACTGGCCCGGCGGGACACCGGCCGGACCTTCTACATCCTCGACGAGCCGACGACGGGCCTGCACTTCGACGACATCCGCAAGTTGCTGCGGGTCCTCGACCGCCTCGTCGAGCGGGGCAACACGGTCGTCGTCATCGAGCACAACCTCGACGTGGTGAAGACGGCCGACCACCTCATCGACCTCGGCCCCGAGGGCGGCGAGGCCGGCGGGCGCGTCGTGGCCACCGGCACGCCGGAGTCCGTGGCGCGGACGGAGGGCTCGCACACCGGCGTCTGTCTCCGCCGCATCCTCGCCTGACCCGCCGCTTCCCGGGACTCGGCCATGCGGTGCGGAACCGGGCGGGAACCGCGCCGGGGGCGCCCGCGGCCCGCGGCGCGGCGAGGAGGGGGAGCCGGGGCGCGGGGCGCGCCGGCGGCGCGGCGCGGAT
>JADHED010000248.1_pt1 | contig 73581 bp, 55 predicted proteins | sample 8952041 | NCBI WGS metagenome assembly JADHED01 (sample SAMN16124423, study PRJNA663239) | bioreactor sludge metagenome | isolation source: sludge (control) | place: India:Bengaluru | collected 2018-09-08
TCGACCAACTTCTACCCGGCGGCGGGCATGGATCCGGCCGAGGGCGTGGTCTGCGCGGCCCTCGGGCTCGGCCGCACCGTCGTCGAGGGCGGCAACATCCTGCGCTTCAACCCGCGCCAGCCCGCGCGGCTGCCGCAGTTCGGCACCATCGACGACTGGCTCCGGAGCAGCCAGCGCACGTTCGAGGCGATCGACCTGTCGCGGCCCGGCGCGCGGCCCGGCGAGGGCGAGGACTTCGACCTCGCCACGCTCGACCTGGCCGCCGCGGAGCGACACGGGACGCTCGACGCGATCGGCTCCGTCTACGCCGCGGCGGACCGGCGCATCACCGACGGGCTCGGCCGGCCCGGCGTGCGGCTGGTCAGCTTCGCGAACGTTCTCAAGAACGACGTGTTTCCGCTCGCGGAGATCATGACCGCGCTGCTGGAGCTCGCGCGGGCGTGCATGAGCGTGCCGGTGGAGATCGAGTGGGCCGTCGCCTTGAGTCCCGAGCCGGCGCGCGAGCCGCATCAGTTCGGCTTCCTGCAGATCCGCCCGCTCGCCCTCGCCGGCGGCGGCGTGCAGCTGGACCGGGACGTGCTGCTGGACGACCGCGCGCTGGTCGCCACCGAGGTCGCGCTCGGCAACGGCCGTCACCGGGACGTGTGCGACGTCGTCTACGTGCCGCCGGACCGCTTCGATCGCGCGCGCACGCGGGAGATCGTGGCGGAGGTGGCGGCGGTCAACCGCCAGCTGCTCCAGGCGGACCGACCCTACCTCCTGCTCGGTCCGGGACGGTGGGGAACCGCCGACCACTGGCTGGGCATCCCGGTGCGCTGGGACCAGATCAGCGGCGCGCGCGTGATCGTGGAGACGGACCTGCCGGACTTCCGCGTCACGCCGAGCGAGGGATCGCATTTCTTCCACAATCTCACCAGCTTCCAGGTCGGATATCTGACCGTGAACCTCGGCGCGCCGCCGGCGCGCTGCGACTGGGCCTGGCTCGACGCGCAACCCGTGGCGTGGGAGGGAACGTTTCTGCGCCACCTGCGGCTGGCGGCGCCGCTCGAGGTCGTGATCGACGGCCGCAACCGCCGCGCGGTGGTGTTGCACTAGGCTTGACTTCGCGCGGGACAAGCTCGTTGTTTGCGGGAACTCACCCAACGAAAGGGGCCGCAAATGGCTGGCAAGGGTTCCTTCAATCCGTTCGACATGGCGCGCGCTCAGTTCGACAAGATCGCCGATCTCATCGGCCTCGACGAGGGCACCCGCGAACTCCTGCGCAGTCCGCTGCGCGAGTACCACTTCAGCATCCCGGTCCGCATGGACGACGGCCAGATGAAGGTCTTCCACGGCTACCGGATCCAGCACAACGATTCGCGCGGCCCTTGCAAGGGCGGCATCCGCTTCCACCCGCAGGAGACCGCGGACACCGTGCGCGCGCTCTCGATGTGGATGACCTGGAAGTGCGCCGTGGCCGACATTCCGCTCGGCGGCGGCAAGGGCGGCGTGATCTGCGATCCGCACAACCTCAGCGCGCGCGAGCAGGAGGCCATCTGCCGCGGCTTCATCCGGCAGGTCTGGCGCAACGTCGGCCCCGTGACCGACGTGCCGGCTCCCGACGTGATGACCAGTCCGCAGCACATGCTCTGGATGCTCGACGAGTACGAAGTCCTCATGGGCGGCCGCTACCCCGGCTTCATCACCGGCAAGCCGGTGGGCCTCGGCGGCTCCAAGGGCCGCACCCAGGCGACGGGCTACGGCGTCGTCTATTGCATCCGCGAGGCGTTGAAGGAGCTGAACCTCAAGGCCGCGGACACCACGGCGAGCGTGCAGGGCTTCGGCAACGTCGCCCAGTATGCCATCGAACTGTACCAGCAGCTCGGCGGCAAGGTGATCTGCGTGTCGTCCTGGGACCAGGCCGACCAGACGTCCTACGCGTTCTTCCGCAAGAGCGGCGTCGATCTCGAGCAGTTGCGCGGGATCACGGATCGGTTCGGCGGGATCTCGAAGGAGAAGGCGAAGGCCCTCGGGTACGACGTCCTGCCCGGCGACGACTGGATCAGCCAGGATGTCGACATCCTGATCCCGTCCGCCCTCGAGAATCAGATCACGTCCGAGAGCGTGCTGAAGATCGGCCCGCGCGCGAAGATCATCGCCGAGGGCGCCAACGGCCCCACCACGCCCGAGGCCGACGCGGTGATCGAGGAGCGCGGGATCTTCCTGATCCCCGACTTCCTGGCCAACGCGGGCGGCGTCACCTGCAGCTACTTCGAGCAGGTCCAGTGCAACATGAACTACTTCTGGGAGATGGAGGAAGTTCTGGGTAAGCTGGATCTCAAGATGACCGCGGCCTACGTCTCGGTGAGCGAGCTGGCTCGCCGGCGCAAGCTGTACATGCGCGACGCGGCCTACGTGCTCGCCATCAACCGCGTGGCGACCGCCTGCCGCGAACGCGGCTGGGTCTGACGGCAGACAGAGGGGGCCGGACCGCGCGGACCGGCCCCCATCCCGCCCCGCCAAGGAGGACGCCGTGACCGACGACCGCGGTGCGCAGCTGCCCAGGTTCGGACGCGAGTTCCTCGCCGGCGAAGAGACCATGACCGGCATCGGGTCGGGCGCGATCGGCGGCAAGGCCTCCGGCCTCGACCTCGTGCGGCGCCGGGTGCTCGCGGACCTGCCGGCCTCCTGGGGACAATCCTTCACCATCGACGTCCCGCGCCTGGTGGTCCTGACCACCGAGGTCTTCGACGCGTTCGTCGCCCAGAACAAGCTGCTCGACCTGCACTGGGAGGAGCTGCGGGACGACCGCATCGCGCTCGCCTTCCAGCAAGCCGATCTGCCCGCGCACTGGCTCGGCGACCTGCGCTCGCTGGTCGAGCACGTGCACCAGCCGCTCGCGGTGCGCTCCTCGAGCCTGCTCGAGGACGCCCTGGATCATCCCTTCGCCGGCGTGTACGCCACCAAGATGATCCCCAACAATCAGCAGGACCCGAACCGCCGGTTCCAGCTACTCGTGCAGGCCGTCAAGTTCGTCTACGCCTCGACCTTCTTCCGCGAGGCGCGCGCCTACCAGCGCTCGGTCGGCGTGCAACCGGGCGAGGAGAAGATGGCGGTCATCGTCCAGGAGATCGTGGGCGAGCGGCGCGAGGACCGCTACTATCCCCAGATCTCGGGCGTCGCGCGGTCGTGGAATGCGTATCCGACGGGGCGGTCGTCCCCGGAGGAAGGGGTCGTCAACCTGGCGCTCGGCCTCGGCAAGCAGATCGTCGATGGCGGCCTCAGCTGGATCTACTCGCCGGCCTGGCCCGACGCGCCGCCGCCGGACGCCGGCCCCTCCGACCGCCTGCGCAACAGCCAGAACCGGTTCTGGGCCGTCAACATGGGCCAGCCGCCGTTGCCCGACCCGATCCGCGAGACCGAGTACCTGGTCGACGCGGACCTCGGCGTGGCCGAGCGCGACGGCGTGCTCGACCACCTGGTGTCCACCTTCGAGGCGGGCTCGGACCGCCTGCGGCCCGGCCTGGTCGGCGGCGGACCGCGGCTCCTCGACTTCTCGCCGATCCTGCAGTACGACGTCCTGCCCCTGAACGGCCTCCTGCGCGAGCTGCTCGCCCGCGGCGAGGCGGCGGCGGACGGCCCCGTGGAAATCGAGTTCGCGGTCACCCTGGGGACGGGCGGCGGCCCGGCGCGCTTCGGCTTCCTGCAGATGCGGCCGATGCGCATCGTCGAGGAGGCGGTGTCGATCTCGGACGACGACCTCGCCGACCCGCGCGCGCTGCTGGTCGCGACCAGGGTCCTCGGCAACGGCCAGCGGGACGACGTCGCCGACGTGGTGTACCTGCGCCCGGAGGTCTTCGAGGCCCGCCACACGCCCGCCATCGCGCAGGAACTGGAGGCTTTCGACCGGCGCCTCGCCGAGGCGGGTCGTCCCTATCTGCTGATCGGTTTCGGCCGCTGGGGCAGCAGCGACCCGTGGCTCGGCGTGCCCGTGGCCTGGGCCCAGATCGGCGCCGCGCGCGTGATCGTGGAGGCGACCTTGCCGGGCATGGAGCCCGAATTGAGCCAGGGCTCGCACTTCTTCCACAACCTGATCAGTTTCCGCGTATTGTATCTGTCGATCTGGCATCGCGCGGGGCAGCGCATCGCCTGGGAGCGGCTCGACGCGCTGCCGGCGCTGCACGAGACGCCGTTCGTGCGGCACGTGCGACTCGCCCGTCCGCTGGACGTGCGCGTCGATGGCCGCCACGGTCGGGGAGTGGTGATCCTGCATGAATGAGTCGACCAACCAGCGGCCGTTGATCTCCGAGCTGCGCGAGCGCGCCAAGGAACTCAACTGCGTCTACGAGATCGAGAACCGGCTGAACCAGTCGGACCGCCCGCAGGCGGAGGTGCTGCAGGAGGTGGTGGACACCATCCCCGTCGGCTGGCAGTACGCCGAGGTCTGCCAGGCGCGCCTGCAGGTCGAGGGCCGGGTGTACCGCACCGCGGGCTACGAGCCTTCCCCCTGGCGCCTCGAAGCGACGGTGGTGGTGCAGGACGAGCAGGTCGGCACCCTGGAGGTGTGCTACACCGAGTCGCGTCCCCCGGAGGCCATCGGCCCCTTCCTCAAGGAGGAACTGCGCCTCCTGAACAGCATCGCCGACCGCCTCGCGCACTACCTCATGTTCCACCGCGTCCGCCACATGCGCCGCCAGTGGGAGGCCGACCGCACCGACGCCGGCCTGATGATGCCCGGCTGGAAGGTCGCGGTCCAGCTCCTGCGCGACACCGACAAGGCCCTGGCCATCCGCGTCTCGCGCAAGATGGTCAACCACCTCTGCTCGGCCGGGATGGTCGAGGCGCAGCAGCTCATCCAGGGCACGGACGACGGCGCCACCGAATCGCGCGACGGCAACACGCCCCTGCGCCGGCTCGACCTCGACGAGTCCGTGCTGCTCTCGGATCTGCCGTTCACCCTCGCCGCGAAGCACCTCACCGACGAGGAGATCATGCTCCGGATCCAGCGCTGGATCCAGGAGGACAAGGCCAGCTTCTTCTTCAAGATCCTCAACAGCCCGCGCAGCAGCCTGCCGGAGATCGCCAACGCGCTGCGCCGCTACCTGCACATCCTGCGCGACGGCGGCGGCCTGGCGCCCAGCTCGCTCAAGAGCCTGCGCGTGATGCTCTGCCAGCGCTTCCTCACCGAGCAGCTGGATTTCACCAAGATCGCCAAGGAAGTGGTCAAGGTCAGCGACTTCGCCGAGCTGCTCGACCACGTCATCATGCCGGCCGACTCGCACGGCAAGATCGGCGGCAAGGGCGCCGGCCTGCTGCTCGCCTACTGGATCATGTCGCGGCCGCAGGGCGACGAGGACACCATGCCGCCGGTCAAGATGCCGCGCACCTGGTTCATGGCCTCCGACGCGGTGCTCGACTTCCTCGATTACAACGACCTCGAGGACGTCTGGGAGCAGAAGTACAAGGACATCAGCACCATCCGGCGCGAGTACCCCAACGTCGTCCAGCTCTTCAAGAACTCGGCGTTCCCGCCCGACCTGGTGCAGGGCCTGTCGATGGCCCTGGACGACCTCGGCGAGACGCCCATCATCGTCCGCAGCTCGAGCCTGCTCGAGGACCGCCTCGGCACCGCCTTCTCCGGCAAGTACAAGAGCCTGTTCCTGGCCAACCAGGGCACCAAGGAAGACCGCTTGAGCGCGCTGCTCGAGGCCATCGCCGAGATCTACGCCTCGCTGCTCGGCCCCGACCCCATCGAGTACCGCCGCGAGCGCGGCCTGCTGGAGTTCGACGAGCAGATGGGCATCCTCATCCAGGAGGTGGTCGGCACCCGCGTGGGCCGCTACTACCTGCCCGCCTTCGCCGGCGTGGCCTTCAGCCGCAACGAGTTCCGCTGGTCGCCGCGCATCAAGCGCGAGGACGGCCTGGTGCGCGTGGTGCCCGGCCTGGGCACGCGCGCGGTCGACCGCGTGGGCGAGGACTACCCCGTGCTGCTGGTGCCCGGCCAGCCGAACCTGCGCGCGAACGCCCGCACGGACGAGACCCTGCGCTACAGCCCGACCAAGATCGACGTCATCGACATCGACCACAATTCCTTCACCACGCTCGACATCAAGGATCTGCTGCGCGAGTGCGGCGGCGAGTACCCCCTGATCGAGAAGGTCTTCTCGGTGCTCTCGGGCGGCCTGCTGAAGCCGCCGGTCGCCCTGCTGCTGGACGTGGACAAGGACGACCTCATCGTCACCTTCGACGGTCTCGTCGGCACCACGCCGTTCCTGCGCTCGGCGGCCCACATGCTCAAGGTCCTCGAGGAGCGCCTCCACTCGCCCGTGGACGTCGAATTCGCGCACGACGGCAAGGACTTCTACCTCCTGCAGTGCCGCCCGCAGAGCTACCACCACGACGTCTCGCCGGCGCCCATCCCCAAGGAGATCGATCCCTCGCGCATCATCTTCTCGGCGAGCCGCTTCATCTCCAACGGGCACCTGCCGGACATCACGCACATCGTCTACGTCGACCCCGAGGCCTACGGCGCGCTGCCCGACCGCGAGTCGCTGCTGGCCGTGGGGCGCACCGTCGGCCGCCTCAACGAGCTGCTGCCCAAGCGCCAGTTCATCCTCATGGGGCCCGGCCGCTGGGGCAGCCGCGGCGACATCAAGCTGGGCGTGAGCGTCACCTACGCCGACATCAGCAACACCTCGATGCTCGTCGAGGTGGCGCGGCGGCAGGGCAACTACCAGCCCGATCTGTCGTTCGGCACGCATTTCTTCCAGGATCTGGTGGAGTCGCGCATCCGCTACCTGCCGCTGTTCCCGGACGAGGAAGGCTGCGAGTTCAACGAGGCGTTCTTCCGGGACGCCCCGAACCTGCTGCTCAGCCTCCTGCCCGATGCGGCCGGGCTGGCGGACGTGGTGCGCGTGATCGACGTGCCCGGCCAGTTCGGCGGCCGCATCCTGCGGGTGCTGCTGAACGCGGAACTCGAGCGCGCCGTCGCCTACCTCTCCGATCCGGACTCCTCGCCGCCGGTGGGCGAGGAGCTCGGCGCCTACGCCGACATGGAGATGCCCAGCCAGTACTGGTTCTGGCGCCTGCGCATGGCGGAGAAGGTGGCCCAGGAGCTGGATCCGGACCAGTATGGCGTGGCGGCGGTCTACGTCTTCGGCTCGACCAAGAACGCGACAGCGGGTCCGGGCAGCGACATCGACCTGCTGGTGCACTTCCGCGGCAACTCGCGCCAGCGCGCCGAGCTGATCGCCTGGCTCGACGGCTGGAGCCGCTGCCTCTCGGAGATGAACTACCTGCGCACCGGCTACCGCACCGAGGGGCTGCTCGACGTGCACCTGGTCACGGACGAGGACATCGAGAACCGCACCAGCTGGGCCTGCAAGATCGGCGCGGTCACCGACCCGGCGCGGCCGCTGCCCCTCAAACGGACGCTGGCGGGATGAGGTCGCGCGTCGCCGCCGCCGGCGCCGCGGGATCGAAGCGCACCAGGGCCAGCTCGGGTCCGTCGTGCGAGGCGCCGAGGCACCAGGTGCGCCCGATCTGCTGGCGCCACTCGCCCGTCAGGCGCGCGGCCTCGTGGATGTGGCCGTGCAGCGACACCGCGGGCTGCCGCGCCTCGAGAAATCTCTGCACCGCGATGCTGCCGACGTGGACGTCCAGCGGCGCGTGATCCACGAACTTGCCGTCGAGCGCCGCGCGATCGAGGACCGTGCCGTAGGGCGGCGTGTGGAAGAGGCAGATCGCGTCGCCCAGGTCGCGGTCGCCGGCCAGCGTGGCGAGGTCCTCGGCGATGGTGCCGTAGCGCACCTCGTGCTCCGGCACCGGCACGGTCCGCTTGCCCTCCTCGGGCGACACGCAGCCCGGGTCCACGAAGCGGCTCACGTCGTACCGCTCCCAGTCCTTCAGCAGGAACGGCGTCGGGGGGACGCAGGCGTAGCCCAGGACGGGACGACCCTCCAGGTCGGCGAGCCGCAGGTGCGCATACGTCCACAGCCCGCGGGCTTCACCGTCGCGGAAGGCGTCTTCCTCGCAGCGCGGGTCGTCGTTGCCGGGGATGGCGAAGACGCGGGGGTAGCCGTCGCCGAGGGCTTCGCGCAATTGCGCCAGCGCCGGGAAGACCAGATCCGCCAGAAAATCGCCGCTGCCGCCCTCGCGCAGCCACGAACGGTCCCAGACCATCGGCAGCAGATCGCCGCCGAGGAAGACCGCGCGCGGCCGCTCGGCGAGAATGCATTCCCAGAGACGCTGGTAACGGCCGGGGCGGCCATGGAGGTCGCTGGCGAAGAAGCAGGTTTCCGGTAGCTGCCGCATGCGGAGTTGATACCATATGAGTGTGCTTCGTGCCAGGACGTGGTGAGGAAATCACGGAGGCAAGGCATGCGGGGAACGAACCACACCAGCCTCGTCGACGACTTCGGCATCGACTACCGGCGCCCGGTCTTCGGGCAACTCGACGCCCTCGGCGACCGGTACTGGGACTGGGTCCACGAGTACGTGGGGCCCAAGCGGCGCCAGGCCCTCGCGGACCATGATCCGGCGGCCCGCTGGCCGGGGTCGTTCCCCATCTTTGCGAATTCCTGGTTCGAGGCGAACACGCACATCTCCTGGCGCCTCGTGGTCGGCTTGTGGGTGCCGACGGTGGCGCTGCTGCTGGCCGGCGCCGTCTGGCGCGGCGTCGGCGGGGGGGAGATCGCCGGGCTCGCGGCCGCGGGTTTCCTGCTGTGGACGCTCGTCGAGTACGTGCTGCACCGCGTCGTCTTCCATCACCGCCCGCGGACGTCGTTCGGCCGGAAGGTCCACTTTCTCGCCCACGGCATCCACCACAAGGACCCCTGGGATCCGACCCGCCTGGTCTTCCCGCCGCTGGCGGGCTACGGCATCGCGCTGGTGCTGTTCGTCCTCCTCGATCTGGCGCTGCCGATCGGGGCGGCGATGGCGAGCATGGCGGGGCTCCTGGTCGGCTACCTGTGCTACGACCTCGGCCATTTCGCCTGGCACCACGCCGGTTGCCGCCGGGGGTTGCTCAAGTTCCTGAAGCGATACCACCTCGCTCACCACTTCAAGGACCAGGACAGCCGGTACGGGGTGAGCCAGCCTCTCTGGGACGTGGTTTTCCGCTCCGGGAGCCTCCGTTTCTAGACCGGAGTTCTCTGCTGGTCGTTGATCCGTTTCCCCGTTTCACGGCCGGGGAATTTCCTTGCTTTGGCCTTCGCGCTATCTACCTTTCGTCCGACGCATGGGAGATGCCCTGCTTCGCTTAAGAGGCGCGTCGGTGTCAAACAAGGAGTTACGGAGATGGCGCAGAACGTTGCTCAGTTCATGGACATGGTGAAGGCCAAGAATCCGGCCGAGCCCGAGTTCCACCAGGCAGTCGAGGAAGTCGTGACCTCTCTCTGGCCGGTGCTGGAGAAGCGTCCCGAGTTCCGCAAGGCGAAGATCCTCGAGCGCATCTGCGAGCCCGAGCGGACCATCATGTTCCGTGTGCCCTGGGTCGACGACAAGGGCGAGCTCCAGGTCAACCGCGGCTACCGCATCGAGATGAACAGCGCCATCGGTCCCTACAAGGGCGGCCTGCGCTTCCATCCGAGCGTCAACCTGGGCATCCTGAAGTTCCTCGCCTTCGAGCAGGTCTTCATGGGCGGCGGCAAGGGCGGCTCGGACTTCGATCCCAAGGGCAAGAGCGACAATGAAGTGATGGCCTTCTGCCAGGCCTTCATGACCGAGCTCGCGCGCCACATCGGCCAGTTCACCGACGTGCCCGCCGGCGACATCGGCGTGGGCGGCCGTGAGATCGGCTACCTGTTCGGCCAGTACAAGAAGATCCGCAACGAGTTCGTCGGCGTCCTGACGGGCAAGGGCCTCTCCTGGGGCGGCTCCCTGATCCGTCCCGAGGCCACGGGCTACGGCTCGGTGTACTTCGCGGCCGAGATGCTCGGCACGCGCAAAGAGACCCTCGAGGGCAAGACCTGCCTCGTGTCCGGCTCCGGCAACGTGTACCAGTACACCGTCGAGAAGATCCTCGACCTTGGCGGCAAGGCCGTCACCGCGTCCGACTCCTCCGGCTACATCTACGACGAGGCCGGCATCGACCGCGAGAAGCTGGCGTTCATCATGGACCTGAAGAACGTCAAGCGCGGCCGCATCAAGGAGTACGCGGACAAGTACAAGAGCGCCGTGTTCACCCCCGTGGATGCCAAGCTCGACTACAACCCGCTGTGGGACCACAAGGCCCAGTGCGCGTTCCCGTCCGCGACCCAGAACGAGATCAACGCCAAGGACGCCGCGAACCTGCTGAAGAACGGCGTCTACGTCGTCTCCGAAGGCGCGAACATGCCGACGGTCCCCGCGGGCGTCGACCTGTTCCTCGAGAAGAAGATCCTCTACGGTCCCGGCAAGGCTGCCAACGCCGGCGGCGTGGCCACCTCCGGCCTGGAGATGAGCCAGAACAGCCTGCGTCTGAGCTGGACTCGCGAGGAAGTGGACCAGCGCCTGCATGGCATCATGAAGGCCATCCACAAGACCTGCGTCGAGGCCTCCAACACCTACGGCACCCCGGGCAACTACGTCAACGGCGCCAACATCGGTGGCTTCATCAAGGTCGCCAACGCGATGATGGACCAGGGCAGCTGGTAGTTTCTCGGTAGCGACTCGCACCCCGCGGTGCGCGACGACGGGGCGGTCCGCAAGGGCCGCCCTGTTCGTTGGGTCGCCGACTTTCTTCGCGTCGCCTCTGGCGCCATCGCCCCCGAGATGGATATCTTCAGTCAACAGCCCCGCGGGGCAAAGGGGGAGCCATCATGAGGTCCTTGTCCACCGTCCTCATCGTGCTGGTCTCGGTCGGTGCCGTCCTGGGGGCGGACGACGAGCGCCAGGGTGGCGACACGTTCGTCACCGCGCACGTCATCGCGTCGTTGCCGTTCCAGGAGTCCGGGTTCACCACCGGCTTCGACGACGACTACCTCGCCGATTGCCTCGGCTTCGGCGGCGCGCCCGACGTGGTGTACGCCTACGTGCCGCTGGCCGGGGAGGACAACTTGAGGATCTCCTCGTGCGGGTCGTCGTTCGACACCGGCCTCGCCGTGTACGACGCCGGGTTCACCCAGATCGCCTGCAACGACGACTGGTGCTACCAGCAATCCCGGCTGGACCTCGTCGGCGTGGTCCCCGGCAGCGTCCTGTACGTGGTGATCGACGGCCACGGCTGGGAGCACGGCGAGTACCAGCTGCGGATCGAGTCCTTCGCGCCGTGCTACGTCGCCTGCCCGGACGGCGTGCCGGAGGGAGAACCGACCCTGGCCCTCGACTACTTCGACACCTGGAACGGCGGGTGCGACACCCCCCCCGATCTCCCCTTCCAGGACCTCTGGGGCGACGACCAGGGCAACCTCCTCCTGTGCGGCGTGAGCGGCTGGTACGAGACCGCCAACGTCTTTCATCGCGACACGGACTGGTTCCAGGTGCACGTCGGCGCCGCCGGGACCATCGAGGTCCTGGCCGACGCCGAACATCAAACCCACGTCGTCGAGTTCGCGGGCAACTGCGGCAACCTGACGGTGGTCCACGCGGCGCAGGTCGAGCCGTGTGTGGCCGGGGGGTTCAGCAGCGCCGGCCACACGCCAGGTTCGCTGGTCAGCCTGTGGATCGCCCCCGTGGAGTTCCTCGACCCGCCGCCCGGCGAGAACGAGTACAACTACACGCTGCGTCTCTCGGGTCTGCAGCCTTCCACGGCGACCGAAGGCGTGACGTGGGGCGCGGTCAAGGCGCTGTATCGATGACCGGTGCGCCGGCGCACCGCGATAAGATATTGGGGCGCAATTGCTTGTAAGTTGCGCCGGCGCACATGGACCTGCGTGTCGGCGCAATCAGATATCTCTGTTCAACTCCTGGCCGGCACCGTGATACACTCCCCGCACCTGGGGGAGGTCCGATCATGCGCGCCTCGCTAGCACTCGTCGTCATGTTCTTCTCGACGACATCCGCCATCGCCCTCGACACCGGCAACGTCATGCAGCCGAAGCCGACCACCACCTACCCCGCCAGCATCCCCGACCCCGACCGCCAGGGCGGCGACACCATCGCCGACGCCGTGGTGATCCCATCGCTTCCCTTCAGCGACGCCGGCACCACCGCGGGCTATACCAACGACTATGACGAGGTCTGTCCCTACACGGGCAGCACGGCCCCCGATGTGGTCTACAGCTACACGCCGCTCGCCACAGAAACGGTGACCATCGACCTCTGCGGGTCCGGTTACGACACCAAGCTCTACGTCTATGACAGCGACATGAACGTCGTCGCCTGCAACGACGATGCCTACTTCGGCGAACCGTGCGGCATCTACGTCTCGGCAATCGAGAACCTGCCACTGCCGGGCGGGGAGACGTACTTCGTCGTCATCGATGGCTATGGGAACGCATTCGGATCGTATCTTCTCGACGTTCGGGTCTTCGTTCCCTGTTCCCTCGAATGTCCGGCTGATGGCTTCGCCGAGGGCGAACCGCCGCTCGTCGATGACTATGTCGACGAGTGGAACGGCGGCTGCAATTCGCCCCCCGAACACACCTTCCAGCCGCTCATGGGTGATGCCTCGGGGAATCTCGTCCTGTGTGCCGTGAGCGGGTGGTACCGGTTCGAGAACAACCCCTACAGGGATACGGACTGGTATCACCTACACGCTGGCCCGACCGGCACCATCCAGGTCACGGCTGACGCTGAGCAACCGACGTACATCTTCCATATTGCTCCGCAGGATTGCGCGATACCGGTGGAACACCAACATATGTCCGTAGGCGATTGCCACGAGGAGTCCATGGCCATCGAGGGGTACGCAGCGGATGGTCTCGTCTGGCTCTGGGCCGGACCAACGACGTTCGCACCGCCGGATGGTGTCGGCCCCGAGGAATACGACTACGTCATCTGGTTCTCTGGCTTGATGTCGGCGGTTCCAGCCGTATCCACGACGTGGAGCACCGTGAAGACCCTGTTCAGGTAAGCGGTGCGCCGGCGCACTCGCCGCGGAGGTCACGACATGCGACGAGTTTTCATGATCGTAAGCGTTCTCAACCTGGCAATCACGGCCTCAGCGCACGACCTCGGCAACACGCCGCCGCCCAAGCCGACCACCACCTACCCCGCCAACATCCCCAATCCCATCCGCCAGGGCGGCGACACCATCGCCGACGCCCTGGTGATCCCGTCGCTTCCCTTCAACGACGCCGGCACCACCGCGGGCTATACGAACGACTATGACGAAGTCTGCCCTTACTCGGGCAGCACGGCGCCCGATGTCGTGTACAGCTATACACCAGCCACCACCGGGGCCGTAATCATCGACCTGTGCGGCTCCGAGTACGACACCAAGCTATATGTCTATGACAGCGACTTGAACCTCGTCGCCTGCAACGACGATGCCTACTTCGGCGAACCGTGCGGCATCTACGTCTCGGCAATAGAGAACCTGACGCTGCCAGGCGGGGAGACGTACTTCGTCGTCATCGATGGCTATGGGCCGACGTTCGGGGCTTATCTCCTCGAAGCTCGGGTCTTCGTCCCGTGCGTCCTCGAATGCCCCGCCGGCGCCATCGCCGAGGGCGAACCGCCGCTCGTGGACGACTACGTCGACAACTGGAACGGCGGCTGCAACACGTGGCCTGACATCCCGTTCCAGTCGCTCACGGGCGATGCGAACGGCGAACTCGTCTTCTGCGGCGTCAGCGGGTGGTATCTGTTCGACGGGTCCAACTACCGCGACACCGACTGGTTCTACATCTACGCCGGCCCCACCGGCGTGGTCGAGTTCACGGCCGATGGGGAGTACGAGACCTACTTCTGGGAATTGTACCAGGATTGCGCCTCCGGCATCCTCGGCCCGCCGCTGACCGCCGGAGATTGCGCGCCCGGCGCACTGACCACGGTCGTCACGTACGACCCCGGACACGTCATCTGGTTCTGGGTCGGCCCGACGGTCTTCACACCTCCGGATGGTGTCGGTCCCGTGGAATACGACTACGTCGTCTGGTTCTCCGGCCTCGAACCCGGACCCGTCGCCACCGTGCCCACGACCTGGGGGACCGTTAAGGCGCTGTACGAATGACGGCGGCGGGCGGCAGTTGCAAGCTATTGTCGCACAATTGACTGGTAAGTTTCGACGGAGAGGATCGTGCGCCAGCGCTGACCTCAGGTCGCGGACGGGACAATTCCATAAAGACCCCTTTATCCATTTGCCACCCGGGTGGCAAACACATAAAGAAAACGCGAGGCCACACCGCCTCATTTGACCCCGCGCCCATCCGGCGATATCATGTCTCTGCACAGTTTCCGCTTCGTGGGGGCGAAATGGTCTCGACGTGGTCGGGGGACTGTGGGCTGCGTGCCGGGATCCCACGTATCCCGTAAAACGGTGGAAAAACAAATAAGTGACGAGTCCAACCTCGCACTGGCTGCCTAACTTAAACCGTTAGGTGCCCGTCCCCGGACTGGGGGGCCGACGGCCCGGTCTAGTGGGGCGTCATGCTCCGGCGGATAGCCCGAAGGCAGGCCTCTGGCCCAGGGCGAACCAAAAGTGAGGCTTGGTCAGACGGGCGGCACGCCGATGGGCCTCCCGGCTGACGAGATCAACCATCGGCTACGCATGTAGATGCCTGCAGGGCACCGGTTACGGACGCGGGTTCGATTCCCGCCGCCTCCACCATCTCCCGTCGAGCGCGCTGAATTTGCGCGCTCTTCCTTTGCCTGTTACCATCCGCGCGGCGTTCACACGGAGGCAGCCGCATGTACGGCGAGATCAGGAACGTCCTGGCGCGCGAGCTGGACGACATCCGCGCGCAGGGGCTCTACAAGGAAGAACGCGTCCTGCAGGGGCCGCAAGGTCCCGAGGTCCAGGTCGGCGGGCGCACGGTCCTCAACTTCTGCGCCAACAACTACCTGGGCCTCGCCAGCGACCCGCGCGTGGTCGAGGCGGCGCGCCGCACGCTGGACCGGTGGGCCTACGGGCTCAGCTCGGTCCGCTTCATCTGCGGCACCACCGAGCTGCACAAGCAGCTCGAGCACGAGCTGGCCGGATTCCTCGGCATGGACGACGCCATCCTCTACGCGGCCTGCTTCGACGCCAACGGCGGCGTCTTCGAGCCGCTGCTCGAGCGCGAGTCGGCGATCATCACCGACCGGCTGAACCACGCCTCCATCATCGACGGCGTGCGCCTGGCCAAGGCCGAGCGCTACGTCTACCGCCACGCCGACCTCGAGGACCTCGAGAGCTGCCTGCGCCACGTGCGCGACAAGCGGTTCCGCATGGTCGTCACCGACGGCGTCTTCTCGATGGACGGCGATTTCGCGCGGCTGCCGGAGATCTGCAGCCTGGCCGAGCAGCACGGCGCCCTGGTCCTGGTGGACGAGAGCCACGCCACGGGTTTCGTCGGCCCGACCGGCCGCGGCACCCACGAGAAGTTCGGCGTCATGGGGCGCGTGGACATCATCACCACCACCCTCGGCAAGGCGCTCGGCGGCGGCCTCGGCGGCGCCGTGTGCGGGCCGCGGGAGATCATCGAGTGGCTGCGCCAGAAGAGCCGGCCCTACCTGTTCAGCAACTCGCTGCCGCCGGTGGTCTGCGGCGCCTCGCTGGCGGTGCTGCAGATCCTGCGCGAGGATCCGGGGCCGCTCGCCGCCCTCGACCGCAACCAGAAGCGGATGCGCCAAGGGCTGACCGGGCTCGGCTTCGACCTCGACGCGGGGGACCATCCCATCGTGCCGGTGCACTTCCGCCGCTTCGAGAACGACGCCCTCCTGGCCCAGGCCATGAGCCGGGACCTCCTTGCCGAGGGTATCTACTGTATCGGCTTCAGCTTCCCCGTGGTGCCGAAGGGTCAGGCGCGCATCCGCTTGCAGGCCTCGGCGGCGCACACCGACGCGCACGTGGATCGCCTGCTCGAGGCCTTCGCGAAGGTCGGCAAGCGGCACGGCGCCATCGCCTGAGGGCGGGCGGCTGGTAAGGATTCGGTCATTCCGCACCCTTGTGGTTGCGAATCGGCGGACATGCGCATATATATGCGCGCCCGCCGGCCGCCCCGCGGCCGGCGCGCGTTTGCGTGGGGCAAACAGCAGTAAGGAAGCCAGGCGACGTCATGAGCAACGATCTCACCAAGGTCCGCAATATCGGGATCAGCGCCCACATCGATTCGGGCAAGACCACGCTGACGGAGCGGATCCTCTTCTATACCAAGCGCATCCGGGCCATCCACGAGGTGAAGGGCAAGGACGGCGTCGGCGCCACCATGGACTCGATGGAGCTCGAGCGCGAGCGAGGCATCACCATCCAGTCGGCCGCCACTCACGCCGAGTGGAAGGGACACCACATCAACCTCATCGACACCCCGGGCCACGTCGACTTCACCATCGAGGTGGAGCGGGCCCTGCGCGTGCTCGACGGGGCGGTCCTGGTGCTCTGCGCGGTGGCCGGCGTCCAGTCGCAGTCCATCACCGTGGACCGCCAGATGCGGCGCTACAAGGTGCCCCGGCTCGCCTTCGTCAACAAGTGCGACCGCAGCGGCGCCAATCCCATGCGCGTCACCGACCAGCTGCGCGAGAAGCTGCGGCACAACGCGGTGATGATGCAGATCCCCATCGGTCTCGAGGCGAATCTCGAGGGCGTGGTCGACCTGGTCCGCATGCGCGCGCTGCGCTTCTCCGGCCCCAACGGCGAGACCATCACCGAGGACGACGTTCCCGCGAACCTGCGCATCGAGGCCGAGGCCCGCCGCGAGGTGCTCATCGACGCCGCCAGCATGTTCAGCGACGAGCTCGCCGAGGCCGCGCTCGAGGAGCGCGTCACCGAGGAGCTGCTGATGGCCGCCGTGCGCAAGGGCGTGCTCGCCAACGAGCTGACGCCGGTGTTCCTGGGCAGCGCCTACAAGAACCGCGGCGTGCAGCCGTTGCTCGACGCGGTCCTCGCCTACCTGCCCAACCCGACCGAGGTGCAGAACGACGCCATCGAGCTGCTGCCCGCGGGCGAGGAGCGCCCCTTCATCCTGAGCAACCACCCGGACGACGAGCTGGTCGCCCACGCCTTCAAGCTGGAGGAGGGGCCGTACGGTCAGCTGACGTACATCCGCCTCTACCAGGGCCACGTGCAGAAGGGCGCCGACATCGTCAACACCCGCACCGGCAAAAAGGTCAAGGTCGGCCGGCTCGGGCGCATGCACGCCGCGCAGATGGAGGACATCGAGCAGGCGGAGGCGGGCGACATCGTGGCCCTGTTCGGCATCGAGTGCGCGAGCGGCGACACCTTCACCGCCGGCAAGCAGATCTCGCTGACCAGCATGCACGTGCCCGAGCCGGTGGTCTCCCTGGCCGTGGTGCCGGGCGACGGCAAGGCCCAGGCCAAGCTGGCCAAGGCGCTGCATCGCTTCACGCGGGAGGATCCCACCTTCCGCACGGCGGTGGACCCGGAGACGGGCGACACCCTGATCCGGGGCATGGGCGAGCTGCATCTCGAGGTCTACGTCGAGCGCATCCGCCGCGAATTCGGCGCCGAGGTGGTGACCGGCCAGCCCAAGGTGGCGTACCGCGAGACCATCACCCACCCGGTGAAGTTCAATTACACGCACCGCAAGCAGACCGGCGGCTCCGGCCAGTACGCCCGCGTGATCGGGAGGATCGAGCCCAGCGACGAGGTGGGGTTCAGCTTCGAGAACCGGGTCGTCGGCGGCACCATCCCGAGCGAGTACATCGGCGCCTGCGAGAAGGCGTTCCGGGCCTGCCAGGACGAGGGGGCCTTCATCGGCCACCCGGTGCAGGGAATGAAGGTCATTCTCGAGGACGGGGACAGCCACGCGGTCGACTCGTCGGACATGGCCTTCATGGCCGCCTGTCGCTTCGCGTTCCGCGAGAGCTACAACGGCGGCGAGCCGATCGCCCTCGAGCCGCTGATGCTGGTGTCGGTGGAAGGCCCCGGGGAAATGCAGGGCGACATGCTCAAGACCATCATGCAGCGCCGCGGCATCATCGTCGGCACCACCGAGACCGAGGGCTTCGTGCGCATCGACGCGCACGTGCCGCTGGCCGACATGTTCGGCTACGCCACCGTCCTGCGCTCGGCCACGGCCGGCAAGGCGGAGTTCACCATGGAGTTTGCGCGGTACTCGCCGGCGCCCAGCGACGTCGCCGAGAAGCTGCGCAAGGAATATCTGGAAAAGCGCGCACAGGGCAAGTAGACTGGCGGTATGACACCCATGACCATGAGCGCATTCGATCGCAGTCCGGTGCGGATCTTCGAGAAAGCCATCGGCGGCGGACTCGGGCGCGGCAATTTCGGCGTCGTGCTCTCGCGGACGGGCGGCGGCAAGACCAGCTTCCTGATCGGCCTGGCCCTCGACAAGATGCTGCGCGGCGAGCGGGTGATCCACATCTCCACCCAGGAGACCGTGGAGCATCTGCGCGCCTACTACGACCAGCTCCTCGCGGCGATGATCGAGATGCTGCAGCTCGATCACCGGCTCGAGCGGCAGCTCGAGGTCGAGCGGCGCCGGCACATCCTGGTCTACGACCGCGACAGCTTCACGCTCGACAAGCTGCGCAACTCGGTGGCCTTCCTTCAGGACGCCAGCGGCTTCTCGCCGGACATGGTGATCCTGGACGGCACGCCGCGTTTCGACCACTCCGAGGCGTGGGAGATGGAGGGCGTGAAGGCGCTCGCGCGCGACTGGCGGACGGAGATATGGACCACCGCCGCGTTGCATCGCGAAGGCCAGCCCTGCGACGGCCGCGGCGTGCCGACCGAGGTCGCCAAGTTCGACGACCACCTGGCCGTCATCCTGCTGCTGGCGTCCGAGGCCGACCGCATCCGCGTGCGCATCGCCAAGGACCACGGCAACACCGACGTGGCGAACGTCCCGCTGGAGCTGGATCCGCACACGTTGATGCTGCGCTGGAGCTGACCGCGCGGAGGCGCGAAGTGGGCCTGAATCCCGCGCTCGTCGCCGACCGTCTGGCCGCCGTCCGCGACCGCCTGGCGGACGCCTGCGCCGCGGCGGGCCGCCCGGTCGACGCGGTCCGCCTGCTAGCCGTCTCCAAGTACGTCGACCTCGATCTCGTCGCCGCCGCCGTCGCCGCCGGTCAATGCGACCTCGGCGAGAACCGCCTCCAGGACGCCCTGCCCCGACAGACGGAACTCGCCGCCCGGCTGCGCGCCGCCGGCCGGGACCCGTCTTCCGTGCGCTGGCACTTCATCGGCCACCTGCAATCGAACAAGGCCAGCAAGGCCGCGGGGGCGTTTCATCTCCTGCACGGGGTGGACTCGCTCGACCTCGCCCGGCGCCTCGACCGCCAGGCCGCGGCCCTGGGCCTGCGCCAGGCCGTCCTGCTCGAGGTGAACATCACCGGCGAGGCGCAGAAGCACGGCCTCGCGCCGGCGGCGGCGGCCGAGGTCGCGGCCGGCGTCGCGCGGCTGTCGTCCCTCGATCTGCGGGGGCTGATGGCGATGGCCCGCTACGGCGCGGAGGAACCCGAGCAGCGCCGGACCTTCGGCGCCCTGCGCGAGCTGCGGGATCGGGTGGCCGGGGAGTGCGGGTGCGAGTTGCCGGAACTGAGCATGGGGATGAGCGACGACTTCGTGGCCGCGGTGGCCGAGGGCTCGACCTGCGTACGGATCGGCACGGCGATCTTCGGCGAGTAGCGGGTGGCGGGTTTCTGGTCGTTCGCGCGCGGCGGCGCCAGCCGGGATTCCGGCGCCGAGATGGTGCCGCGGCGACCGCCCACGGTCGGATGGATTGCCAAAGAAGATGCTAGGCAATAAGTTATGACGCACGCGTGACCGCGCCGGGCCCGGTCCGCGGCCGGGACGTGGACAGCGCTGCCAAAGTGGCATTCCTTTTGATAACATCCCGCGGCGAAAAGGCCGGCAATCGTGTCACACAGGAGGCTAGCATGAGGATCACCCCTCTCGACGTCCGCAAGCAGGAATTCAAGCGCGGGATGCGCGGGTACGACAACGAAGAGGTGCGGGCGTTCCTCGCCAACGTGGCCGACGAGTACGAGGCCGTGCTGGTCGACAACAAGCAGCTGCGCGAGCGGATCCTCGAGCAGGACGAGAAGCTGACGGAGTTCCGCAACCTCGAGAAGGCCCTGCGCGACACGCTGATGACGGCCGAGAAGGTCATGCAGGAGAGCAAGGAGAACGCCCGTCGTCAGGGCGAGGTGCTCATCTCCGAGGCGCGCCAGCGCGCCCAGGAGACGCTCGCCGAGGGGCGCGCCCGCCTCGAGGAACTGCGCCGCGAGGCGCTCGCCGTCCATCGCGAGAAGGACACCTTCCTGGCGCGCTTCCGCAGCCTGGCCGAGGCGCAGATCCAGTTCTGCGAGGCCCACCGCCACGACTTCCGCGACCTCGACGGCCGGTTGCTCGAGCGGCAGGGCCCCGCGACCCAGACCAACGCCACCGGGCCGCAGATGCCGGCGTCACCCGCGAATCCGGCGGCGAACGACACCTGGCGCGACTACCGGACCGGACCCGAGGCCGTGCGGCAGGTGAATCCGGCCGACGCGCAGTCGATCGCCGAGGCGGTCCAGGCCGTCGACCACCAGCCGCTGGTGCCGCCGCAGCCGACGGTTTCCGCACCGCCCGTCATGGCGGCGCAGCCCTACACGCCGGTCGATCTCGACCTCATGGGCTGACCTCGACCGACCTTCCGAAAACTGCGGGAAACCCGTGCCAGGGCACGGTTTCCCGCATTTTCCTTTTTATGGCGCGGGCCCGCGTGTTACCTTACCATGCCTTCCCGGCTGCCCGCCCCCCGGCGCGTCGGCCCTCGTTTCCGCCGCACGGAGGTAGGCTTTGAGCGACCTGTACACCAAGATCCAGGAAGCCGCGGACTTCGTCCGCAACTGCAGCCCCCTGGTGCCGGAGTTCGGGCTCATCCTCGGCACCGGCATGGGCGGACTCGCGGGACGCATCGAGGCCCCGGTCACCATCCCCTTCGGCGAGATCCCGCACTTCGCGGAGTCGACGGCGACCAGCCACCACGGCAACCTCATCCTCGGGCAGCTCAGCGGCCGGGCCGTCGCCGTGATGCAGGGCCGGGTCCACTACTACGAGGGCTACACCATGGAGCAGGTCACGCTGCCGGTGCGCGTCATGCGCGCGCTCGGCGCGGGCGGCCTCATCCTGAGCAACGCCGTCGGCGGCATGAATCCCATGCACCGCCCCGGCGACATCGGCGTGATCGTCGACCACATCAACCTGATGGGCGTGAACCCCCTCATCGGCCCCAACGACGAGCGCCTCGGCCCGCGCTTCCCCGACATGAGCCAGCCTTACGACCGCGAGTTCATCGCGATCACCGAGGCCGTGGCCCTCGCGCAGCAGCTGCCGCTGCGCAAGCTGGTGTACGTGGCGGTGGCGGGGCCGAACCTGGAGACGGCGGCGGAGTACCGGTTCCTGCGCGCGCTCGGCGCCGACACGGTCGGCATGTCGACGGTGCCCGAGGACCTGGTCGCCGTCCACGGCGGCATGCGCGTTCTCGGCCTTTCCATCATCACCGACGCGTGCTTCCCTGATCACCTGGCCCCGGCGTCCGTGCAGGAGATCCTGCGGATCGCCGGCGAGGCCACGCCGAAGCTCGAAACACTCGTGACGGGATTCCTGCAGCGGGCACCGCGCCTCACCTGAGCGCGCTGCACAGGACGGACAGCCTTCATGGAACAGACTCGCGAACTCTACCCGACCTCGGCCCGTCCGTTCCACGACGCGCAGTCGGAGCGGCGCATCAGCGACTTCTGGCGCGAGCACGACGTCTTCCGGCGCAGCATCGCGCAGCGCGAGGGTCGTCCCGACTGGGTTTTCTACGAGGGCCCGCCCACGGCCAACGGCAAGCCCGGCGTGCACCACGCCATGGCCCGCCTGTGCAAGGACATCATCTGCCGTTACAAGACCATGACCGGCCACCGCGTGCTGCGCAAGGCCGGCTGGGACACCCACGGCCTGCCCGTGGAGCGGTCGGTGGAGAAGCTGCTGGGCATCCAGGGCGCTCAGGCCATCCGCGAGTACGGCATCGGCCCCTTCAACGAGAAGTGCCGCGAGAGCGTCTGGTCCTGCAAGAGCGACTGGGACGAGTTCACCGAGCTGCTCGGCTACTGGGTCGATCTCGAGCATCCCTACGTGACCTACCACAACGACTACATCGAGTCGGTGTGGGCGATCCTCCAGCGCTTCCACGCCGCGGAGTTGCTGTACCGGGGCCACAAGGTGGTGCCCTACTGCCCGGTCTGCGCGACGCCGCTGTCCAGCCACGAGATGGCCAACAGCTACCGCACCGTGAACGACCCCTCGCTGTACGTGCGCCTGCGTGCCGCCGACGCCGACGAGAGCTTCCTCACCTGGACCACCACGCCCTGGACGCTGCCGAGCAACGTCGCGCTCGCCGTCGGCGAGGATTTCGACTACGTCCGCGTGCGCCACGGCGACGAGGTGCTGGTGCTCGCCGAGGCGCGTCTCGGCGCGCTCGACCCCGAGGTGCCCACCGAGGTGATCGGCCGCCTCAAGGGCCGCGACCTCCTCGGCCGTAGTTACCAGCAACTGCTGCCCTTCTGCGCCGTGCCCGCGGGCAAGCGCGCGTTCGAGGTGGTCGCCGCCGACTTCGTCACCCTGGACACCGGCACCGGCATCGTCCACATGGCGCCGGCCTTCGGCGAGGACGACTTCCAGGTCGGCCAGCGCGAGAACCTGGCCTTCTTCCAGCCCGTGGACGCCAACGGCCAGTTCACCGCCGAGGTCGCGCCCTGGCAGGGGCTGCACGTCAAGAAGGCCGACCCCAGGATCGTCGCGCACCTGCGCGAAACCGGACAGCTGTACCGCACCGAGACCTACGCGCACGAGTACCCGTTCCACGACCGCTGCGGCAACGCGCTCATCTACTACGCGACGCCGAGCTGGTTCATCCGCACCAGCGCCATGCGCGAGCAGCTGGTCGCGGCCAACGCGGACATCCTCTGGGCGCCGCCCGAGGTGGGCGCCGGCCGTTTCGGCAACTGGCTGGCCGGCAACATCGACTGGTCGCTCAGCCGCAACCGCTTCTGGGGCACGCCGCTCAACGTCTGGCTGTGCGACGACTGCGGCCACGCGCACCTGCCGATCAGCCGCGCCGAGCTGAGCGAGCTCACCGGCGCCGACCAGGCGGGCCTCGACCTGCACCGGCCCTACGTGGACGACGTCGTCTTCCCTTGTCGTCGCGAGGGCTGCGCCGGCACCATGCGCCGCACCAGCGAGGTCATCGACTGCTGGTTCGATTCCGGCGCCATGCCCTTCGCGCAGTATCACTGGCCGTTCGAGAACCAGGAGCTGTTCGCCAGCCAGTACCCCGCCGACTTCATCTGCGAAGGCGTGGACCAGACCCGCGGCTGGTTCTACACCATGCTGGTGATCTCGACCTTCCTCACCGGCCGCAGCAGCTACAAGCGCTGCCTGGTGAACGAGCTGATTCTCGATCGCCAGGGCAAGAAGATGTCCAAGAGCCTCGGCAACGCGGTCGACCCGCTCGAGATCCTCCACCAGGAAGGCGCCGACCCGCTGCGCTGGTACCTGCTCACGGTGAACCCGGTGTGGTTGCCGACGCGCTTCGACCGCGACGGCGTCAAGGAGGCCCAGAGCAAGCTGCTGGGCACCCTCGAGAACACCTACAAGTTCTTCGCGCTCTACGCGAACCTCGACGGCTGGCGGCCCGACCCGGCGCAGGCGGTCGCGCCGACCCAGCTCGACCGCTGGATCCTCAGCCGCCTGCAGAGCGTCACCGCGAGCGTGAGCGCCGACCTCGAGGACCTGAACCTGACCCGCGCCGGCAAGACCATCGGCGCCTTCGTGCTCGACGACCTGAGCAACTGGTACGTCCGCCTCAGCCGCAAGCGGTTCTGGCACGGCGAGATGACGGTGGACAAGCACACCGCGTACACCACCCTCCACGAGGTGCTGCTGACCACGGTCAAGCTGCTCGCGCCCTTCGTGCCCTTCGCGGCCGAGGAGGTGTTCCGCGGCCTCACGGCGCCCGTGGATGCCGCGGCGTCCGTGCACCTGCAGGACTTCCCCCAGACCGACACGGCCCGGCAGGATCTCGATCTCGAGTTCCGCATGGGCGCCGCCCAGGCCGTGGTGAGCCTCGGGCGCGCGCTGCGGCAGGAAGCGAACCTCAAGGTGCGCCAGCCGCTCTCGCGCCTGCTGCTGCACAGCGTCGACGAGCGCGCGGACCTGGTGCTCGCCGACGAGATGCTGGTCGGCTACGTCGCCGGCGAATTGAACCTCAAGACGGTCGAGCGGCTCGCGGACCCGCGCGAGGTCGCGACGCTCACCGCGAAGCCGAACTTCCGCGCGCTCGGGCCGCGCTTCGGCAAGAACGTGCAGGGTGTCGCCGCGGCCGTGGCCGGCATCACGCCCGCGCAGGTGGTGGAGTTGCGGCGCACCGGCGAGGTCACGCTGACCGTCGACGGCCGCCAGGAGACGCTGAGCGACGAGGAGATCCTGGTGCGCGAGGAAGGCATTCCGCCCTTCGTCGCCGCCGGGCAGGACGGGCTGACGGTCGCCCTGGACACCACTCTCACCGACGCGCTGCGCGCCGAGGGATTGTGCCGGGAGATCATCAACAAGGTGCAGAATCTGCGCAAGAAGAGCGGCCTCGAGGTCGCCGACCGCATCCGACTGGTGGTGTCCGGGGCGCCGGCGGTGCAGGCGGCCGTCACGGCGCACACGGACTGGCTCCAGCGCGAAACCCTGGCGACATCGATCGCGTCGTCGGGCGAGTTGCCTCATCACGACACCTTCAAGGTCGAGGAGGTCGAGGTCACGATCGCCCTCGCGAAGGTGTGAGGACTGGAGGTGCCATGCGCAAGACCGAACTGCAGCGATTCCGGAAGAAGCTCCTGGAGGAGAAGGAGCGGGTCTCCCAGTCGCTGGCGCAACACGAGCGCGTCATCCGGAACGTGGACGGCGAGGACTACGGCGGCCTGGGCAAGGCGCACTCGAACCACCTGGCCGACCAGGGCACCGACGAGTTCCAGTACGAGGCCACCATCCAGTTCGCGTCCACCGAGGGCCGCTACCTGTACCACATCGAAGAAGCCCTCGCGCGAATCGAGGATGGAACCTACGGTGTGTGCGAGGGCTGCGGCCAGGCGATCGGCCTCGAGCGCCTGAAGGCCCTGCCGTACGCGCGACTGTGCATCGAGTGCAAGGAGAAGGAGGAGGCCGAGTCCACTTGAGCCGCTTGCAACGCACCGAGCCCTGGCTGATCGCCGCCGTGCTCCTGGTCCTCGACTTCGTATCCAAGCGGTTCGTGCTGGCCTATGCCGACACCTTGCGCTTCGAGCGCGTGGAGGTTCTGGGTTCGCTGCTGCGATTCGCCTACGTCCGCAATCCGGGGGCGGCGATGGGGCTCTTCCCGGTCAACCGCTGGACCCTGGTCGCCGTCAGCGTCGTGGCTTCCGCCTTTCTCATCAGCCTGCTCCTGACCACCAGCCGCGAACATCGCCTCCGCCGCGGCGCCATGGGCCTGATCCTGGGCGGCGCGCTGGGTAATCTCATCGACCGGGTGTTCTATGGCGGCCTGGTGGTCGATTTCGTGGACATCGGCATCGGCGCGCACCGTTTCTACACGTTCAACGTCGCCGACATTGGCGTGACCATCGGCGGCGCCCTGCTCTTCCTGAGTCTCCTGGGCGAGGAGTTCCACGCGCGACGACGACGGGCGAGCCTGGAGTCGGATCATGGCTGAGCTGATCTTCACCGTGACCCTGGAAGAAGCGGGCGAACGCCTCGACCTGGTGCTCGCCGAGCGCCTGCCGGATCTCTCCCGCAACCAGATCCAGCGCGGCTTCACCGCCGGCCAGGTCACGGTCGACGGGCGCCCGCGGCCGAAGGCGTACCGGGTGGACGTCGGCGAGCAGGTGGTGTTCCCGGTGCCGACCCTGGCCGCGTCCGAGGCCGTGCCGCAGCCGATCCCCCTGAATATCGTGTACGCCGACGAGGACCTGATCATCGTCGACAAGCCCGCCGGCCTGGTGACCCATCCGGCTCCCGGCCATACCACGGGCACCCTCGTCAACGCGCTGCTGCACCACTGCGGCCGGCTCGCCTCGACCGGCGACCCCCTGCGGCCGGGCCTGGTCCACCGCCTCGACCGGGACACCTCGGGATTGCTGGCGGTCGCCCTGAGCCAGCGCGCGCTGAAGTCGCTCGCCGCCCAGCTCAAGGACCGCACCCTCGGCCGCACCTACCTGGCCCTGAGCTGGGGCACCTGGGCCGAGGACGCCGGCACGCTCAGTGGCGACATCGGCCGCCACACCCGCGACCGGCAGCGCCAGGCCGTGCTGGCGAGCGGCGGTCGCGAGGCCATCACCCACTACGAGGTGGTGGACGACCTCAGCTTCGTCCAGCTCTGTCGCGTCAAGCTCGCCACAGGCCGCACGCACCAGATCCGCGTCCACTTCGCGCATCACGGCCATCCCGTGGTGGGCGACGCCGTCTACGGGGACGACCGCCGCGCCCTCAACGTCCGCCCCGTGGATCGCTCGGCGGCGACCCGCCTGATCAAGGGCGTTTCGCGCCAGTTCCTGCACGCCGCGGAGATCGAGCTGCGCCACCCGGCGGACGGCCGCCTGCTCACGGTCTCGTCGCCGCTGCCGCCCGAACTCGCGGGCCCCCTGGCCCGGTTGCACGCGGACGTGGCGGCGACGTCGTGACTGACCGCTGGACACGGGGAAACGGCTTGACTATGCTGGACGCCCGGTATCCCCAGCCAGAGGCAAGGAGCGGCGGCTTGAAGATCAAGGAGCGTACGCGCGACGGGGTGGTCATCCTGGAGATGAGCGGCAAGCTCATGGGTGGCCCCGACGCCGACGCCTTCAACGAGATCCTGCGGACCCTGATCCACGAGGGACGCCGCAACTTCCTGGTCAACCTCAGCGGGGTGAACTGGGTGAACAGCACCGGCCTGGGGATCCTCATCTCCGGTTACACGACGGTGAAACGGGCCGGCGGAGAATTGAAACTCCTGAAAGTCTCCGATCGTATCGACAATATCTTCATGGTGTCGAAGCTCTACACCGTTTTCGAATCCTTCGATGACGAGGACCGGGCCATCCAGAGCTTCGCGTGACTTCTCGTGGGGGCGGTGTCTTGGCGGCACGGATCGAACTCAAGCTCCCCAGCCAGCTCACCTTCCTCGGTGTGCCGGACGCCATCCTCATGGAGATCGGCAACGACCTCGACTGCCCCAAGAAACTGGTCGAGGAGCTCGGCACGGCCGTGATCGAGGCTTGCACCAACGCCATGGAGCACGGCAACAAGCTGGTCGAGAGCCACGCGATCGAGGTCGTCATCGAGGTCAACGCCGAGCGTCTCACGGTGACCGTGTGCGACGAGGGTGGCGGCTTCGACTACGAAGCGTGGCAACCCGCCACGGACATCCTGCGCGAGCGCGGCCGCGGGATCCTCATCATGCGGGAGTTCGCCGACAACCTGGAGTACGACCGCACTCCCGATGGGCGATTCTGCGTCCGGTTGACCAAGCTCCTCACCCCGGCCAACTGAACCAATGCCGGTCATCATGGGTCTTGACTACGGAACACGACGCATCGGCATCGCGGTGAGCGATCCCGAGGGCCGGCTGGCGTTCGCGGTCGCCACCCACACCGAAGGGCGCGACGGTTCGGTGCTGGAGCAGTTGCGCGCGCTGGTGGCGCAGCGGGGCGTGACCGAGGTGGTGGTCGGCCTGCCGTTGACGGCCGACGGGCGCGAGACGGAGATCGCCGCGCGGGCCCGGCGCTTCGCCGGCGTGGTGGCCGAGGCGCTGGCCCTGCCGGTCCACCTGCTCGACGAGCGCTATTCCAGCCAGCAAGCGGAGCGAATCCTCGCCGGCCGGGGGCGGCCGCGGGAAGTCGTCGACGCCTTGGCGGCGGAGATCGTGCTGCAGAGTTTCCTCGATGCCCGCCGGCCGGCCCAGGAGCCGGAGTGACGGCGCCCCGCCCGCGTCAGCGACGGCGCCGCCGGTCCTTCCTCCTGTCCGGGCTGCTCGGCGCCGCGGTGCTCGCCTGCGTCGCGGTCGCGTTGATCTGCGGGTGGATCTGGACCGCCTGGTCCAGCGGCGGACCGCCGGCGCCCTCGGCGCCCGACACCATTCGCGTGCGCATCCGTCCGGGCATGACGCTGCAGGATGCTGCCGACACGCTCTCGACGCTCGGGCTTCTGCGCCACGAGCGCATCTTCAAGCTCGGCGCCCGGCTCGAGGGCCGCGACCGCGATCTGCGGCCGGGAATCTTCGCGGTGCCCGTCGGCGCGCCGCCGCGGGAACTGCTGCGCGCGCTGGTGGACGTGATGCCGCTGCCGGTGGTGGTCACGGTGCCCGAGGGCCTGGAGGCGGTCGAGGTGGCCGACCTGGCGGCATCGGCCCTGGGCTTCACGGCGCGGGAGTTCCTCGCGGCGGCGGACCGACACGTGGCGGAGGCCGCGCAGACCTTCCCGCTGTTCAACAACCCGCTGCGGCGGGCGGGTTACGCCCGGACCATCGCGGACACCCTGCGTGCCGGCGGGCGACGTCTCCAATGGTGCGAGGGTTACCTGGCGCCCGACACCTACCATTTCTACGAAGGCACCACCGCGGAACTCGCCGCGCGGACCATGGTCGAACTGCAGCTGGCGCGCCTCGACTCGGCCCTGGCGCTCGCCGCCCGGCGCCCGGGGAACCTCGACCTCTCGCCGCAGGAACTGGTCACCCTGGCTTCCATCATCGAGGCGGAGGCCTGGCAACCGCCGGAGCGTCCGCGAGTCGCCGCGGTCTATGCCAACCGGCTGCGCGCGGGCATGCGCCTCGAGGCCGACCCCACGGTCGCCTTCTGGCTGCGCAAGCGTGGCGAACGGCTCTTCTACGCCGATCTCAAGGTGGGGTCGCCCTACAACACCTACCTGCGCCCCGGCTTGCCGCCGGGGCCGATCGGCAGCCCCGGCTGGTCGGCGCTCGCGGCGGCGGCGCAGCCGGACACCACCTGCCGCGCGCTGTACTTCGTGGCCGACGGGCGCGGCGGACACGTCTTCTCGCTCACGCTGGACCAGCACAACCGCGCGGTGCAGGACTACCGGGACCAGCGCCAGCGGGCGAGCGTTGACGGGCGCGGGGCGACTCGCTAGACTTCCGGTCCGAGGAGGCTTGACGTGGAGATCCTGCGCAAGAACTGGCTGCTGGCGGTGGGCGCCGCGGCCATCCTGGTCGGTTTCGCCCTCCTGGCGGGCGGGTCCCTGTCCCTGGGGCCCCTGCTGCTGGTGGCCGGCTACTGCCTCGCGCTGCCGCTCTACCTGTGGCGGAATTTTCGTGGCGGGGTGGGCGAATAGCTCAGCTGGTCAGAGCACCTGCCTTACACGCAGGTTGTCGCAGGTTCGAACCCTGCTTCGCCCACCAGCCTCCCCGCCGGGTCTCGCGACAAGGAAAACTCGATTTCAGTCGCAACCGCCTCGGCCACGACCTCTAAATAGCGTAACCATTTGCAAATTATTGACCCCGCTGGCGAAAAATCGAGTTGCCGCGTACCCCGCAATATGGTAATCTCTACTGGTCAAGTGATGGACATCGAGTGGGAAGGAGGGGTTCCAACCATCTCTCACACGTACTCCGCCTGGGCTAGCCACCCTCGCTTGATCGGTACTTTTTTGGAGGTGTCCTAATGCTTCATAGGAAACTCACGGGTTTCTTGCTCGGCATCCTGGTCGTGAGCCTGGCCGCGGTCGCGTGGGCCGGCGTTCCTGACCTGGATCAGTCCCAGGCCGTGACGGGCGCGCCTGCCGGCTCGTCGGTCTTCAATCTGCCGAACGGCCAAGGCGACCCGATGACGGCCGCCAAGACGTCGAATGGCACGGTCGTGAACGCCACGATCACGCTGACCCTGGTCGACGCTCTGGGCGATCCGATTCCCTTCTATCCCTCCGAGGATCTCTGGCTCGAGACCACGGGCGGCAGCTTCGCGCACTGCCCGAACGGCACGGCTGCCAATCTGTCGACGGACGTCAACGGTGTGACCACCTGGGCCAACCCGTTGCTGGCCGGCGGCAGCTCCTTTGGCCAGACCGTCGTGGTGATGGTCGCCGGCGCGGCCCTGAATCAGGCCGGCCTCGGCATCATCTTCAACAGTGCCGACATCGATGGTAACCTCGCGGTCAACCTCGGTGACGTCACCCCGTTCTCGTCCGACTTCTTCGGGTCCTACAACTACCGCTCCGACTTCGTTCGTGACGGCGCCATCAACCTGGGCGACGTGACCCAGATGGCGCGCGGCAACGGCGCGGTGTGCCCGTAAGTTCTGGCACGTGACCGGCGCCAGGGCAACCTGGTGGCCGGCGGAAACCCGATGAGTGCGCTGGAAGCTGCCCCGTCGTTCGCGGCGGGGCAGCTTTTTTGTCTTGCCGGCAGGGCCGCGCCGGGGGGTGAAATACCCATCTAACACGACAAATGCCATCTTTTTACGGTGACTAAATCTACGAAATCGACGGAATTCCATGCAGTTTTTTACCCCGGAAGCGGAGAATGCGGAATATCGAAAAATAGGGGGTTCAAATCTTCCCGGGATTGGTGTATAGTGCTTGTGAGTTCGTCCCTACGCGAGCACGAGGTCTTTTCCAGCGCACGAGGGTTCCGTAGGCGAATTCCGATGAAGCTAGCGGTCGGATCGCCGGAGCGGGCGGCAACCGGCCACACCAGGGACCCACAGAGGCAACCTAGACGAACCGGGTGCCGCGAGGGTCTGCACCATCTGGAGGTATTACGCATGAAGAAGTTTGCTATTCTCCTCGCCCTCAGCATGATCGCGAGCTCCGCGTTCGCTATCGTGGATGATGGCGACAGCAGCCTCGGCATCTACTTCGACAACGCCGGCGAGATCAACTGCTTCGCCCCGGCGGCCGCCGTGCCGTTCAACGTCTACTTCATCATGGCCAACCCGGAAGTCGCGAACATGGGCGGCTTCGAGTTCGGCTGGCGCTTCTCGCCGGAAGTCGTGCCCGCTCCCTTCATCCTGGGCACCACGCTTCCCCCGCAGGCGCTGAACATTGGCAACAACTTCAACTTCATCGTCGGCCTGGGCGGCGGCCTCATCACCAGCGAAGCCACCGTGCTGGTGACCCTGAACATGATGGTCCTCGCGCCGGTCGCCGGCGGGACCTACATGCAGGTCGGCCCGGCGACCCCGGCGTCGATCCCCGGCCATGCTGCGTTCAACGACTTCAACAACCCCGCCAACATCATGCCGATGAACTTCGCCACGGTTGACGGCGTGGACGTCGTCGTCGACGGCAACGGCTGGGTCGTCCCCGGCGTTGCCAAGATGAGCTGCCCGGGCCCGGTTGCGACCGAGTCCGAGACCTGGAGCGGCGTCAAGGCCCTGTTCCAGTAGTCGTTCATCCGGTTCGTCCGAACGAGCCCCGGCTGCGCAAGCGGCCGGGGCTCGCGCATGTTAGTTGTTGACGTAGGGCTTGACAGGGTTTCTCTTTGCCGAGATATTCATCGAGAGATGCGTCGGACTCCGGTTTGCACGACCTCAGGGCCCAGGACATGGCTGCTTGTACGATGGAGCAAGAGGCGGTAGCCTCCAAGCAGCAGCGGAAAGCAGCGGCCGTCCCTGGCTCCCGTCAGAAGTCCTATTTCTCGAGTCGACGCCTGCTGATGACTCCTGGGCAAGTGATGCAAGCCTTCCGAAAGGGGAATGAAATGCGTAGGTTGGTTACAGCTCTCGCCTCGCTCGCCGTCGTGTCGATGCTGGTCCCGTCCATCGGCCTGGCGATCGAAGCGCCGGTCGAGAACGGTGTCGGCGTCCTCTGCATCTTCACGGGCGAGGACCTGGCGTCGGCCGACAACGTGATTCCGGTTGTCACGGCGTTCGTTCCGTACGACCTCTACTTCGTCCTCTACAACGAGCAGATCACGTCGAACAACCTGGGCGGCGTCGAGTTCGCCTGGCGCTTCGACCCGGTGGTCTCGCCGGCGATCCTGGCCCGCGACCTGCCTGCCAACGCGCTGAACATCGGCACCGACTACAACGTGATCATGGGCTTCGGCTCCGGCCTGGTGACGACGGACAACCACGTGCGCGTCCTGCACTACCAGCTGATGTTCCTGGCGCCGCTGGCCGGCCCGACCTCCGTCTACCTCGAGCCGACGGTCCCCGCGTCCATCGCCGGCGAGATGGCCTACAACGACTTCAACAACCCGGCCGACCTGCGTGTCCTCAAGCCGAACAGCGTCGACGGCCTGTACACCAACCCGGTGTTCGGACTCAACATGACCATCGCGACCGAGAGCGAGACCTGGGGCGGCGTGAAGGCCCTGTTCCGCTAGGCCTGCGATAGCGATCGTGTGGATCTGCGGGCGGGGCTACGGCCCCGCCCTTCGTCTGCCTCCGGCCCGGCGCGCCGGGCGTTTGACCGTGGTGGGCGGTGCTGCTATACTGACGGCACGAACATGAGAACCGTCCCACCCCTGATCGACGGACCACCCCTGGACTGGAGCACGAGCCCATGCCCGCCCGTGGACGAGCCCGCGCCCGCCTGCTCGGCGTCTGTTTCCTCTGTGTGAGCCCGGTGCTGGTGTCCGCCCTGCGCGGCGCCGACGCTCCCCGCTCGCCGGACGCCGGACCTGTCATCGAGGTCGACACGGCGCAGGAACTGCGCTTCTCCCTCGAACTCCCTGCCGTCGACTGGCGCCCGGCGGCGCCGGGGCCGGACGGCCTGCCGCGCTGGGAAGCCCACCTGGAGGGCTATCCGTCGACCGGCCTGCCGGCGCAGCCGCGCGTGCCGCGCGACGGCGGGTTCCTGCTGGTGCCGCCCGGGATGCGCCCGGTGCTGGAGGTGGCGCGCGAGAGCTGGGACCCGGTGGTGCCGCGCCAGCTGGTCCTCGTGCCGGTGCCGGTGCTGCAAGGCGACCCCGAGAGCGACGAGGTTTTCGCGGGCGAGTTCACGCCGACGCCCGGCCAGCGGCTGCCGCTGGAGAGCATCCCGGAGGCCGTGCAGGAGGACCTGGCCCGTTCGCCGCTGGCGCTGTCCGGCCAGCCCGCGGTGACGCTCGGCGAGACGGGGTGGTGGCGAGGCCGACGCGTGGTGTCGTATGCGGTGAGCCCGGTGCAGGTGGACGGCGAGGGCCGCGCGGTGCGGGTCCTCAAGAGCGGCGCCTGGCGCGTGCGCTTCGTGCCGGACGCGGATCTCGCCAAGGCGCCCCTGCCTGCCGAGGCGCGGGGCCGGCTGACCGGTCGCGGCGACGAGCGCTTCGGCCATCTGTTCCTCAACGGCGGCTCGCTGGGCTCGTGGCAGACGGAGGCCGCCGCGCGCGGTGAGGCCCGCGCCGAGGCGCCGGCCGCCGCCAAGGCCCTGCGCGGGGCCGCCCGCGGCACGCCGCTGGGCTATCCCGAGGTGCGGCTGCCGGTGCCCCGGACCCAGCTCTACCGGGTGCGCGCGCAGCAGCTGCGGGACAATGGCCTGTTGCCGAACGAGCCGATCCAGGAGGGCCAGATCCGGCTGTACCAGCGCCGCTACTACGCGCTGCTGGACGACCCGACCGACGACCAGGGGGCTCCCTACGTCGAGGTCGAGGTGCCGATCCACATGGGCGGCGAGGGCGACCTCTTCGACGGCGACGACTACTTCGTGTTCTGGGGCCTGCGACTGCGGGACGACGGGTCCTTCACGGCGGAGGTCGACGGCGAGCAGATCCCGCTGACCGACGCGGGCGACCTCAAGGAAGCCAACAACGACCACAACATCTACTGGCTGCAACTCGCCGATCCCGACCAGGGCGAGAGCTGGGCCCGCATGGGCAGCGGGACGCTGCCGGCCGCCGCGGGTTCCCCGTTACCGTCGTACCGGCGCCAGGACTACTACGAGGAAGCGCTGGCCTACCGCGAGAACGTGCCCTCGATCAACGTCGACCGGGCATACTACAACGCGTACCTCGCGACGCAGGTGAACGTGTCTCTGTTCCTCTGGTCGCCGGTGCCCGGCCAGACCGGCGGCACCATCGACATGGGGCTCGCCGGGTTCTCCAACACCGACCGTACCATCGTCGGCAGTCTCATCGGCGGCGACGGCACCTACACCATGCCGAGCTTCATCGTCGGTTCGGTTTTCGAGGCGACGCGGACAGTGCCGTTGCCGGCCGAGGCGACAGGGGAAGACGCTGTCACGCTGCGGCTGGAAGCGCCGACCAATCCCGCGAGTCGTCTCTACTGTTTCCTGAACTGGGCGCGAGTTTCCTACGACGCCCGATTCATCGCCGTGGACGGCCGCCTGCAGTTCAATGGCGGGGCGGTCACGGCGGCCAACAACCTCGAGGTGACCGGCTTCACCACTGCCGACGTGTCGCTGTTCGAGGTGACGGACGCGCGCGAGCCCGTGCGGATCGACCTCGGAGCGAGCAATGTCCTGGGCGCGGACGGGCAGTACCGGCTGTCGCTGCAGGTTGACCAGACGGCGGGCGTGCGTTCCTTCTACGCGGTGTCGAACATCGGCGGCGATAGCATCGCCGACATCCGCTACTTCGACGCGACGGTGGCCGAGAATCCGATCGTGCCGACGCAGCTGGACGGCGCGGAGGCGGACCTGCTGGTGGTCTGCCATCCCGACTTCCGCGAGGCCGCGCAACGGTGGCTGGACCACCGGCAGGCGCGGGCCGGCGCGCAGGGCCTGACGGTCCAGGTGGTCGCGCCGCAGGACCTGTACGACTGGTACAGCGGCGGGCTCAAGAGCCCGTGGGCGATCAAGCGGTTCTGCAACCACGCCCTCGCCAGCCCGACCTGGGGCACCTGGGCGCTGATGCTGATCGGCGACGCGAACGAGAACGCCCGCGAACTCGGCGTCACCGGCGACTACGCGGCGTACTCCGGCGACTACGTGCCGACCCATCTGCACGTCCAGACCACCAGCACGTACCTCCCGGAAGTCCTGGCCTCGGACAAGTGGTACGCCTATCCCCCCGCGGGGGATGCCAATTTCCCGAGCGGCGTGGCGACGCCGTGGGAGATGTACGTCGGCCGGTTCCCGTGCAATTCGGTCGAGCAGCTCAACCGGATGATCGACAAGGTCGTGCTCGTGGAAACCGTGCAGGCGAGCGAGACCTGGCGCCGCCGCGGCATCTTTTTCGCCGATGACGAGTACTCCTTCGGCACCTATGACGATGGCGGCTCGGTGCTGGCGTTGCGGCCGGAGGAACTCAAGTTCCGCGCGAGCGAGCGCGATTCCTGCGCCCTCTACTGGCGCGAGAACGGCGCGATGTATCCCCTGGTCGCCGACACCGTGATGCTGCACAACGCCATGCAGGATCTCTACGACAACGATCCCTACCTGATCTCCCAGGCCCGGTCGCATTGCGCCGCGGTGGGCACGCCGCAGATCCTGGCGGCGCTCAACGCCGGCGGGATGGTGGCCCACTACCAGGGTCACGGCAACGCGGTGGTCATGGCGCACGAGTACTGGATCCAGGACGACCGGCGCGGGCCGACCTTGCGTCGCGACGTGGATGCGCTCACCAACGTGAGCAAGCCGTGGATGTACTTCGGCATGGGCTGCCACCTTGCCGACTGGGCGCAGTACACCATCGACCAGTCGGGGGTGCCCAAGAACTCGCTTGCCGAGAAGTTCCTGGGCTGGACCGCGGCCGGCGCCTACGCCTGCTACGGCAGCAGCGGCTACGAGTACCTGACCCCGAACTACGACCTCAGCAACGTGATGATGAGGCGCTGGATGATGCGGCCGCCGTACCAGGCGGTGGATGGCGCGCCGCTGGCGTCGCGCTGGGTCGTGGGCGAGCTGATGTGGGCCTCCGAGGCGGACATGCTGGCCATCAACCAGGGCTCCACCTACCGGCAGATGGTGTCGCAGTACACGCTGCTGGGGGACCCGTTGATGGTGCTGGACTGCGGGGCGCCCATCATCGAGGCGACGCTCGACGGGGCGCCCATCTCGGGGGAGGTGCCGCTGGAGGCGATCGACGCGACGAACCAGCGCGTGGTGATGCTGCAGGCGCGGGACGAGGCCGGCCTCGCGGCGCTGCAGGTGCTGGACTCCACGGGGGCCGACCTCACCGAGGCCGTGGTCACCGAGGAGACGACGCACCACGTGCACAACACGCAGATCGTGAACTGGGTGCTGACGTTGCCGGTGCGCCCGTTCGACCACCAGATCACGGTCCACGTGCGGGACACGGCGGACCGCCTGCCGACGGACGACCACACGACGCTGGTCTTCGACGTGGAGCACACCTACGAGTTCACGGCGCTGGTCGGCGGGGGCGAGCCGGTGGTGATCGACCCGAACACGTTCGTGTTCACGCCGGGCGAGCCGGTGGCGATCGCGGGCACCATCTCGACGTCGTCGTTCGTGTCGCCGCAGAGCGAGATCGTGGTGACGGGCGAGGGCCTCGCGGTGACGGACGTGGTGGTGGAGGTGAGCCGGACCAGCGACCTGTCGCTGTCGTTCACGGCGGAGGCGCTGGCCGACGCGGTGCCGCCGCGCAGCGTGGTGCTGACCATCGACGGCTACCAGACCAGCTACGTGCTGGAGGCGGGCGAGGGGGCGGACGGCGAGGTGTCGTTGCGCGACGTGATGAACTACCCGAACCCGATGCGCGAGGAGACGCGGTTCGTGTTCCGCACCAACCTCGGCGGCGGGCAGGGCCAGGTGCAGGTGTACACGGTGTCGGGCCGGCTGATCGCGGTGGTGCCGTTCGCGGTGGCCGGCGCGGACGTGGTGGTGCCCTGGGACGGGCGCGACCGCGAGGGCGACCGGATCGCCAACGGGGTGTACCTGTACCGGGTGAAGCTGGAGGGCGCGGCCGGCAAGGCGAGCAGCGAGATGCAGCGCCTGGTGGTCATGCGTTGAGACGACGCGCCGCGTTCGCGCTGCTCGCCGGCCTGGCCGTGACGGCGGGCTGCGCGTCCAAGCGAGTGCTGGCCACGGACGACACGCCGGCGAGCCCCCCGCAGGGGAGCGCGCCGGCGTCGTCCTTGGTGCTCAAGGTGGGGCTGGCCGAACGCGTCGGGAAGGTGCTGCTGACCTGCACGGGCCCGTGCGAGCTGCGCACCGGGGAGCGTCGTCGCGAGGTGCTGGCAGTCGAGGCGGGCCAGACGGTCACCTTGCGCCGGATGGAGAAGAACCTGCGCTGGTCTTGCGGAACCAGCGGGGGGCTCACGGAGGCCGCGGTCCTGGTGCCGCGGGACGCGGACGCGCTCATCGAGTGGAACGGCGGCGGCTGGCGGGGCGCCCTGGCGGTGATCCCCACGCCCGACGGCGGCGGCCTGACGGTGATCAACGAGGTCGAGCTGGAGTCGTACCTGCGCGGGGTGGTCCCCGGCGAGATCGGCCGGCCGGGGGCCGAGGCGCTGGCGGCGGTGGAGGCGCAGGCCGTGGCCGCGCGCACGTACGCGGTGTCGCATCTGGGCACGCGCGTCTCCCGGGGCTTCGATCTCTACGCCGACGTGATGGACCAGGTGTACCTGGGGGCCAAGGGCGAGGATCTCACCGCCGACGTCGCGGTGGCCGGCACCGCGGGCCTGGTGCTCACCTTCGCCGGTCAGCCGATCAACGCCTACTATCACGCGAACTGCGGCGGGCGCAGCGAGCGGCCCGACGCGGTGTGGCCCCGGCCGGCGGAGGACTTCCTGGTGGTCTGCGACGACAAGCCCTTCGCCCAGGGCGAGTGCTTCTGCGCCGGCGGCCGGAATTTCACCTGGCGCGAGGAGTGGTCGGCGGTCGACCTCGCGCGGATCCTGCGCAACAGCCTGCCCGCTTATCTCGACTACATGGCCGAGACGCCCCGGCGGGCGGAGTGGGCCGGCGACACCTTCACACCGCGCGGCGGCGGCGATGGGCGCACGCCGGGGGCGCTGCGCGACCTGGTGGTCCGCGAGCGCACCACCAGCGGCCGCATCGCGTGGCTCGACGTCGAGACGGACGCGGGCACCTATCACGTGCGGGGCGACCGCGTGCGCTGGGTGCTGACGCCGGCGTCGGGCAATCCGACGATCCTGCGCAGCGCCTGGTTCGAGCTGGACCTCGCGCGCCAGGGGGCGCGGCTGGTCAACGTGGTGGCCCGCGGCAAGGGCAACGGCCACGGCATCGGCATGTGCCAGCACGGGGCGCTGGCCCGGGCGAAGGCCGGACAGGACTTCCGCGCCATCCTCGCGCACTACTATCCGGGGGCGGAGGTCGGCGTCTACACGCCGGGGGCCGCGCCGTGACCAACCTCGGGCGTCGTCTCGTGGTCGGGCTCGCGGGGCCGCGACTGCACCCCGCCGAGGCGCAGTGGCTGCGCGAGCACCAGCCGGCCGGGGTCATCCTCTTCGGCCGCAACTGCACCGACCCCGCCCAGTGCGCGCAGCTCTGCGCCGACGTGCGCGCCTGCCTGCCCGCGGGCGCCGAGATCATGGCCGACCACGAGGGCGGGCCGGTGTCCGTGCTCGCCGCCGCCGTGGGCCGGCCGCCCGCCGCCTGGACCCTGGGCGCGCTCGGCGATCCGGACCTCACCCGGCGCGTGCACCGCGAGACCGGACGGCGCCTGCGCGAACTGGACGTGGACCGCGTGCTCGCGCCCTGCTGCGACGTGCTGGTGGAACCGCGCAATCCCGTGATCGGCAGCCGCGCGTTCGGCCGCGACGCCGCCCTGGTCGCGGCGCACGTGGCCGCGGCGGTGGCGGGCCTGCGCGAGGGCGGCGCGCGCACCTGCCTCAAGCACTTTCCCGGCCACGGCGGCACCGCCGGAGATTCGCACGAGGGCGCCGTGGCGGCCGGCGGCGGCGCGCTGTCCGGGCCTTTCGATGCCGGTTTCGCCGCCGGGGCGGACGGGCTCATGGTCGGGCACATCGCCCCGCGCGGCGGCGCACTGCCGTTGACCCTGGACGCGGCAGCGCTGGCGCGAACGCGCGCCGGCGTGCCCGCGGGCATTCGCCTCTTCGCCGACGACGTGACCATGGGCGGCCTGCGGGCCGCGCTCGCCACGCTGGGGGCGGCGGCCGCGGACGGGCGGGCCGAGGGGCTGGTGGACCCGTCCGATCTCACCGCAGGCTGGCTGGAGGCCCTGGCGGCCGCGGGCTGCGACGTGCTGCTGGTGCGCGGCATTCCCTGGCGGGCGTTGCCGCTGGCGAGCGGGGAGGCGGGCCCGAGCCTGCCGGCGCCGGGGGCGGCCACGGCGGGCGGTCTGGCGCCCGAGGTGCCGCTATACGCGGAGGTCAGGACCCGGGTGGCGGCCGGCGTCGTGCTGCGGGATCCTCGGGGGACGCTGCTCTGGCTCGACGCGACCGGCGGCGACCGCTGGGGCGATGCGGCCGGTGAGACCGGCTGGTTGGCGGCGAGATTCGGCCGGGTGCTGCGGGTGACGCCTGGGGAGTGCGCACCTCCGGAGGTCGCGAAAACCCTGCTGGTGACCTCCCACCGGCCGCTGGGCGCCGGGGTGGCGGCCCGGGCGCTGGCGGGGCTGGGGGCGGCGGGCGAGGCCGTCGTGGCCGGGCATCCGAGCCTGGGCGAAGAGGTTAGCGCCGTGCTGGGGGTCGGCTGGACGGTGCGGGCCCTGTTCGACCTGCGGCGGGAAGATCTGAAAGCGGTCGATCCGAATCCCGCCGCTGGGATTTGACACCCGTGGCGCGCCGCGCTATATTCCCCGCGCGATTAGCCCGGCGGGGGCGTAGTTCAGATGGTTAGAACGCCGGCCTGTCAAGCCGGAGGTCGCGAGTTCGAGTCTCGTCGCTCCCGCCACTTTTCCAAGTTCGCTGGTCCCGCCTCTGGCGGGATTTTTGTTGCCCGCTGCGGTCTGTTGACGGATTTTCCCACCATGGCGACATTGACCCGACGTTACCACCGACCTTTTTCCGAGGAGCCTCCGACATGGTCACGCCGCGAAATTCGCTGGTGCTGGTCCTTCTTGCCGCCGTCGTCCTGTCCGTTCCGGGTTGCCGTGACGGCGCCGAGGGAGGCAAGGCCGTGACGTCACCCTGCGCCTGGGTGGAATCGGCGGCGCCCAGGCCCGTCGCCGGCCTGGATGCGCTCGCGGCGGCCTACGTGCGCGTGGACCTGGCGCCCGACCTGGGCCACCTCGACGCCACGCAACGGGCGGTGCTGGACCATTTGGTCGCCGCCGGCGAGGTCATGAACGAGCTGTATCGTGTCCAGGCGACACCGTGCTACGAGGAACTTGCTCACCTGGTCCAGGCCTACGACGGGCCGGACCGCGCCGCGCTCGCGCGCTACTTCGCGATCAACTACGGACCCTGGGACCGGCGCCTGCACTACGAGCCGTTCTTCGGCGCCTGGCCGCACCCCGAGGGCGCGAACTTCTACCCGCTGGACCTCACGGACGCCGAGAAAGCGCGCATCCAGGACCCGGCGGCGGGATTCAACGGCCTGACCACCATGGTCCGCCGCGACCAGGCGGGCCAGCTCGTGGCGATCCAGTACGGGACGTTCTTCGCGGAGCGGCTGACCGAGGCGGCTGGCCACCTGCGGGCCGCCGCGGACAAGACCGAGAATGCGAGCCTCAAGGCGTTCCTCCTCGCGCGGGCCGACGCCTTCCTGAGCGACGACTACTACGTCTCGGATGGCCTGTGGATGGACGTCGACTCGCCGGTCGAGGTCACGATCGGCCCGTACGAGACGTACGAGGACGGGCTCTTCGGCTTCAAGGCGTCGTTCGAGGCCTTCGTCACCGTCACCGATCCCGTGCAGTCGCAGCGGCTGGCGAAGTTCAAGGACGAGCTGCCCTGGCTCGAACAGCAACTGCCGTTGCCGGACGCCGACAAGAACCCGAACCGCGGCAGCGAGTCGCCGATCCGCGTCGTCGACCTGGTCTACAGCGGCGGCGACACGCGCGCGGGCGTGCAGACCATCGCCTTCAACCTGCCCAACGACGAGCGCGTGCGCGAGGCCAAGGGCAGCAAGAAGGTCCTCATGCGCAACGTGATGGACGCGAAGTTCCAGAAGATCCTGACGCCGATCGCCGCGCGCCTGGTGGCCGACGACCAGCTCGCCGACGTGACCTCCGAGAGCTTCTTCCTGCACACGCTGTGGCACGAGATGAGCCACGGCCTCGGGCCCGGCCGCATCGTGGTCGACGGCCGCGAGACCGAGGTGCGCCTCGAGCACAAGGACCTCTACTCCACCATCGAGGAGGCCAAGGCCGACCTCATGGGCATCTGGGACATCCTGGCCCTGCAGGCGGCCGGCCGGGACTACTTCCCGGCGCAGATCACGCGGCAGCAGCCGGCGACGTACCTCGCGGGGCTGTTCCGCTCGGTGCGGTTCGGCATCGGCGAGGCCCACGGCGCCGCCAACGCGATCCAGTTCAACTACCTGCTCGAGAAGGGCGGGATCGTGCTGGACGAGGCCAGCGGCAAGTTCCGCGTGGACCACGAGCGGTTCTTCCCGGCGGTCGAGTCGTTGTTGCGCGAGGTCCTGACGGTGCAGGCGCGGGGCGACTACGCCGGCGCGGCGGCGCTGGTCAAGACCTACGCCGTGATGCCCGCCGCGCTCGCCAAGGCGCTGGAGAACCTGGAGGGGATCCCGGTGGACATCCAACCGGTGTTCACCCACTACCCGGATGCGTGACGATGGACGTTGAACGCTACGCGCCGCTGCTCGACCAGATGTTCGACGCCGTCTACCTCGTGGACCGACAGCGGCGCATCGTGTACTGGAACGCGGCGGCCGAGCGTCTGACGGGCTACACGCGGGCGGAGGTGGTCGGCTGCGGCTGCGGCGACGGCCTGCTCTGCCACGTGGACCAGGACGGCCAGTTGCTGTGCAATGGACCGTGTCCGCTCGCGCGGACCATGCAAGACGGACGACCTCGCCAGGACCAGATCTACCTGCACCACAAGAACGGCCATCGCGTGCCGGTCACCGTCCGTTCCTCGCCCCTGCGCGACGAGGGCGGCGAGATCATCGGCGCGATGGAGGTGTTCAGCGACAACTCCGCGCTGCATGCCTTGCAGCAGCGGGCCGTCGCCGCGGAACAGCTGGCCCTCCTCGACCCCTTGACCGGCCTCGCGAACCGGCGCCACGCCGAGGCCTTGCTCGACGCCCACCTCAACGAGTTGCAGCGGTACGGCACGCCTTTCGCCGTGATCCTGGTCGACGTCGACGGCTTCAAGGGCATCAACGACACCTGCGGCCATCTCCTGGCCGACCGGGTGCTCGTGATGGTGGCCGGCACCCTGGAACGCAACGTGCGGCCCTTCGACACGGTGGCGCGCTGGGGCGGCGACGAGTTCCTGGCCGTGTTGCGAGCCATCGACGCGTCGACGCTGGCGACCATCGGCGAGCGGTTGCGCAAGCTGGTGGCGTCGTCGTTCCTGGAGGTCGACGGCCGGCGCGTCGCGGTCACCGTCTCGCTCGGCGCGACCCTCGCCCACGCGGACGAGACCAAGGCCTCCTTGCTGGGACGCGCGGACCGATGCCTCTACGCCAGCAAGGACGAGGGCCGCAACCACCTGACGGCCGGCTAGCGCACGGCGGTCAGCGCGGCGAGCACCGGCGGCGTGAACACCGGCGCCGTCGCCACGAAGTGGTCGACGGTCCCCGGCGCCGCGCCGGACGACGGCGGGTTCGCCAGCGCCGCCTCCTGGTAGGCGGCGACGAAATCCGGCACCGCACGGGCGGCTTCCTGCAGCCGCGGTTCGCCCAGCCGGCGGGCGATGACGGTGGCCATGAACCAGCCGGTGGCCTGCCAGCCCCGCGACCCCACGAAGTTGATGTGGACGCCTTCGTAATTCCGCGCGTCGGCGGGCTGGCCGAGCTGGCGGGCGACCACCTGCTCGAGGTTCAGGAGGTTCAGCCGCGCCGTCGTGCAGATGTCCTCCGGCACCGGTGCGGCGCCGGCAAGCGAGGGGTGTTCGCGGCCGAAGAAGAGGTTGGGGAGGTCGTCGATGTAGGCGGCGATGCCCTCGTTGCGGACCAGGCGCAGGGTTTCGGCCAGCACGGCGTCGCCCTGGACTTCGCCGGGAGAGGGCCCTTCGGTCGCCTCCAGCTTGCGGTAGAGGACCGAGGCCAGGAGCCGCGTCAACTGCTCACGTCCGCAGACCATGGCCAGGCCGGCGTCGACCAGGTGGTGGCCCTCGAAGAGCCGGATCTCGGCGTTGGCGGCCAGCAGGTCGACGCGCAGCGTGTCGGGCAGGACCTCGGGCCGGACCCAGGCGCGCGCCAGGGACCAGACACCGCAGGCCGTCTCCTCCGCGACCAGGACCGCGACGAATTCCTCCACGCGCACTCGCTGGGCGAGCGTGAAACCCTGGCTGCGCGCGATGGTGCGGCGCGGCAGCTTGCGCGCCTCGTCGGCGGAGAGCGCCTCGCGTCCGAGCACCGCCGCGCGCACGACCACGCCGAGCTGCTCGTCGGAGACGACGTCCGGCGTGTAGCTTTCCTGCCAGCGGCGCCAGACGGGTGACGCGGCGAGTTCCCGGCCCACGACCCCGGCCGGCGTGTCCGGCGCGGCCTGCAGGCGCTCCGCCGCCGCCCAGAAGGCGTCCAGGCCGGAGGTGTCGACCACCAGCGCGCAGCGTCGCGCCACGTGCGCGGTCGTGGCCGGTCGGGTTCCCTGGCAGCCGGCAAGGGCCCCCAGCGCCAAAACGAGGGCCACGGCGGCCAGCGCGTTGTGGGGGCCGCGAGGTTGGGCTATCTTTCGCACCGCTTGCTCCGAGGGCTGGAGGAGGATTGGGTCGTGCTGCTCATCCGCGAAATATACCCCGCGATCCTGGGCGAGTCACGCCACAGCGGCGAGACCTGCGCCATCGTGCGGCTGACGGGGTGCCACCGCCGCTGCGTCTACTGCGACACGGCCTATGCCTTCCAGGGCGGCGAGAGCCTGACCACGGACGACGTCCGGGCCCGTGTCCGCGCGATCGGCTTCGCCACGGCGCTGGTCACCGGCGGCGAGCCGCTGCTGCAGAAGGAGTGCCGCGACCTCCTGGCGGGACTGCTGGCCGACGGCCTGCGCGTGGTGCTCGAGACCAGCGGGACCCTCGGCGTGAAGGTGCCCCTCGCGGAGGTGCCGGCCGGGGTCTGCCGGGTGGTCGACATCAAGACGCCCGCCAGCGGCATCCCCGCCGACCAGATCGACTGGCCGGGGCTGGCGACGCTGGGCCCGGGCGACGAGATCAAGCTGGTGATTTGCGACGGCGACGACTACGCGTGGGCGCGCGACCTGATCCGCGCCGGACGCCTTCCCGCCGGCGTGCCCGTGACGTTCTCGCCGAGCTGGGGCGCGATCGCGCCGCGCGACCTCGCCGGATGGATCCTCGCCGACCGGCTGCCGGTGCGCTTCCAGATCCAGTTGCACAAGGTGGTCTGGCCCGAGGCCGAAGGAGGCGTGTGATGACCCGTCCCCTCGCCGTGGTACTGGCCAGCGGCGGCCTCGACTCCTGCGTCTGCGTGGCCGACACCGCGCGCGACCACGACCTCGCGCTCCTGCACGTGAACTACGGGCAGCGCACGCAGGCCCGGGAGCTGCGCGCCTTCACCGACATCGCCGACCACTATCGCGTGCCCGCGGCGCGGCGGCTGGTGACGGACCTCGCGCATCTCGCGGCGATCGGAGGCTCGAGCCTCCTCGATCCCGAGGCGCCGGTGGAGCAGGGCCTGCCCGCGGGCGGCGACGGCATCCCCTCGACCTACGTGCCCTTCCGCAACGCGCACCTGCTGTGCATCGCCGTGAGCTGGGCCGAGGTGATCGGCGCGGGTGTCGTGGTCCTCGGCGCCGTCCAGGAGGACAGCAGCGGCTACCCCGATTGCCGCGAGGTCTTCGTCCGCGCCTTCCAGGCGGCCGTGGACGCGGGAACCCGCCCGCAGACGCGGATCGAGCTGCGCACGCCCCTGATCCACCTGGACAAGGCGGCGATTGCCCGGCGCGGCATCGAACTCGAAGCTCCCCTTCATCTTACCTGGTCGTGCTACGTCGCCGCGGACGTCGCCTGCGGCCGCTGCGAGTCCTGCCGGCTGCGCCGTCGCGGCTTCGAACGCGCCGGCGCCGTGGATCCGCTCGCCTACGCGATCTAGAGATCCCCGATTGGCAAAGATTCCCGTCAAGTCCTACCGGATAAGGACGATTTGATGGAGGTATCTCATCAATTACGTCCGCTATCGACCATGGCGGAACGCTCGGGGGAGCGCGAAAGGGGAAGACGACATGAGTCTCGCTCGCAAGGTCATCGGTCTGGTCACGATCTGTCTGGTCCTGGTGCTCACGGCGTCGTCGGTCTTCACCACCTGGCGAACCCGGCAGATGGCGCGCAATCAGCAGGCGGAAGCGGCGCAGCTGGTGGCGACCAGCGTCACCGACGCGATGCGCGTCTTCGGCGAGATCGGCGACATGGACGCGCTGAAGAGCTTCATGGAGGACATCGCCGCGCAGCCGACCATCGCCGACATCCGGGCGGTGCGCGCGCCGGTGGTGGTCGAGGAGTTCGGCGAGCGCGAAGGCGCGGCGCCCGTGGACGACGCCGACAAGGCCGTGCTCGCGAGCGCGCAGACCGAGATCGTGCAGGACCGGCAGGCGCACACCTACCGCTGCGTGCTGCCGCTGGTCGCGACCGAGAGCTGCCTGGAGTGCCACGGCCAGAGCAAGGCCGGGGACGTGCTCGGGCTGGCCAGCGTCACGCTGCGCACCGAGGCGACGGATCGCTGCCTGGCGGGGCTGACGCGGCAGGCGGTCGCGTCGACGCTGGTGGCCGTCCTGGTCTGCGCGGTCGTTCTCGCCCTCATTATCCACCGCTTCGTGATGCGGCCGGTCACCGCGAGCGCGGACGGGCTGCGCGACGGCGTCGCGACCCTGCTCGGCGCCGCCGGCGAACTGGAGACCACCAGCCGGCGCATGATCGACGGCGCGAACGATCAGGCGGCCTCCCTGGAGGAGACCTCGGCCTCGCTCGAGACGATGGCTTCGCAGACCCAGGCCAACGCCCGCAGCGCCGGCCTCGCGCAAGAGCGCGCGCACGAGGCGCTCGCGCACGCGCGCCAGACCCAGGAGGCGATGCAGGGCATGGCCGACGCGATCGGCGCCATCAAGACCGCGTCGGACCAGACCGTGCACATCCTCAAGACCATCGACGAGATCGCGTTCCAGACCAATCTACTGGCGCTGAACGCCGCGGTGGAAGCGGCGCGGGCAGGCGACGCCGGGAAGGGCTTCGCGGTGGTGGCCGAGGAGGTGCGTAACCTGGCGCAGCGCAGCGCCAAGGCGTCGCAGGAGACGTCGTCCCTGATCGCGACCTCGCAGACCAGCGCCGAGCAGGGCGTGCGAGCGTCGGCGGAGGTGAGCCGCATCCTCGAGGGCGTGGCGGCGAACATCGACCAGACGGTGTCGTTGATGGCGGACGTGGCGTCGGCGTCGGCGGAGCAGGCCACGGGCATCGCGCAGATCAAGGACGCGGTGGCGCAGATCGACCGCGTGAGCCAGTCGAACGCCCAGGTCGCCGCGGCCAGCGAGCAGTCCAGCGCGCGGCTGAACGACCTGAGCAACGGCCTGCAGCGGACCGCCGAGGAACTCGCGCAGGTGGTCTCCGGCTAGGGCGTCGCGAACTTGCCGAAATCATACCCTTTGTACGCGTTGCAGCGCGAGCAGAGGTGGATCAGATCACGCCGCCCGTCGTCGAGCAAGGCTCGCAGATGACGGGCGGCGTAACTGTTCCAGATCTCCTCGACGGTCTGCTCGAGCACGTTGCCGATGACGGCGCGCTCGTGGACGTCCCAGCAGCAGATGGTGGCGTTGCCGTTGGCGTAGAAGAACATCTCGTCGAGGATCTTGAGGCAGGGCTTCCTGACCACGTCGGCCGTGGTCTGGCCGGTCCACGGCCACTGGTAGAGCTGGGTGATCAGGACCTCGCTGCAGCGCGGGCCCCAGAAGGCCCGGTAGTCGGCGATCTCGTGCGCGTTCTCGGGCACCTCGATCATGCGGACCTCGGTGAACACGCCCTTCGCCTCGTAGCCCTCGTCGCGCCAGATCTCGAGGAAGCGCGGCACGCGCTCGTAGACGCGGTCGTAGCTGACGCCGACGCGCGACGGCTCGTAGGCCTCGCGGCTGAGGCCGTCGATCGAGAAGCGGACGATGTCCACGCCGGCCTCGAGGATGGCGCGCGCGGTCTTCTCGGTCATCAGCTCGCCGTTGGTGTTGTACTCGACGCGGGCGGTGGGGTCGTTCTGTTTGATGTAGCGGACGATGTCGGGCTGGCGCACGTCGACGAAGGGCTCGTTGGTCAGGAAGGGCCGGTAGGTGACGCCCCAGCCGCGCGTCTGGTCGACCACTCGCTGCCAGGTCTCGTCCGGCATCTTCGGCACGCCGCGCTCGATCTCGTTCTGCGGGCAGAACGGGCACTTCGCGTTGCACTTGGTGACCGTCTCGAGCTGGATGTAGCGAGGGCGCTCCGCCACCGGCATCCGCCAGCGGGCGGCGGCGGCGCCGGCGGCCGCGGGCACGGTGGCGGTGCGGTCGGCGATCTGATCGGCCTGCGAAGGGCGCATATCGTTCCTCGCTGCGGGCTGGGGACGCGTCATCGGGTTCCTCGCAAGCTATACATAGGGGGCGAGCACGGCCACGCTCTTGTCGGTCGCCCCGCGCTGTTCCAGGACCACCCCGCGGGCGATCGCCCCGGCGCGCGCCAGGGCGTCCGCGTCGTCGAGCAGGGCGGCCGCGCGGGCCAGCGCCTGCGGCGGCTTGTGCAGCACCCAGCCGGCGCCGCGGCGGACCAGTTCGCCCGCCTCCTCGGCGTTCTGGATCACCGGGCCGAACATCACCGGCAGGCCGCCGACCGCCGGCTCGAGCGTGTTGTGCACGCCCGTGGTGAAGCTGCCGCCGACGTAGGCGAGGGTGCCGGCGCGGTAGATCTCCGCGAGCACGCCGACCGAATCCACCAGCACGCAGCGCTCGGGCCGCGGTTCCCCGGCGGGAGCGGCCATCAGCTCGCTCAGCCGCAGGCGCGACACGCCGACCGCGTCGAGGTCCCGTTCGAGGGACGACAACCGCGCCGCCAGCGGCTCGTGGGGCACCAGCACCACCCGCAGGTCGGGACGATCCGCCAGCAACGCGGGCAGCACCGGCAGCCATAGCTGCTCGTCCGGGGGCCAGGTGCTGCCGAGGATGAGGCGGCGGTCGCCGAGCCCGTTCAGCCGCGCCGCGACGTCGCCCGCGTGGCTGGCCTCCCAGCGGCGCACCACCTGATCGGCGCGCGTGTCCCCGGTGACGCTCACCGGCGCGGTCACGCCGAGCTGGTCCACGAAGCGCCGCCGGTCCTCCTCGGTGCTCACGCCGAGATGCGCGAAGCGGTCGAAGACGTCGCGGAAGAACCCGCGCGCGACCGGCTTCAGGCGCGCCGACCTCGGCTGCAGCGAACCGGCGAGCAGGACCACCGGCACGCCGGCCTCGTGCGCGGCGACCACCAGGTTGGGCCAGCAGTCGAACTTCACGAACAGCAGCAGGCGCGGCTGCCAGGCCCGGACCAGGCGCCGCATGGTGGTAGGGTCGTCGAACGGCAGGTAGTCGTGCAGATCGCCGGCCTGCCGCTTGCGCGCGAATTCGTAGCCCGACGGCGAGAAGTGGGTGACGACGATCGGCGGCGCGGCGGCGCCGCGCGTCTCGCGCAGCGCGGCGATGACGGGGCGCGCCTGCTCGTACTCCCCGACCGAGGAGGCATGCACCCAGACGCAGCCGCGCATGCGTTCGCTCGCGGCGAGCAGCCGCGGCAGGAGGTCCCGGCGGCCGGCGAGCCCCTCCCGCAGCTTGGCGGAGAAGGGGGCGACGGCCGGCAGCACGCCGATCGCCGCGGGCGCCAGGTGGCGGTAAAGGCGCAGGACGGCGTTCATGCGCCGACCTCGTGGCGGGGCCAGGGGCCGCGCGCGTAGACGGCGGCGAGCGCGGGCTCGGCGCCGATGCCCTCCAGGCAGGCCAGGTCGCCGCGCCAGCACTCGCGCTTGCCGTTGCGCGAGCACGGCCGGCAGTCGAGGTCGTCCCGTTCGAGGACCACGCTGGCCGGCGACGACGGGAAGTAGCCGAAGGCGCGCACCGTGGGGCCGAAGAGCGCGGCCACCGGGGTGCCGACGGCCTCGGCCAGATGCATCAGGCCGCTGTCGTTGCACACGACGACGCGGCAGCCGGCGAGCCCCGCGGCGACGTCGGTCAGCGGGCGGTCGCGGTAGATCTCGACGCCGTCCGCCGCGGCGAGGGCGGCGGCGAGCGGGCCGTCGGCGAACCACGTCTCGCGCGGGCCGAGGAAGACGCGCACCGGCGCGGGGGTGCGCCGCCGGAAGGCCTCGACGACGGCGGCGAAGCGCTCGGCCGGCCAGCGCTTGGCGGCCCACTGGGCGCCGGGAGCGAGACCCAGGGCCGTCGCGCCGTTGTTTGCGGCGAGGCCCGCGAGGGGCGGCGCGGCGCGCCCGGTGGCGAGACTCGCGACGGGGTCCAGGAGCGCGTCGAAGCGGTCGCGCATGGTGTGGGCGAGGGCCGGGTCCGCCTGGCCGCCGCGAAGCAGGCGCAGGCGGGCGATGGTGTGCTTGGCGAGGCGGGCGGCGGGCCGCCGACCCAGCATGGCGAGCAGCAAGTGGCTGCGCAGGACGCCGTGGGCGTCGAGGACGTGATCCCAGTGTTCGCGGCGGAGGTCGCGCGCGAGATCGCCCAGCGCGCCCAGCCCACGGCCCGGCAGGGGGATCACGCGGCCGACGCCGGCGAAGCGGGCGGCGAGGTCGGCGAAGGCCGGTTTGGTCACCAGCGTGACGCGGCACTCGCCCGCCGCCGCGGCAGGCGCGAGGCGGCTCAGCGTCCAGCCCAGGAGGCAGACGTCGCCGAGCGAACCGAAGCGGACGACGAGGATCTCGCGCATGGTACCCCGCGAAAATGGCGAGGCCCCGGACCGGATCGGTGACCGGGGCAGTCGGATGGCGGGATCTTAGCGAGACGCTTGCAGGGTGTCAAGGAACCCGCTATCCTCCGCTACGATAGTCACTTGGACCGGGCGTGACGAATCCGCGAGGCCTCCTTGGACGCACTGCTCCCCTTGATCGTCCTGCTGGCGCTGTCGGCGCTGTTCTCCGGATCGGAGACGGCGTTCTTCTCGCTCAGCCACGCCGAGGTCGCGAACCTGCGGCGCCGGGGCGCTTCCGGACGGGGCGCCGCCGTCCTCGCCGAACGCCCGAACGACCTGCTGGCGGCCCTCCTGATCGGCAACATCGTGGTCAACACCGGCATCGGCGTGCTGACGACGGCGACCTGCCTGGACCTCTTCGGGTCCAACGGCCTGGCCATCGCCGTGCCCGTCGCCACGGTGCTTCTGCTGATCGTGGGCGAGATCACGCCGAAGCTGGTGGCCCTGGGGCGGCGGCAGCAACTGGTGGTCCTGGTGCAGTGGCCGCTGCGGATCTGGGTGGCCCTGATCAGCCCGGTGGTGCGGCTGGTCACGCGCGCGCTCGAGGCGGGGCTGCGCCGCATCCCGGCCGAGCGCACGGGCAGCCGGCCGCTGGCGACCGAGGAGTTGCAGACCGCGTGCGACCTCGCGGTCGAGGAGGCCACGCTCACCCTCACCGAGGGACGCTCGCTCGCGCGCCTGCTGACGCTGCGCGACCTCGAGGTCCGGCAGATCATGGTGCCGCGGCCCGACGTCGTCACCCTCGACCGCGGCTGGAACCGGCGCCGCATCCTGGAAACCGTGCGCAAAGCCGGTTACAACCGCTTCCCCGTCATGTGCGACGACAGCAACCACCCCGTCGGATTCTTCCACGTGAAGGACCTGCTGAACCGGCCGGGCGACCTGCGGCCCCTGGCCGGCCCGCTGCGTCCGTTGCCGGTGGTGCCCGAGTCCAAGGACATGGCGGCGCTCCTGGCCGAGATGCGCACCGGGGCCGGCCACATGGCGGCGGTGGTGGACGAGCACGGCGATTTCGCGGGCATCGTGACGCTCGCTGACTGCCTGCAGGCCCTGATCGGGCGCGTGGGGGACGTGGCCAGCCGCCGGCCGCTGGTGGTGCCCACCGGCGCGGGTCGCTGGGTGATCGGCGGACGCCTCGACCTGCGAGCGCTCAGCGAGGCGACCGGCGTCGAGTTGCCGCCGTCGCGGGACTACGTCACGGTGGCGGGCTTCGTGATGGCGCGGCTGGGACGCGTGCCGGTGCCCGGCGACCAGGTGGTCCTGGGCAACGCCGTCCTCGAGGTGCTGGTGATGCAGGGCAACCGCCTCGACGCGTTGCAGGTGGTGCGGGCGGCCGCGGACGACGGCGCGGGAGGGGACGCGTGATCGCGATGGCGGTGTTCCAGCCCTCCCTCGGCACGGCCGGCCTGCTGCTGGTGGTGCTCCTGGTGGCCTCGGCCTTCTGCTCGGGCACCGAGACCGGCTTCCTGTCGGCGAGCCGCGTGCGCCTGCGCCGCCTGGCCGCGGCCGGCGAACGGCGCGTGCAGCCGGTGCTCGACCTGATGAACCGGATGGAGGACGTCGTCCTCACCCTGCTGGTCGGCAACAACATCATCAACGTGCTGCTGAGCTCGCTCCTGACCGTCACCTTCATGGCGCTATACGGCGAGCACGGCGAGGAGGTGGCCGTGGCGGTGGCGACGGTGGCCACGGCGGTGTTCGGCGAGATCGTGCCGAAGGTGCTCTTCCGGGAGTTTCCCGAGCGCATGACGATCGCGGCGGCCCCGGTGCTGCGGGTCATGATGTTCGCGCTCGCGCCGGCGCGCTGGCTGCTGAACGCCTACGCCCGGCTGCTGCAGCGCCTGAGCGGCCGTCACAGCGCCGTGGGCCACGCCCTCGATCGCAGCGGCCTGGTCGCGCTGCTGGTCGGCGACGAGACGGCCGCGGCGCAGGACCGCCACTTCCGCCAGGCGCTCGAGCAGTTCCTGCGCCTGAGCGGCCGGCAGGTCGCGGAGATGGTGCGGCCCCTGGCCGAGGTGGTCGCCGTCCGTCACGACGCGACCCTGCGCCAGGCGCTGGACGTGGCGGCCGCCAGCGGGTTCAGCCGCCTGCCCGTGACGGGGCCCGCGGCCGGCCAGGTGTCGGGCTACCTGCTGGTGCGCGATCTGCTGTTCCTCGCCGAGGAACCCGGCCTGGACCTCGAGGCGCCCATGCCGCCCGAGGTGCGGCGCACCATTCTCGAGGTGGACGGGAACCTCTCGCCGTACGAGCTTTTCGAAGAGCTGCACCACCGGCAGCACCAGCTCGCCCTGGTGGTGGACGACCTTGGCCGGCCCCTGGGCATGCTGACCCTGGAAGACCTCATCGAGAAGGTCACCGGCTCCATCAGCGACGAATTCGACCCCATCGCGGAGGTGGCCACGTGAGCGACGAGACCCTGAGCAAGCACGACCACGTGCTGCTCGGCCTGGTGATGACCCTGCAGTTCGCCGCCATGCAGCAGCTGGGCAAGCTCACCAACCCCATGACCGGGCAGATCGAACGCGACCTCGCGTCCGCGCGGGCGTCCATCGACCTGCTCGAGATGCTGAAGGTGAAGTGCCGCACCGGCACGCCGGCGTCGTTGCTGCAGACCCTGGACACCGCGGTCCTGGAACTGCAGATGAACTACCTAGACGAGGTGCGCAAGGACCAGGCGACGCCCACGGCCGAGACACCACCTGTCGAGACACCCCCGGCGGCTGCCGGCGAAGGCGCCACCGCTTGAAACCGACCGCGCGCGGCGCCCTGCTCCTGTTGCTGCTCCTGGCCGCGGCGATCCCCGCCGGGGCCGCCGGCTTGCCCGGCGTGCACCAGGAGTCGGTGCGCCTGACGCGCACGATGTCGGCCTTCGCGGTGCCCGACGGCCTGCTCACCGTCGGCGCGCGTGGCTCCTTCTACCATCCGCGCGAGATCACCGCGATCGGCCTGCCCACCTACGACGTCTGGCAGTGGGACCTCACGGCCGAGTATGCCGCGCTGCCCGGCCTCGCGTTGCGCTACGAGCAGTCCTTCCGCAGCTGGTCGAACTGGTCGGCCGCGCCCGTCTCCGGCAGCGGCCTCGCCGACGGCCGGCTCGACGCGGTGCTCGCCGCGCCGGGGCTGCCGACGTGGCTGGGGGTGTCGCTCGACGTGGGGTCGTCCGTGCCGGTCGGGGCGCCGGAGATCGGCGAGGACGCGATGTCGCCCCACGCCGTGGCCACCGTCGGGCTGCGATTCTGGCAGCATTCGCAGCTGCCCGAGATGCGGCTGCACGCCAGCTACGGCCACCGCTGGAACGCCAACGAGGCGCGCGGCTACGGCGTCCACCTCGGCGAGGGCCCGCAGCCCTGGTGGCCGCGCTACCCGGACGCCGCCAGCGCCGGGGGCGACGCGAACAACGACCAGCGGCTGTGGAGCGTCGCCCTCGAGTTCCGCCGCGCGTCGACGTCGTTCTGGCTGGAGTACTTCGCCGCCGAGCTGAATCGGGCCGACGGCGTCTCGCGCCGCGAGTACGACACCAGCCTCTCGGCGGGATTGCGCTGGGGACTGGCCGAGGGCTGGGCCCTGGCGGCGTCGTACACGGTGCCGCTGCACCGCGACGACACGGCGACCGCCTACGAGCCCGAGCTGCCGGACCTGGTGATGGCCCTGGGCATCACGCGGCAGTTCTCCCTCGGCGGCCGCGACGGCGACCACGACGGCATTCCCGACCGCAAGGATCAGTGCCCCGCCGGCGCCGAGGACCGCGACGGCTTCCAGGACGACGACGGCTGCCCCGAGACCGACGACGACGCCGACGGCATCCCCGACGTCGACGACGAGTGCGCGCGCGCCGCGGAGGACCTCGACGGCTTCGCCGACGAGGACGGCTGCCCCGACCCCGACAACGACGGCGACGGCATCGTCGACGCGCGCGACAACTGCCCCGACGAGGCCGAGGATCTCGACGGCCACCGCGACGCCGACGGCTGCCCCGACGAGTTCGTCGACGGCGACGGCGACAGCATCTCCGACGACGACGACCTCTGCCCCAACAGCCCCGAGGACCTCGACAGCTTCGAGGACGCCGACGGCTGCCCCGACCCCGACAACGACCTCGACGGCATCGCCGACCACCTCGACCAGTGCCCGAACGACGCCGAGGACTACGACGGCGACAGGGACGACGATGGGTGTCCGGATTGACGGCGCGCCGGCGCTCGGCTGACGATGTCCCGCTTGACGGATTATAAATTCTCGGTTATATACCAAATAGTTTACAACTAATTAGTTTTCATGATGCCGGGGGGTTGCGATGTTGCCTTTCCGTATGGGAATGCGCGTGAGCGGGGAGGAGTTCTGTGGCCGGCGGCGGGAACTGGCGATCCTGCGCGAATACGTGCGCGGTTGCGGTCGCGTCTATGTCCTGGGGGACAGGAGGATAGGCAAGTCGTCGTTGGTCTTCGAGGCACTGCGGACCGTTCGTGGCGCCCGGATCGTCGATGTCGATCTGCTCGGCATCAAGACGGTCGCCGATCTGACGCACCGGTTGGCGGCCGCGGTGATCCATGCGCAACGCAAGCCCGCCGAATTGCTGGATCTGCTCAAAGGGCTGGCACGGCTGCGTCCGACGATCGGTGTGGATCCGATCTCGAACACGCCGACCGTGAGTTTCGCGCCGGGCAGCGGCGATCGTCCGGAGACGTTAGATGAGATCTTCGCTCTCCTGGAGCCGTGGCCGAGGGTGGTCGTGGTCCTTGACGAGTTCCAGGACATCCTGAATCTCCCGCAGGACGACGCCATCCTGGCGCGGTTACGCGGCCTCATCCAGCGCCAGGACCGCGCCAGCTTCGTGTTCTGCGGCAGCCTGCGGCACAAGATGGAGGACATCTTCACGAAGGACGACTCGCCGCTTTTCAAGTCGGCCATGCGCCTCGGCGTGGGCCCGCTGGATCGGGCCGAATTCCGGGACTTTCTCGAGCTGAAATTTGCCGGCGGTCGCCGGAAGGCGCCGCCGGAGCTCCTCGATCGCATCCTCGATGTCTGCCAGGACAATCCCGGCGACGTCCAGCGTTTTTGCGCTGCCCTCTGGCAAGTGACGTCGTACGGACAGACGATCGACGAAGCGGATCTGGCAGCCGCCTGGGACATGGTGTTCACCATGCATGCGTCGGAGTACGAGGTGACTCTCCGCAACCTGAGCGTGCAGCAGGCGCAGGTACTCCACGCCCTTGCGCGCGCCGAAGGGCGATCCAACCTGTCTCGCGTCTTCCTGGAGAGCACGGGAATCTCGCTCCAGGCGTCGGCGGCGAAGGCATTGAGCAGCCTCCTGGAGAAGGGCATCATCCGCAAGGAGGCGACGGAATACCGTATCTGCGATCCGTTCCTCACGCGGTGGTTGGCGCGGCGGGTGGCATGATCGTCAACGCCGGATCAGCGACCGCAACACCGGCAGGTCCGCTGCGGTGATCGACCGCGTGATCCACATCGCCGGCAGGTAGAGGAGCGTCGTCAGGGCGATGACGGCGAGCGTCGGGCCCCAGCCGGCATCGACCGGCAGGGCCACCCAGGTCGTTCCCCAGTCGCGGGCGACCAGTTGCGCGAGGCCCGCCGCGCCGAACCAGGCGGCGGCCAGGGCGGCCGACGCGTTGACGATCGACCGCGCCACCGGCAAGCGCAGGCCGGCGCGGCGAATGTAGACCCAGTGCAGCACGGTGCTCAGGGCCTGGCTGGCCACCACGATCACCGCCGTGGCGAAGTAGCCCCAGCGGGGGATGGTCAGGACGTTGGCCACCACGTTGAAGGCCAGTGTCACCAGGGCGATGACGATGAACGACCGTTCCTTCCCCGCCGTGTAGAGCATGCGGTTGAGCACGTTGCTCGCGGCGAGGAACGGCATGCCCCAGATCACGATGCGGAACACCACGATGGAGTCGGCGAAGCCCGTCTCGCCCTTGGCCAGCCACATGGTCACCGGCGCGGCGGCGAGCATGAACAGCAGCGTCACCGGCAGCACGATGAGGTGCAGATAGCGCAGCGCCCGCTCGCTGACGCGCTCCATGCCGCCCTGCGCCTCGGCGGCGCGCAGCATGGTGGGGAAGAGAGCCGTCGCGAAGAGGCCGGGCACCATCGCCAGGATATCGAGGGCGCGGTGGCCGAGGTTGTAGATGCCGACCGCGGACTCGCCGCGGAAGTACTCGATCAGCGGGGTGTCGATCTTGTAGTAGAGGATGCCGAACGTCGAGGCGAGGAAGATCGGCCAGCCCATGTGCAGCAGGCCGCGCGCGTGGGCCGCCGGCACCGCGTCGCGCCCCGCCGGCCGCAGGATCCAGGGCCCGGTGCTCGCGAGCATCAGGGGCACCATCACCAGGAGCCGCACCGCGCGGCTGGCGACGTTGGCCCAGATCACGCCCATCACGCCGTAGCCGGCGTCGAGCCACCACAGCGCGAGCGCGAAGTAGGCGATCGCCGAGGCGATCTGGCCCCACATCTGGGAGACCACGCGGTCGTGCGCCTGCAGGACGCCGTCACAGGCCATCGCCGAGGCCTCGAGGAAGATGCCGATGCCCATCACCAGCAGCGCGTCCCGCTGCAGCGGCCCGAACCCGCGCAGCCAGGCGTAGACGATCAGGCCGAGGAAGCAGGCGGCGCCCAGCACGAGGCGGATCTTGAGCGCCGACCACATCACCGGCAGGGTCATGGTGCGGTCGCGCGCGACCTCGCGGGTGATGAGCGTGCCGAGGCCGTAGTTGGCGACGATCAGCAGGATGGTCGACACGTCGATCGCGAAGGTGGCGATGCCGTAACCCTCGGTGCCGAGCAGGCCCGCCATCTCGCGGAAGACGAAGACCGAGAGGATGCGCCCGCTGAACAGGCCCAGCGTCAAGTACAGCGTGTTGCGGGCGACGGCGCGGGTCGAGGTCACGGCGGCTCCTGGAAGACGGTTCGCCGGCATGCTAGCGCATCCGGCGCGGGCACCCTATAACATTGTCGTCGCCCGGATGATCCGGTAGTCTGGGCGCATGGCAAGAAGACGACTCCCCCTGGCGTTGCTCGCGACCCTCGCCGTCCTGCTGGCCGCCGCGTTCTGGCTCGCGCGCCCGCTGGGCGCGGGGGATCTCCAGGCGCGACCGGCCCCGGCCGCCGACCGCGCCGAGGCGCTGCGCCGCCTCGACGCCGTGTACGCCGAGGAGGCGGCGCTCGCCCTCGATGCCCGCGGCGGCACCCTCGCCCTGCTCCAGGACGACGTCGCCGACACCGCGGTGGTGATCTTCCACGGCTACACCGACGTGCCCGAACAGTTCGGCGTGATCGCGCAGGCTTACCACGCCGCCGGCGCGAGCGTCTACGTGCCGCGCCTGCCCTACCACGGCTACCGCGACCGCTTCACCGACGACCCCTCGCAGCTCACGCCCGAGGTGCTGCGCACCTTCGCCGACGCCGCCGTCGACGTCGGCCGCGGGCTGGGTCGTCACGTGCTGGTGATCGGCTTCTCCGGCGGCGGTTCCCTCGCGACCTGGGTGGCCGCCGAACGCCACGACGTCGACCGGGTGGTGGTGATCGCGCCCCTGATCCTGCCGCACGGCTACCGGCCCTGGATGCTGCGCCCCGTCACGCGCCTGCTGCTCGCGTTGCCGGACCGCTACCTGTGGTGGGACGAGGACGACCGCGGCACGGACGACGCCCCCGACTACCCCCGCTACTCCCTGCGCGGGATCGCGTCGTTCCTGCAACTGGTGGAGCGCGCGAAGGCCGGCGGCGCCGCGACCGCCGCGGTGCTGCTGCTCGCCAACGCCGGCGACCAGCGCCTGGACATGACCGAGGCCGAGGCCGTGTTGCGCAGGCTGAACCCGCCGGGTGAGTTGCGGGTCTTCACCATCCCCGCGTCGGCCGGGCTCGAGCATAACCTGTTCTCGCCGTGGGGCGAGAACGCGGCGGACCTCGCGACGTCGTACCGGTACGTCGGCGAGGCGCTGGGGCTCGCGCTCGGGCCCTGAGGCGGGTCCGTGCTACCTCACTTGACCAGCACCAGCCGCCGCGAGGCCGTCAGGCCGTCCGCGTCCAGCCGCGCCACGTAGATGCCGGCCGCCAGCGCGCGGCCGTCGTGGTCGCGCCCGTCCCACGTCGCCACGTGATGGCCCGCCGCGAGAGATGGCTCGTCGACGAGGGTGCGCACGAGGTGTCCGCCGACGTCGTACACGCGCAGGCGCGCCGCGCCGACCGCGGGCAGGTCGAAGGCGAGGCGCGTCGAGGGGTTGAAGGGATTGGGCTGCGGCGGCTGCAGCACGAAGCTCGCCGGCGCCGCCATCGGCTCGGGCGCCGCCGTGAGCGCGTCACGGAACACCAGCACGCGGATGTCGTCGACCGCGGCCTCGACGATGCCCGGCTGATCGAGGTTGCAGGCGAGGAAGCGCAGCGAGGTCTGCGCCGTGAGCGGGACCACCGCCGTGAGCTCGGCCACGGTGCGGACCCACGCGGGCTGGCTGCTGACGATGCGCGCCAGCGGCAGCCAGGTCTGGCCGGCGTCGTTCGAGACGTCGATGGCCAGCTCGTCGTCGAAGGCGTTGCCGGCCTTGGCGTACCAGCGCCAGCAGTCGAGGAAGGCGAGGTCGGCGTCGGCGAGATCGAAGCCGGGGCTCACCAGCGTCGTGCAGCCGCCGAAGACCTCGCCGATCCACATGGGATCGCCGGGCGCGCAGTTGCCCGTGAGGAAGCACTCGGCGCCGGGGGCGGGGGTGTGGTCGTCCTCGGGCTGGATCGGCAGCTCGCCGTCGTAGGTGCCGTTGGGATCCTCGCGCACCCAGACGCCGCTGGTCGCGCCGTCGCCGGGCACGCCGAGTTGCCAGCCGGGCAGGCCGGGGTCCTCGGCGGCATCGGCGAAACGGACGTCGCAGACGTGAAGCGTGAGGACGGGCGAGGCGCTCTGCAGGCCGATGCCGTCGGTCGCCGCCACGGAGTACTCGAGGCGGGTGTGCGCCGGGACCGCGGGCAGCAGGCCGACGTAGACGCCGCGCGCCAGGGTCATGGGGACGACCGTCCAGGCCGCGCCGCCCACGCGCCACCGCAGCTCGGCCGTGGCGACGGTGCTCGCGTCGGCGATGGTCGCGGTGATGGCCTGCGGGCCGTCGGCGGCGGCAACGGCGACGGGGGCGGCGACGTCCGCGATCTGCGGGCCGGCGTCGTCGACCAGGGCGAAGTCCTGGAGCGTGACGTCGTCGCCGACGATCTCGACGACGGCCTCCTGGGACACGAAGCCGGGCGCGCTGGCGCGGGCGGTGTAGAGGCCGGGCGCGACGCGGCCGCGGAAGACGCCGTCGGCGCCGGCCACGAAGCGGTAGCCGTGGTCGACCAGCAGGATCTCGGCGCCGGGGACGGGCGTGTCCTGGTGGCTGGCGTTGCGGACGACGCCGCTCAGCTCGCCGAAGCCGGCGATGACCGCGGACACCGCCGCGTGGGCGTCGAGGAAACCGCGGCCGTAGAAGTTGTCCTCGCCCGCGTCGCCCTCGTCGCGCGCCGTCTGCAGGAGGATGGTCTTGATGGTGGTCACGTCGAGGTCGGGGTCGGCCTGGCGCATGAGGGCGACGGCGCCGGCAACGTGCGGGCCGGCCATCGACGTGCCGTCCCACAGGCCGGCATAGCCGCCGCTGGGCACGGACGAGTACACGTGCACGCCGGGGGCGACCACCTCGGGCTTGATGCGGTTGGGCGCGTCCGCCACGCAGCCGGTGGGGCCGCGGCTGGAGAAGTCGGCGAGGGGGTAGGGGAACTGGTATTCGGTGGCGTTGACGGCGCCCACCGCGAAGGCGTTGACGCTGGTGGTGGCGCGGTCGGCGGGCGAGCCGATGGTGCGCATGCCCGGCCCGTTGTTGCCGGCGGAGAAGACGGTCACCACGCCGGCGGCCTCGCAGTTGTCGATGACCGTCCACCAGCGGCTGTCGCAGTCGACGTAGCCCGGGAAGCCCTCGTTCACGCCCCAGGAGTTCTGCACCACGTCCGGCACGTCGTCCACCGTCTGCGGGTCGCCGTCGGGATCGGCGAACCACTGGAAGCAGGCGATGATGTCGTTGTCGAAGTCGGGGACCACCAGCTGGCCGATGGCGTTGGCGGCGATCCACTGCGCGCCCCAGGCCATGCCGATGGTGTCGTCGGGGGCGATGCCGGTCATGGTCCCCGTGGTGTGCGTGCCGTGGCCATCGAAGTCGGTGGGCACCATCGTGGCGTTGCCCAGCACGTCGAGCCAGCACTCCTGCCACGAGTGCGTGTTGCCCCGCCAGCGCGACGACAGCGCGGGGTGGCCGATCTCGACGCCGGTGTCGAGGCTGCCGATCAGGCGGCCGGCGCCGTTGTAGCCGAGGTCGTACCACACTTCGGGAGCGCGCACGGCCCGCAGGCCGGGCGTGACGCCGATGCCGCGGTGGCCGGCCTTGTCCGCCGGTCCCGCCTCGCGTGCCACCGGAGCCACAGGCTTCACGGCGAAGTTGAGCTCGACCGAGAGCACGTCGGGCCGCGCGGCGAGTTGTTCGATCAGCGCCGGCCGCGCCTGCACGACCATCAGGTTGGCGATCCAGTAACCCGTGTAGCCGGCCACGAGGCCGTCGCGGCGCGCCTCGTCGAGCTCGCGCCGCAGCGGCGCCTGCGCAAGCGCGGCGTCCTGCAGCGCGAGGACCACCTCGCGGTGGCGCTCGAGGCGGCTCGCGCGCGAGGTCCGCAGTTCCCCGTCGAGACGGGCGATCGGCGCCTGCTCGGCCAGGTGGATGATCACGCTGACCATCTCGTCGGCCCGCGCGCGATCCAGGGTCGATTGCAGCGCCGGCTGGATGGTGCCGGCTGTGGCGGCCGTGGCCATGACCAGGATGATGATCGCGAACGTGGCCTTCATCTCGTCCTCCTCGGTTGACGCGGTCCCGCACCGTGATGAAAAAGCATATCACACGCGCGCGCCCACGTGGGTGGCGCAAGTAAGGCATTGCCATTGAATCACTTGTCGTCCTCGGCGGCGGCGCTTGCCGCGGCAGGCCGGCGCGGCCTATACTGCGGCCCGGTCGACGCGGGGCGCCGGCCGCCGTCGCCGAGGTCCGGCGGGCGTTCACGAAAGGGATCACCATGGCGAAATCACGCGCGATCTCGAGCGCCCTGCTCGGCCTGTGCACGTGGCTGGCCGTGGCTGCGGCGGGGGCCGGTCTCGCCCTGGCGCAGGAGTCCGCCGCCGACTTCGAAGATCCGGCGGTGGTCGATTCCGCTCCCGTGTTCCTGGACGGCGAGATGCTGTTCCGCGTCCGCGGGGTCTCGGCGTTTCCGGCGGCGCAGCGGGCGCAGGTGATCGCGCGGCGGATCGCCGAGGCCGCGGACGACCCGCTCGTGCTTCCGGATTCCGTGCGCACGGTGCCCGTGGGGATGGGCCTCAAGATCGTGGCCGGCCGGCACGACATCGTGACGATCCTGGACGCCGATGCCCGCATGGAGACCATAACGGTGCAGGAACTCGCCGCCGCCTGCCTCCTGCGCGTCCGCACGGCCATCCGCGAGTACCGCCTGGACCGCGACCCCGGCCGCACGCTGCGCAGCGTCGTCACGGTGGCCGCCGTCGGCGTGGTCCTGGCCCTGGCCCTGATGTTGTTCGTCCGCATCGCCCGGCGCGTGGAGGGGTGGGTCGCGCGGCGCTACCGGCACCGGGCGGGGACGGTCCAGGGCGGGGCCTTCGAGGTCATCAGCGCCGACCGGCTCTGGTGGTTGCTGCAGGCGGCGACCAGGGTGGTGCGCGTCGCCGTGGTGGTGGCGCTGGTCTATTTCTACTTGCAGTGGGCTCTGGAACTCTTCCCCTGGACCCGGCACTTCGGCCGCACCCTGCTTTCGCTCGTCAGCAATCCCGTGCGTACCATCGTCCGCGGGTTCATCGGGTACCTGCCGGAATTGTTCTTCCTGATCGTCCTGGCGGTGATCGCGCGCTGGGCGTTGCGCCTGGTCGCGGCCTTCTTCGCGGCGGTCGAGCGCGGCCAGGTCGAGCTGCCGGATTTCGATCCGGAGTGGGCGCAACCGACCTACCGGATCGTCCGCACGTTCCTGATCGCGCTGTTCGTGGTGGTGGCCTATCCGTACATCCCGGGCTCCGAATCGGCGGCGTTCAAGGGCGTCAGCCTGCTCGCGGGCGTGCTGTTCTCGCTCGGGTCGTCGTCGATCATCTCGAACCTGGTTGCCGGCTACAGCATGATCTACCGGCGCGCCTTCCGCGTCGGGGACCGCATCCGGATCAACGACGCCGTGGGCGACGTGGTCGCCATCCGGGCCCTGGTCACCTCGCTGCGCACGCCGAAGAACGAGGAGATCATCATCCCGAACTCCGAGATCCTCAACAGTCCGATCCTCAACTACAGCGCTCTGGCCCGCGAGGGCAGCCTGATCCTGCACACGACGGTCGGCATCGGCTACGAGGTGCCGTGGCGGCAGGTCGAGGCCATGCTGCTGATGGCGGCCGCGCGCACGGAGGGTCTGCGCCACGACAGGCCGGCCTTTGTCCTGCAGACCAGCCTGGGCGACTTCTGCGTGGTGTACGAACTGAACGTGCACTGCGAGTGCGCGCAGCAGATGGCCTTCCTCTACACCGCGCTGCACCGCAACATCCAGGATGTCTTCAACGAGTACGGGGTCCAGATCATGACGCCGGCCTATGAGGGCGACCCGGAGACGCCCAAGGTGGTCCCGCCGGAGCGCTGGTACGAGCATCCGGCGCCGCCGCAATCTCCCGGGGAGACGACGGCCTCATGACCTCGCGCCGCTGGGTTCCCCTCGCGAAACTGGTGGTCTTCGCCCTCGCCCTGTTCATCGCGGCCGCGATGCGGGAGGGCAGCAGCGGCGCCGTCACCCAGTCCGTCATCTGGTTGCCGAGCGGCGTCGCCCTGGCGGGACTCTGGCTGCTGGGATTGCGGGCGTGCTGGGTGATCGCCGTCTTCACCGTGATCCAGCGCGCGGGGCTCGGGTACGAACTCCAGGTCTCGGTCTCGGCGGCGCTCGGCAGCACCGCCGAGGCGGCGCTCGGCCTCCTGGTGCTGCGACGGTTCGAGTTCCGGGCCACCCTGGCGCGACTGCGGGACGTGGTGGCGGTCATGGTCGCCGCGAGCCTGGCGCCGCTGGCCAGCATCCTCTTCTCGTGGCTCGGGCGGTCGTTCGTCTGGACCGATCCGAACATGCCGTTCTACTCCGGCTGGGACGGCTGGTGGCGGATGAACGCGCTGGGCGTGTTGACGGTGGTCCCGCCCATCCTGACCTGGCTGGCTGTCCCGGCGGCGCCGTTGCAAGCCCGTGCGGCCGGCCGGGCCGCCTTGACGGCAGTGGGGCTGGTCGCGCTCCTGTTGGTCGTGCTGACTCTGGGCGCCGGCGGCGTCACCGGCGTCATGATGCTCAACCTTGCCTTGCCCCTCACCCTGTACGCGGCGGTCCGCTTCGGCCCGCGCGGGGCGGCCTCGGCGGGCGCGCTCGCCGCCATCCTGGTGGCCGGCGCGACGGTCCAGGGCCTCGGGCCGTTCCTCGAGATCCCGCCGCCCGACCGCCACCTGGCGCTGCAGCTCTTCGAGCTGTCGCTGGTGGCGGTGCCGCTGGTGTTCGGCGCGCTGATCGCCGAGCGGGAGGCCGCCCGGGCCCGCGGCCGGCGCAGCGAGACGCTCCTGCACTCGACGCGGGAGGCCCTGCCGGACATCACGCTTCGTGTGCGCGAGGACGGTCTGTGCGTGGACCTGTATGTTCCGGCGGGCACCGTCGGCCCTTTCACGCCGCAGGATGTCGTCGGCCGGACGATGCGCGACTTCCTGCCGCCCGATGCCGCCGACCTCCTGGCGACGACCATCCGTCAGGTGCTCGCCGAGCGCACGGTGGTCTCGGTGGAACTGGAGCTGGTTTTGCAGGGCCGACGCCGGGTCTTCGAGACGCGCTGCGCGCCGTACGGCGCCGACGACGTCCTGGCGGTGGTGCGCGACGTTTCCGACCGCAAGTGGCTCGAGCGCACGACGGCGTTCGAAGCGCACGTGCTCGAGCTGGTCGCGACCGGCTGCCCGACGGCGGAGATCTACCAGGCGATCGTGGGTGGCATGGAAGTCCTGACCCAGGACGGCACCTGCTCGATCACGGTGCCCGCGCCGCCGGGCGCCGAGTTCCCGACGACCGGGATCGAGACGACGGATTGCTGGTCGGTGCCGATCCGCGACACCGGCGGGTCGGTGCTGGGGGTGTTCGCCGTTCACTGGCGGCAGCCGCACCGGCCGCAGGCCAGGGAGATCGCCTCGGTGGCGCGGGCCGGGGTGCTGGCCGGCATCGTCCTGGAGCGGGAGCAGCGCGCCGAAGCGCTGCGGCGGACCGAGGACCAGCTCCGCCAGTCGCAGAAGATGGAGGCGGTCGGCAAGCTCGCCGGCGGGGTCGCCCACGATTTCAACAACCTGCTCACGGCGATCTTCGGTTACGCGCAGGCCATCCGGGACGAGGCGCCGAGCATCGACGCCGCCCGGGAACATGCGGCGGAGTTGCTGCGCGCCGCGGAGCGGGCGGCCGGCCTCACCCGTCAGCTCCTCGCCTACAGCCGCCAGCAGGTGCTCTCGCCGCAGGTGCTCGAGCTGCCATTCGTCGTGGATCAGCTCGGCGCCATGCTGCGGCGGGTCATCGGCGAGGACATCGGCCTGGAGATCGAGACCGCTTCGGCCGATTGCTGGGTGCGCGTGGACCGCGGCCAGCTGGAGCAGGTGATCCTCAACCTCGTCGTCAACGCGCGGGACGCGATGCCCGACGGCGGCACGCTCTCCATCCGCACCGCGGCCGTGGAAGTGGACGAGCACTTCGCGCGCTCTCACCCGGGCCTGCGCGCCGGGCCGCACGTCTCGCTTTGCGTGCGGGACACCGGGGTGGGGATGCCGGCCGACGTCCAGGCCCGCGCCTTCGATCCGTTCTTTACCACCAAGGAGCCGGGCAAGGGCACCGGGCTCGGCCTTTCGACCGTTCACGGCATCGTCCATCAGAGCGGCGGCGCTGTGTGGCTGGTGAGCCGCCCCGGGACCGGCACGAGGGCGACCATCTACCTGCCGCGGGTGGCCGCCGTCGTCGGGAGCGAGGCGACGGTCGCCGTTCCGGCACGCGTGCCGTCAGCGGCCACCGTCCTGCTCGCGGAGGATGAGCCCGTGGTGCGCGATCTGGTCCGCCGGGTGCTCGTGCAGGCCGGTTACCACGTGCTCGATGCCTTCGACGGCGCGCACGCGCTCGAGGTCAGCAGGAGCCACGACGGGGCGATCGACCTCGTCGTCACCGACGTGGTCATGCCGCGGATGGGGGGGCGCGAGCTTGCCGACCAGCTCCTCACGGAACGGCCCGGCCTGCGGGTGCTGTTCATCTCCGGCTACGCCAACGAGGCCCGGGACCTGCGCGAACTCGCCGGCGGGGCCGGCGAATTCCTCCAGAAGCCCTTCCCGCCGCGCGACCTGGTCGAAAGAGTCCGCGTCATGCTCGCCGGTTCGTAGCCGTCCGGACCGTTGACGACCTAAAAAGGTGGTCGCCACGGGGTCGAGGCGCAGGCTCCGGCCCCGACGTTTTCCCAGTGTACATCATGTGTGACCCGCGGGTCTGCCGGGAGCGCCGCGCGCCGCCCTCACGAACGCCGCCACCTTCGCCTCGTCCAGCAGGCCGCCCGTCCGCACGCCGCTGCACACGTCGACGCCGTACGGCGCCACGGCGTCGATGGCTTGCGCCACGTTCTGCGGCGTGAGCCCGCCGGCTAGCCACACCGGGACGGCGACGGTCTCGCGGATGCGGCGGCTGAGGGTCCAGTCGTGGGTGCGGCCGGTGCCGCCGAGTTCCTTGCGGGCGGCCTCGGGGTTGCCGGAGTCCAGCAGCAGCGCGTCGGCGTGGGCGGCCGCGGCGACGGCTTCTCGTACGGCGACCTCGCCGCGCACGTGGATCACCTGCACCACCTGCACGCCGGGGACCAGGTCCCGCAGGTGGGCCACTTGCGCCGGCGCAAGTTCGTCGACCAGCTGAACGGTGTCGACGCCGCAGCGGCGGACCTGGGCGGCGATGGTCTTGGCGTCGGCGGCGCAGGTGAGCAGGAATCGCCGTGGGCCGGCGGGCGCGGCGGCGACGATCGCGGCGATGCGGTCCTCGCCGATCACGCCCGGGCCGCTGGGCATGGCGCTGACGAAGCCCAGGGCGTCGGCGCCGGCGGCCGCGGCGGCGCGGGCGGCGTCGAGGCTCTCGATGCAGCAGATCTTCACGCGGGTGGTCATGCGTGGTGCTTCTTGGCCTCCTGCCAGGCCGCCTCGAGCTCGTCGAGGGAGGCGGCGGCGAGGCGGTCGCGGTCGTGCCCGAAGGCGGCCTCGACGGCGTGGAAGCGGGTGCGGAAGCGGGTGTTGGTCCGGCGCAGGGCGACGTCCGGGTGCACGTCGAGCTTGCGGGCGAGGTTGGCGACGGCGAAGAGGACATCGCCGACCTCGTGCTCGATGGCCGCCGGGTCGCCGGTTGCCTGGGCCTCGAGCAACTCCCCGAGTTCCTCGTCGATCTTCGCCCACACGCCGGCGGTGTCGGGCCAGTCGAAGCCGACCGTGGCGGCGTCCTTCTGGTAGCGATGGGCCTGGTGCAGGGGGTCCGTGCTGGCGGGCAGGTCCTTGAGCACCGAGCCGGCGTCGGGGTCGAGGCCGCGGTCGCGCTTCTCCTGGGCCTTGATCTCGTTCCAGCGCTCCTGGCTCTCGCCGGCGTCGCTGGCCGTGGCGTCGCCGAAGACGTGAGGGTGACGACGGATCAGCTTCTCGTCGGCGTGGCCGGCGACGCGGTCGAAGTCGGTGTCGAGGGTCTCGGAGAGGATCTGCGTGACGAAGCAGACCATGAACAGCAGGTCGCCCAGCTCTTCCCGCACGTGTTCGAGGTCGCCGGACAGGGCGGCCTCGAGGAGTTCGGCGGACTCGTCGTTCAGGTGGTGGGCGGCGGTGGCGAGGGTCTGCTTGCGGTCCCAGGGGCAGCCGCCGGGCGCCCGCAGGGTGCGGATGGTCGCCAGCAGATCGGTAAGTCGTGACGCCATGGGGACCTCGTGGGTTGGGGCTCGCCGGCTAGAGTAGTCCCCTTCCGCTCGGGGCGAAAGGCTGTTATCCTGTCCTGTTGCGCCGGTGGCCGGCGCGGCGGACAGGGGCGATCACGACGGAGCAGAGGACGGCCTTCTTGGACGAGTGGATCCGCATCCGGGGCGCGCGGCAGCACAACCTCCAGGACATCGACGTGGACATCCCGCGGGGCCGCCTCACGGCGGTCTCCGGCCTGTCGGGGTCCGGCAAGTCGAGCCTGGTGTTCGACACGCTCTACGCCGAGGGCCAGCGCTGCTACGTCGAGTCGCTGTCGACCTACGCGCGCCAGTTCCTCGAGCGCCTGCCCAAGCCCGACGTCGACTGGATCGACGGGATCAGCCCCGCGATCGCCATCCAGCAGCGCAACGCCGTCACCAGCGGCCGCTCGACGGTCGGGACGGTGACCGAGATCAACGACGACCTGCGCGTGCTCTACGCGCGCGCGGGCAAGATCGTGTGTCCCGATTGCGACGAGCCCGTGGTGCAGGAGACGCCGGACTCCATCTGGCGCAAGCTCCGGCTGGCCTGGCCCGAGGGGACGCCGGTGCTCATCGGCTATCCGCAGGAGGTGGGCGCCAACGGCGGCTGGGCCGAGTCGTTGCTGGCGCAGGGTTTCCAGCGGGCCGTGGTGCGAGGCGAGGTGGTGCGGCTGGACGAGGCCGACGCCGCGAGCCCGGCGCCGGGCGAGCGGATCGAGGTGGTGGTCGACCGCGTCAAGCTGTCGTCCGCGGCGCGCTCGCGCTGCGCCGAGGCGATCTCGCTCGCGCTCGGCCAGTCGGGCTGGGTGGTGCTGCGGCATGCGGAGACGGGCGAGGTGCGGGAGTTCGCCGCCAAGCTCGCCTGCAACGGCTGCGGGCGCCTCTTCGCCGAACCGACGCCGCAGCTGTTCTCGTTCAACAATCCGCAGGGCGCGTGCCCCGCGTGCAAGGGGTTCGGCAACCGGCTCGAATTCGACGAGACCAAGATCGTGCCGGACGCCGACCTCACCATCCGCGAGGGTGCCGTCAAGCCGTGGGCGACGCAGAGCTTCGCGCGGGAGCGCTCGGCCCTGTACCGCTACTGCACGCGTCACGGCGTCCCGCTGGACATCGGCTGGGCGAAGCTCACGCGCGCGCAGCAGAAGCTGGTGCTCGAGGGCGGCGACAAGGGCTACACGGGCATCATCCCCTGGCTCGAGCAGATGCGCGCGGAGATGCGCAAGGCCCACCACCGGTTCTTCACCCGCCGCTACATGGGCGACACCCTGTGCCGCGCTTGCGGCGGCAGCCGCCTGCGCGCCGAGGCGCTCGCGGTGCGCGTCGGCGGCCTGGACCTCGGGCAGGTCGGGCGCATGGCGGTCAGCGAGGCCTACCGGCGCTTCACGGCCCTGAAGCTCCCGAAGGCCAGCGCGGCGGTGGCCGGCGACATCCTGAACGAGGTGGTCGGCCGGCTCGGCTTCCTGGAGCGCGTCGGCCTCGGCTACCTGACGCTCGACCGCCTCACGCGCACGCTCAGCGGCGGCGAGGCCCAGCGCATCCATCTCGCGAACAGCCTCGGGTCGCGGCTGGTCGACACCCTCTACGTGCTGGACGAGCCGACCACCGGCCTGCACGCGGCCGACTGCGACCGCCTGGTCGCGACCCTCGAGGACCTGGTCGGCGGCGGCAACACCGTCGTCGTGGTGGAGCACGACCTCGGCGTCCTGCGGCGCGCCGAGCACTTCATCGAGCTCGGCCCGGGGGCGGGGCGCGACGGCGGGCGCCTGGTCTACCAGGGCGCGCTGGCCGACCTGCTCGCGACGGGCGACACCCTCACCGCCGCCTACCTGCGGGGCGAGAAGGGCCGGGCCGTGCGCGCGCGGCGGCGCGCCGGCGCGGGCAACCAGCTGCGGATCAAGGGCGCGCGGCTGCACAACCTGCGCGAACTGGACGTGAAGATCCCGCTGAACAGCTTCGTCGCCCTCACCGGCATCTCGGGCTCCGGCAAGAGCAGCCTCATGAACGGATGCCTGCACGAGGGGCTCACCGGCCGCGCCGTCGGCGGCAGCGGCCGCGCGCACGCGTTCACGACGATCCAGGGCGGCCACGCCATCGACAAGGTGGTGGCGGTGGACCAGACGCCGATCGGTCGTTCCAGCCGCTCGAATCCGGCGACCTACCTGCAGGTGCTCGCGCCGATCCGCGACCTCTTCGCCGCGACCACCGACGCGCTCGCGCGCGGCTTCGCGGCGGGACGCTTCAGCTTCAACACCGCCGGCGGCCGCTGCGCCACCTGCCAGGGCATGGGTTTCCACCGCGTCGAGATGCAGTTCATGGCCGACATCGAGGTGCCCTGCGAGGACTGCGGCGGCCGGCGCTTCAGCCCGCAGACGCTCGAGGTGAAGTACCGCGGGCTCGACATCGCGCAGGTCCTCGACCTCACCGTCGCCGAGGCGCTCAAGTTCTTCCCCGGCTCGCCCGCGATCACCGAGAAGCTCTGGCTGCTCAAGAAGGTCGGCCTTGGCTACTTGACGCTGGGCCAGCCGGCCACCACCCTCTCGGGCGGCGAGAGCCAGCGCCTGAAGATCGCGCGCGAGCTGGTGCTGCCCTCGGGCAAGCGCAACCTCTACCTGCTGGACGAGCCCACCACCGGCCTGCACGCGGACGACGTCCAGGTCCTGGTGACCGTGCTGCACGAGCTGGTCGACCAGGGCCACACCGTGCTGGTGATCGAGCACAACCTCGACCTGGTCGCCCAGGCCGACTGGGTGATCGACCTGGGGCCCGGCGGCGGCGAGGACGGCGGCCGCCTGGTGGCCCAGGGCACGCCGGAGGACGTGGCAGCTGTTCACGCCTCGGCCACGGGCCGCTACCTGCGCGAACGGCTGGCGCTCGCCGACCAGCCAGGAGGGTCGTCATGAGGGTTCTGGTCACCGGCGGCGCCGGCTACATCGGCAGCGTGACAGCGGCGCACCTCCTCGCGCGCGGCCACGAGGTCGAGATCCTGGACGACCTCTCCACCGGCCACCGCGCCGCCCTCGCGCCGACGGCCGTCTTCCACCAGGTCAGCCTGCACCACCGCGACGGTCTCGCCGCCGTGTTCGCGCGGCCGTTCGACGCCGTGATCCACCTCGCGGCCTTCAGCCTGGTCGGCGAGTCGGTGCGCGATCCCCTGAAGTACTGGCACAACAACGTCGGCGGCACGCTCGCCCTGCTCGACCAGGTGGTCCGCGGCGGCGCGCGCCGCGTGGTCTTCTCGTCCTCGGCCGCCGTGTACGGTGAGCCGTCGACGCACCCGATCACCGAGGACTCGCCCCGCACGCCCGTGAATCCCTACGGCCACACCAAGCTCGCCATGGAGTACGCGCTGGCCGACGCGGCCCGCGCCCACGACCTCGCCGTGGTCGCGCTGCGTTACTTCAACGCCGCGGGGGCCGTCGGCCCGCTCGGCGAGGACCACGCTCCGGAGACGCACCTCATTCCCCGCCTGCTGCGGTCGTTGCTGGTCGAGGGGGAACATTTTGCCGTCTTCGGCGACGACTACCCCACGCCCGACGGCACCTGCATCCGCGATTACATCCACGTCGCCGATCTGGCGGAGGCCCACGCGCTGGCGCTGGAGTGGGCCGACACCACGGGGTTCACGGCCCTGAACCTCGGGACCGGCCACGGCCACTCGGTGCAGGAGATCATCCGGGCGGCGGAGACCGTCACCGGACGCACGCTATCGCCCCCTTGCCAGCCCCGCCGGCCCGGCGATCCCGCGCGCCTGGTCGCGTCCAGCGACCGCGCCCGCGAACTGCTGGACTGGCAGCCGCGTCGCAGCGACGTCGTGTCGTTGCTCGCCGACGCCTGGGCCTGGCATGCCCGCAATCCCCACGGCTACGGCCGCTGATTCCTGGCATATCGATTGCAGTTTGGTCGTCACGCGTTCCGGTAGGTCCGGCCACGCGTGACGCAATGTCCGTATTGACATGGGCTTACCCGGTCGTTCGCCCCGGCTGGCAGTCCCGGGAGAGCAAAACATGCCGGTCGCCATCTCCAAGCTCTTCGGGTCGAAGGCGGGGCGCATCACGCCCGCCGGCACCTGGGGGCTGCGGATCGCCGCCGCCCTGCAGCAACCGGGTCGGCTTCGGCCGGCGCTCGAGGCGGCCTGCCGTCTCCTGCTGCGCGGCGCCTGTGACACGGCCCTCGTGTGCACGCGGCCCGAGGCCGGGACCGTACGCGTCGTGGCCGGCCGGGCGCGTGGGGCCGGGGTGGTGGAGGCGCTGGGCTCGAAGATGTCGCCCATCGGCGCGATGGGGGCGGGCGCGCGTTTCGCGCGTCTCGCCGAGCATCCCTTCGGCACCGGCGCGCCGTTCCAGCGCCGGTTCGACCAGGCCTGGCTGCTCGCCCTGCCGTTCACCGCGGACCTCGGCCATGGGCGCGCGGCCTATGTCTTCGTGGCCACCGGGCGGCAGACGGACGTCGATGCCCGGCACCCGCTGATCCGGGAGATGGACCTGGTCTGGCGGGCGGCCCGCGCGGCGGTCGCGGCGGACGCGCCGGCGCCGGGGCCCTGGCCCGGCGCGGAGGGCTGGGAAACCGCGCCGGCGGCGCTGGCCCTGATCGGACGGGACGACGTCGTCGCAGCGAACGCCGCCGCGCGGGAGTTGCTCAGCGCCAGTGTCGGCCGCGAGGGTGCCGACTGGCGGCCCTGGCTGCTCGGCGCAGTGCGCCGGCTGCTGGACGGCGGCGCCACCCGGCAGACGCTGGGCGCGTCGCTCGCGCGGCAGCGTCGCGTCGAGGTCGCGCTCGGACCTTACCTGGCGGGCGCGGGCGGCTGGCTGGTCTCGCTGCGGGAGGAGTCGTCCCCGCCGGCGGTGGATACGGCCGACCACGACGCGCAGACCAGCACGCTGGGGCACGAACTGCGCACGCCGCTGACGGCGATGGGCACCGCGATGGCGCTCGTCACGCGCGGCGATGCCGGGCCGGTCACCAGGGACCAGGCGCGCTTCCTCGGCATGTGCCAGCGCAACCTCGAGCGGCTCGACCGCCTGGTGAGCGACCTGCTGGATTCGCGCCGCGCCGCCGCGGGACGGCTGACGTTGAACCGCGAGGTGGTCGACCTCGGCGAGTTGCTGCGCGACAACCTCGAGCTGTTCGCGATCACCTGCCGCGACAAGGGCGTCACGCTGGACTACGCGGGTGTCCCGACGAGCTTCCGCGCCTGCGTCGACGCCGACAAGATCCTGCAGATGTTCCACAACGTGACCAGCAACGCGTTGAAGTACACGCCGCGCGGCGGCTTCGTGCGCGTCGCGCTGCAGACGCACGCGCGGCAGGTGCCGGGCCTCGGCGCGGACCTCGCGCGCCGCTTCGGCCTGCCGCTCGACGTGTTCACGCTCACGGTCGAGGACAGCGGCTTCGGCATGAGCGAGGACTTCGTCGCCCAGCTGTTCACGCCCTTCTGCCGCGACGAGCGGGCCGAGACGCGGGCGTTGCCCGGCGCCGGCCTCGGCCTGCACATCACGCGCGGGCTCGCCGAGGCGATGGGCGGCGACATCCGCCTGGTCAGCCGCGCCGGCGAGGGCACCACCGTGTGGCTGGCCATCCCCGGCGAGGCCGAGGGCGCGCGGACCCTGGTGGCGGGCCGCGAACTGGAGACACAGGCGGCGGCGGCCCGCGCGGCCGGCCTCGCGCCGCAACTGGCCGCGCTGGACCTGCGCCGCGGGACCAACTCGCCCGCCGAGACCGCCGCGGCGGTGGAGCGGGCGCGCGATTTCGTGGTGCGCCTGGCGCACGAGAACCCGGCGGTCAAGGCGGCCGGGTTCGCGCCGATGTCCGAGCGGCTGGTGCACGAACTCGCGCCGGGCCTGGTGGTGGGCCTGGTGCTGGATCCCGGCCGGCTCGCCGCGGCCTGGGAAGTGACCACCTCGGCTCCGCGCAGTGGCGCCTCGCTCTCGGGGTGCCGCTGGGAGCTGCTGGACGTGACCGGCGTACCGGTCACCGACAACGAGCCCTGCCCCGTCGCGTGACGGAACCGGCAGGACGCCATGGGAGGGTTGGGATGGACAGAGCCCTGCGGGTCCTCGTGGTCGACGACGAGCAGGATATCCTCGAGACGCTGGACTACAGTCTGGCCCTGCGGGGATACGACGTCGTCACCGCGGCGGACGGCCTGGAGGCCCTCGAGGTCGCCAAGCGCGTGAAGCCCGACATCATGCTGCTGGACGTCATGTTGCCGGGTTGCAACGGCTACGAGGTCAGCCGCCTGCTGAAGGAATGGCAGGACTACGACCTGCAGGCGCGGGCCTTCCCGATCGTGCTGGTGACCGCGCGCAAGGTCGACTCGCAGGACCGGGAGAAGTTCATCGCCACCTGGTCGCGGTGCGACGCGTGCATCTACAAGCCGTTCAATCTCGACGACGTCATGACGAAGATCGAGGAACTGGCGGGGGCGCCGCAGCCCGCCTGAGGGCGGGGCGGGGTGCGAGAGCGACGTCGTCTTGACAATCTCGCGGGGGGTGTGTTTACTTGGCCCCCCGGTCGTCAAAAAAGCCGGTCTCGGGTGCCTGGGTAGCTCAGTTGGTAGAGCACTGCACTGAAAATGCAGGTGTCGGCGGTTCAACTCCGTCCCCAGGCACCATCCGCTTCGGAGCTGGTGTAGCTCAGCTGGTAGAGCAGCTCACTCGTAATGAGCAGGTCCGCGGTTC
>JADHED010000249.1_pt1 | contig 73528 bp, 56 predicted proteins | sample 8952041 | NCBI WGS metagenome assembly JADHED01 (sample SAMN16124423, study PRJNA663239) | bioreactor sludge metagenome | isolation source: sludge (control) | place: India:Bengaluru | collected 2018-09-08
TGCCGCGGGTCCAGGCAAGGCCTGGACCCGGCAACAATCTTCGAGGTACGTCTTAACGCGCGCGGTGGATCTGCGCGAAGGCGTCGGCGAGGCCGGCGCGAAGCTCGGCCACGGACGCCGCGGGCCAGGCGGATTGGTCTTCGCGGATGAACGTCGTCCGATCCTGCCGGTTGTCGAAGCGTCCCACCGGCAGATGGAAGACCTTGCCGCCGGCCTCCACCCGCACCGTGTCCGGACGACCGCTGGTCTCGAGCAGCCAGTTGAAGTCGTCGCAGCCGTAATCGCCGTACATCACCGCATTCGGGACACCGTGGTGCAGGATGCTGCCCGGGTCGTTCGGATCGGTGCGCTCGGTGTTCTTGCGGCGGGACTCCTGGGGTGTGACCCAGATGTAGAGCACGGCGGCGCGGGAGAGGATGCGCTCGTGCAGCCGGCCCAGGGAGTAGCGGTAGCCGAAGGGTGCCGGCAGCGGCATGGTGGAGCCGTCGGCGCCGCCGCGCGCGAACTCGATGACCACCGTCTTGCCGTCCAGCGAGTCGGGAATGGCGGCGTTCTTCTTGTCGAGAAAATCGCGGCACTCCGCCTCGAGGACCTCGGCCAGTTCGAGGCGCAGGCTGTCGGGCAGTTTGCGCAGCTTGGGCTCGGCGCCGACCAGGGTGCGGGCCCGGTTCAGGCGGTCGAAGAGCCACTCGGCGGCCGATGCCGGTCGCGGGCGGTTGACGGCGCGAAGGTCGGCGTAATCCTCATTGAGCAATTCGATGAGGGTACCCCAGTCGCGCGGGTCGCAGAAGGGAAGCTGGCTGGACAGGAAGTACGGGCCCTCGTGTCCCCGCGCCGTCAACTCGTCGCTGATGCGCCGCATCAGGTGGACATAGGGGAAGTCGTCGAGCTGCACCGTCGGCCCGATGCCGAAGTGGTCACGACACTCGGCGGGATCGAGCGAGTGCAGGTACCGCCGGACTTCCGACTTGCCGCTGGCCGGCAAGGCGAGCAGGAGCAGGGTGTCGATGGGCTTGGGCATGCGAGGTCCTTTCCGCGAACTGGTCTGCGTGTGCGAAGTGCGGCGGATGATAGCAGAGCCGCCCCGGCGGCGCCAGCCGGGGCCGCCGCCCGGCGCCGGCCGAAAAAAACCCGCGCCAGACTGACCCTTTCCCGGGCGATTCCCCGTTAGCCTATTAGTATGACAGTTATGGTCCGGATTAGGGCCGGGCCAACGCCATCGCCCCTGCTCAACCGCGCGCCCGGCTGCCGGGTGCCGGGAGGTCCCTCATGAATCGGAACATCGTCCTGAATCGTCTCGCCCTGCTGGCCTTCGCGGTGCTCCTGGCCGCGCCGACCCGGGCCCAGGTCGAGGAGATCCTCGATACCCCGGCTGGCTGGACCTACTACTACGGCGCGTCCTCGGCCACCATCACCGGCGCCATCAACGCCGGTTTCCGGCCCTTCTCCATCAAGCGCGTCGCGGCGAACAGCTACGACGTGATCACCATCGAGAACGCCGGCAGCTACGCGGTCTCCGGCTTCGGGACCGGCAACATGCACTACAACCGGACGACGGCGCAGTTGAGCGCCGACCTCGCCAACCGCCGCCTGGTCAGCCTGGATTGCTACGAGGTCGCCGGCCAGACCCAGATGTCGGCGGTCTCCATCCCGAACCCCGGCGGCGCCGTCGGCTGGGGCTGGCTGGTGGGGCAGACCCGGCAACAGATCGTCGACTGGGTCGAGGACACTACGCCGGCGCTGCGGATCACCGACCTGTCGATCTACACGGTCGGCGGCGTGAAGCGCTACTCGGCCGTGGCGGTGGTCAATTCGGGTTCGCAGAACCAGGGCTGGTGGTGGTACTTCGACCAGACTGCCGATCAGATCGTCACCCTGCTGACGCAGAACAGCGCGCGGCTCATCGACATCGAGCTCGAGACCGCGCCCACCCTGTTCACGCCGGCGCGCTTCGCCTGCGTGATGGTCGCGCAGAACCCCGGCGCCGGCTGGTTCCACGGCGCCTTGACCGACGCACAGGTCAACGATTTCATCAACCAGACGGGGGGCCGCCTGACCAGCCTGCACCGCTACACCAACGCTCTCGGCAACCCCCGCTGGGCGGTCAGCCTGGTCGACAACGCCAACGACCAGACGCGCCGCGTGCGCAACTACATGGCGGCCGAGGCCACGGAGGGGTCGTACGGTTTCAAGCTCAAGCAGGTGGGCGGGCCGGTGCTTGCGTCGCTGAACGAGAACTTCGTCTTCGAACCCGCCAGTTCGATGAAGATCCTGCATGGAGCGTACGCGATCCGGGAGTGCGCGCTGGGGAACCGTGACCTGACGGATCTCATCTACGTTCCCAACCGCTGCACCGACGAGTATGCCAACAACGTCTGTCCGGAGGACTTCTACAACTGCGACCCGGGCAACGAACTCCTCTCCACGACGATTCGTCGCATGCTGCAGAATTCGCACAACGGCCGCACCCGCACGCTCGAGGAACTCTTCGGGCGCACGACGCTCAACAGCTTCGCGGACAACACGGCCCACCTGACCAACACGCAGATCAACCACACCCTCGGCTGTCTGTGCGGCGAGCCCTTCAACACCACCACCGCCAACGACATGGTGTCCTTCTACGAGCAGATCGGCGACGGCTCCTTCTTCGACAGCACCTGGCGGGACCAACTCTTCGGGCTGATGGCCAATGTCGACGCGTGGGGCTACGGCGCCAATCCCGGCAACTCCTTCTACACGCTCGGCCAGGTCATCAACCAGGAGGCTGCCGGCACCAACCTGACGGCGGCCGAGATCGCCGCCTTCCGCGACGACGTGCAGTTTGCCACCAAGGGCGGCGCCTACGGCTGCGACGGCACCACCTGGCGCTCGGCCGCGGGCTGGTCGACGTTGCCATTCAAGGTCTTCGTCTTCGGCGGCTGGTTCACCATTTACCGGGACTACGCCTTCACGACGTTCGTCCACGGCGGCACCGACCCCGGTTCGCAGGTCGCCTACCCGGCGTCGGAGGAGATCCTGCGCGAGCAGATCGCCGAGGCGCTCGAGACCTGGGACGACGCCTGCGGGACCGGTATCGCCGACCATCCCGACAACCTGACCGTCGACGAGGGCGAGGACGCTCAGTTCACCGTGGTCGCCGGCGGCGCCGGCGCCGCCGAGTACCAGTGGCAGAAGTTCTCGTCCGGCCAGTGGCTGACGATCGTCAACTTCCCGGGGCAGATCTCCGGCGCGACTACCGCCACGCTGACCATCCTCGGCGCGGAAGAGGGCAACGAGGGGTCCTACCGCTGCCGCATCACGAAGATCTGCGGCACGTCGTTCAGCAACGCCGCCACGCTCACGGTCAACCCGGGCGACCTCACGCCGGTCCCCGGCGCGCTGCCGGACCACCTGGTCATGCACTCGCCCGCGCCCAATCCGTTCAATCCGCAGGTCACGCTACGCTTCGAGTTGCCGCGCCAGACCGTCAGCGTGGTGCTGGAGGTCTACAACGTGGCGGGCCGCCGGGTCCGGGTGTTCTCGGAGTCGTCGCTCTCCGCCGGTGCCCACGAGTTCACCTGGAACGGCACCGACGACGGCGGCCGGCGCCTGCCGTCCGGCACCTACCTCGCCCGGTTGCGCGCCGGCGGCGAGGTGGCCACGCACAGGGTGGTGATGGTGGAGTAGCCGCCCGTCGTAGCGTGAGGTGAACAGGAGACGGGCGCCACGGCGACGTGGCGTCCGTCTTTCTCCTGTCACCAGCGGTAGCGGATCATGGCCACGGCCTTGGGTTTCAGGCCAGACTGGTCCGGCGTTCTGGTCACGCGTCCATGTCGCGCCACCGCCGCGCCGCGCGCGCGAAGAACACCAGCGCGATGATCGCCGCGACGCCGATCGCGGCGAAGGGCAGCCAGACCTTGAGGTGGGGGTCGTAGGTGTCCCACAGCAATCGCGTGGCCTGGACGGGATCGAGGCCGGTGACCTCCTGCATCCGCGCGAAGGCCTCGGTGCGCGCGACGCCGGCCGCGTCGGGCAGGGTGCTCAACCGGCCGTCCCAGACGCGGCCCGTGTCGGTATGTTCGGCCAGGTACTTCTGCGCCAGCACCGCCTTCTCGCCGAAATGTCCGTAGACGTACCCCTGCAGCTTGGAGCCCACGAGGCCGCCGACGCCGACCGGGATGTTCACGAACCCGAGGTAGAGGCCCTTCTTGTCCACCGGCGCGATCAACGCGAGATACTCGTTCTTCTTGGGGCCGGTCAGCATCTCGCCGAGCGAGAAGCCGACCACGCCGAGCAGGAACACCCAGCCGAGGTTGGTCAACCCGGCGATCAGGACGCCGGCCGTGGCCATCCCCATGCCGAGCACCATCGACTCCAGGGTCCGCATCTTGCGCACCAGCCACGACACCGGGATCATCAGCAGGACGATCATCACCGCGTTGAGGTTCAGCAGGATCTCCTGCGGCACCTGCCAGCCGCGATCGGTCTGGACGGCCCAGTTGTCGGGGAACAGGGACGACCCCAGGAAGACGCGCGCCGTGCCGCTCGAGTCGTTCCAGTCGGTGAGGAAGTTGGGATGCAGATCCCAGAGCGTGTACATCATCAGCCAGAAGCAGCTCATGATCAACAGCCAGGCGGCCAGACGCCAGTCGCCCAGCGTCCGCAGGGTCCGCACCAGCACCTGGCCCGGATTCGCCGTCTTGTCCGAGCCGCTCGCAAAGTCCTTGAACGTGAAGAGCATGAGGTAGTTCAGGGACATGATCGCGGCGGCGGTGAAGAAGAGCGCCTGCCAGGAGACGTCGTGCCGGACCACGTTGGCCAGCACCGGCCCGATCGCCGCGCCGATGTTCACCACCCAGTAGAAGATGCCCCAGCCCAGCGACGAGTTGCCGCGGGTCAGGTTCTGCGCCAGGCTGCCCTGCAGCGCGGGCTTGAAGAACGCGGTGCCCGTGGCCAGGACCACCACGCCGAAGGTGAAGCCGAACAGGCTGCGCTGCGTCCCCATCAGGCAGTAGCCGAGCACGTTGAGGGTGATGGCGAAGAACAGGCTGCGCTTGTAGCCGTAGCGGTCGGCGAAGCCGCCGGTGAAGGTCGGCGTAGATGGTGCCCTTTTCGGCGGCCGTGAAGTGCAGGCCGTGGGGGTCGTCCGCCTGCATGATGTAGATCGCCACCACCGACCGCACCAGGTAGTAGGCGAGCCGCTCGAACATCTCGATGGTGTTCAGCAGCCAGTAGCCGGTGGTGAAGCCCAGGAACTTGGTCCGTCCGGCCAGCGCATCGGTCAGCGGCGTGTCGGTCATGGGGGCGGTCCTTCCGGGCGTTCATAGACGACGGTGGCGCGGCTACGGCCGTCCCCGTCAGGCACGGCGTGTTCTTCGCAGGATACGGTTCGCAGGCCCGCCGCGGCAAAGCCGGCAAGTTCCTCGGGACGCAGTCGCCAGGGCGGCCCCGTCTTCTCGGCGCCCTCCGGCCGGAAGTCGACGATCGCCACGACCCGGCCACCGGGCCGCGCGAGGCGGGCGATGGCGGCCATGCCGCAGTCCTGCCAGTCCGGGGGCAGGCTCTGCACGGTCCGGTGCTCGCAGACCAGGTCGAAGGCGCCCAGCCAGGCGGCGGGTGGCGCGAACAACTCGGCGACCCGGTAGTCGACCGTTGAGTCGGGGAAGCGCTGCCGGCAGAGGGCGATGGCGCTGGCCGCGACGTCGAAGGCCGTGACCGCGAAGTCGCGCCGCGCGAGTTCCTCGGCGTCGTCCCCGAGGCCGCAGCCGACGACGACCGCGGACCCGCCGTCACCGCGGGGGAGGTTGGCGTCGAGCCACGCGACCAGTTCCGCTCCGGGGGCCATCCGGGCCCAGGGCACGCCGGTGCCCGCGTCGTCACTCGCGGCATAGACGTCTTCGAACCAGTTGTCGGGCGTCTGGAGGGTCAAGCGGTCACCTCGGTCCGGGGCCGTCCGTCACCGTTGCCCGGCGAGGCGGTTCAGCGTGATCCTACCAGGAAACGGCAATCCACGCCGCCCGCAAGGCCGCGGGAACTGAGGCGCGGGGCCCGACGGCCGTCAAGCCCGAACCGGCGTCCGTCGTCGGGTCGGCGTTTGATGGTCAAGCCCGACGCGGCCGGGCCGAAGTTTTTTGACGCAATCGCCGCGGGGGGATTGACAAGGTCCCTTGAGGCGATATCTTCACGCGCAATCGGATGGGCTTCACGCGAATTCTCCGGTTGGAGGAACGCGGGAGCCGCGACCCCCGGCGCGGGACACGCGCCACTGGCAAAGGAGTGCGATGCAACCGTTCCGCGTGCCTGGAGGCGCGCACCGTGGGCTCGAGCCCACCGTCCCGCGGGAGGTCGTGCCGGATACGTCCGACGAACCTCCGTCCAGCGGGAGCGCCGTCGATTCCGAAACCTCCCTCGGCGATCCCCTCCCCAGCTACTTTCTCAAGCAGAGACTGCCCCGCATCGGCAAGTGCACACGTGCGTTCCGCAGCGCCCACTACCCGGCGGTGAACGACCGTGACTGGCACGACTGGCACTGGCAGATGCGCAACCGCATCCGCTCGGCCAAGCAGCTCGCGCAGGTGCTCGAGCTGAGCGACGCCGAGCGCCAGGCGATGCAGCTGGTGGGGTCGTTGCTGCCGGTGGCGATCACGCCGTACTACGCGAGCCTCCTCGACCCGCGCGACGCCGGCCAGCCCTTGCGGCGAACCGTGGTGCCGGTGTGCGACGAGCTGCTGTGCTCTCCCGGAGAGTCGGACGACCCTCTGCACGAGGACGCCAGCAGCCCGGCGCCGGGCATCGTGCACCGCTATCCCGACCGGGTCCTCTTCCTGGTCCACGACCACTGCGCCACCTTCTGCCGCTACTGCACCCGCTCGCGCGTGGTCGGCCAGGACGAGTTGCTCGCCGATCGCGACCGTCTGATGGACGGTCTCGAATACATCCGCCGCACGCCCGCCATCCGCGACGTGCTGCTGTCGGGCGGCGATCCCTTGCTGGTCTCCGACGAGAAGCTGGACTGGCTGCTCGGCGAGCTGCGCCGCATCCCGCACGTGCAGTTCGTCCGCATGGGCACCAAGGTGCCGGTGGTGCTCCCGCAGCGGATCACGCCGCAGCTGGTGCGCGTGCTGCGCCGCCACCATCCGCTCTGGCTGAGCCTGCACTTCACGCACCCCGACGAGTGCAGCCCCGAGACGGCCCTCGCCTGCCGCCGCCTGGCGGACGCGGGCATCCCGCTGGGGTCGCAGACGGTCCTGCTGAAGGGCGTGAACGACAACGTCGCCACCATGCGCCAGCTCATGCACCGGCTGCTGCTGATGCGCGTGCGACCGTACTACCTGTACCAGTGCGACCCGATCTCCGGTTCGGCTCACCTGCGCACCAGCGTGGAGACGGGTCTGGAGATCATCCGCGGCCTGCGCGGCTGGACGACGGGTTACGCCGTGCCGACCTACGTGATCGACGCGCCCGGCGGCGGCGGCAAGATCCCGCTGCAGCCGGACACCACGGCGGGCTGGGACGGCGACGCCCTGCTGCTGCGCAACTACACCGGCGCCGTGTACCGTTACCCGGACGCCCGGGAGGCCTCGGCTTGAGGATCGGCATGACCTACGACCTGCGCGAGGAGTACCTGCGCGCGGGTTACGGCGAGGAGGAGACGGCCGAGTTCGACCGCCCCTCCACCATCGAGGCCATCGCGGACGCCCTCGCCGCCCTCGGGCACGAGGTCGACCGCATCGGCCATATCCGCCAGCTGGTCGTCCGCCTCGCCGCGGGCGACCGCTGGGACCTGGTCTTCAACATCGCCGAGGGCTTGCGCGGCATCGCGCGCGAGGCCCAGGTGCCGGCGCTGCTGGATGCCTACGAGATCCCCTACACCTTCAGCGACCCCATGATCCTGGCGCTCACCCTCCACAAGGGCATGACCAAGCGCGTGATGCGCGACGCGGGCTTGCCCACGCCGGCGTTCGCCGAGGTCGCCAGCCTGGACGACCTCGCGGGCCTCGACCTGTCGTACCCGCTCTTCGCCAAGCCGATGGCCGAGGGCACCGGCAAGGGCATCGACGGCGGCTCCATCCTGCGCACGCCCGCCGAGCTGCAGGCGCGGTGCGCCTTCCTGCTCGAACGGTTCGCCCAGCCGGTGTTGGTGGAGGAGTACCTGCCCGGACGCGAGTTCACCGTCGGCATCGTCGGCACCGGCGCCAGGGCCGAGGCCATCGGCACCTTCGAGGTGATCCTCGGCGAGAAGGCCGAGGCCGAGGTGTACTCCTACACCAACAAGGAATTCTGCGAGGACCGGGTGGTGTACCGCCTGGTGAACCCCGAGCAGGACCCGCAGGTGGCGGCCGCGGTGGCGGCCTCTCTCGGGCTCTGGCGGGTGCTGGGCTGCCGCGACGCGGGTCGCATCGACCTGCGCTGCGACGCCGCGGGCCGGCCGCAGCTCATGGAGCTGAACCCGCTGGCCGGCATGCACCCCGAGCATTCGGATCTGCCGATGATCGCCACGGCGGCCGGCATCTCCTTCCCGGACCTGGTCGCGCGGATCGTGCGGTCGGCCAGCGAGCGTGTCCCCGGTGTCGGCGGGCAGGAGGTGAATGGACATGCGCGTGGCGGTGCTGCACAACACGGTGTCGCCGGAGGCGGCGCCTGACGAGCAGGATGTCCTGGTCCAGGTCCAGGCCCTCACCGAAGCGCTGGCCGCCCTCGGGCACCGCGCCGTGACCGTGGGCTGCGACCTCGACCTGCAACGGGTCTGCGAGCGCCTCGACGAGGCCCGCGCCGGCCTGGCCTTCAACCTGGTCGAGGGACTCGGCGGCCACGGCCGGCTCATCCACCTGGTGCCCGACCTGCTCGAGGCGCTCGGCATGCCCTACGCCGGCTGCCCCGCCGAGGGCATCTACGCCACCTCGCACAAGCTCCTCGCCAAGCGGATGCTGCGCGCCGCCGGCCTGCCGACGCCGGGCTGGCTCGCGGCCGAGGACCTCCAGGCCGACGGCCACGCCGACGACGGCGACGACCGCTGGATCATCAAGTCCGTCTGGGAGGACGCCTCCCTCGGCATGGACGACGCCGCCGTCGTCGACAGCCTCGGCGCCGCCCGCCGCGCCCTCGCGCGCCGCGCCGGCACGCCCGGCGCGCCGTGGTTCGCCGAACAATTCGTCGAGGGCCGCGAGTTCAACCTCTCGGTCCTGGACGGCGGCCCCGAGGGCGCGATGGTGCTGCCGGCGGCCGAGTTGCTCTTCACCGACTTCCCCGAGGACAAGCCGCGCATCGTGAGCTACGCGGCCAAGTGGGACGAGGACTCCTTCGAGTACCGCAACACCACCCGCAGCTTCGAGGTCGCGTCGGCCGACGAGGCCCTGGTGGCCGAACTCACCGCCCTCGCCCGCCGCAGCTGGGACGTCTTCGCGCTGCGCGGCTGGGCGCGCGTGGACTTCCGCGTGGACCGCGCGGGTCGTCCCTGGATCCTCGAGGTCAATGCCAACCCGTGCCTCTCGCCCGACGCCGGCTTCGCCGCCGCGGTGGGTCGCGCGGGCCTCACCTTCGCGGACGCCGTCGCCCGCATCCTGGCGACGGCAGACTGCGTCGCGCGCAACCTGGAGGTGCAACCGTGAGCGAGGCCGCCTATCGCGAGGAGGTGCGCCCTGCCGATGCCCTGGCGGTGCGCCGGCTGGTCGAGGCCACCGGGTTCTTTCATCCGGAGGAGATCGACATCGCCCAGGAACTGGTGGACGAGCGTCTCGCCAAGGGCGAGGCCAGCGGCTACCTGTTCCTCTTCGCCGAGGAGGGTGGCGAGCTGGTCGGCTACTCCTGCTACGGCATCATCCCCCTGACCGTCGCGAGCTGGGACCTCTACTGGATCGCCGTCCATCCCTCGCGCCAGGGGACCGGCCTCGGCCGGCGGCTCCTCGCCGCCACCGAGACCAGGATCCGCGAGGCGGGCGGCACCGCGGCCTATGCCGAGACCAGCGGCCGGCCGCAATACGAGCCGACCCGGGCCTTCTACACCCGCTGCGGTTACGACACGGCGGCCGTCTTCGACGACTTCTACGCCCCCGGCGACGCGAAGTACGTGTTCGTCAAGCGCGTCTGATCTACTCCGGAGCCCCGCGCCGCGTCCGGCCGGTTCCTTCCTAGATCGATGTCTGCCTACGACTTACCCATAATACAGACATCCCTGATAGGAATATTCTCCTAAACCCGTTCTCTCCGGCGCCGAAATCCAGTCGGTAAACCAGGAGTTTTCGGTCCATTGGGGACATGGCTCGCAGACGAAAGGAACCTACCGATGACCCGCAACACCCTCTTCACCACCCTGGCCGCCGCCACGCTGCTCATGGCCGCCGGCGACGCGCTCGCCCAGGATGCCGCCGCGACCCTGGCGCAGGAGAGCGAGACCTACTGCAACAGCACCGTGAACGACCGTCCGACCGATCCCAAGCTGGTCATCGCGAAGGTCGACGAGGCCTGCGCCCTGCTGGAGAAGGAGGGGACGGCGGCCTTCCCGAAGTTCCAGGGGACCAACAGCCCGTTCCTCTTCGAGGGCACCTACATCTGGGTCCACTCGCTGAACGACTGCGTGATGCTGATGCATCCGATCAAGTACAAGCTGGTCGGCCAGAATCTGATCGGGATGAAGGACACCGCGGGCAAGCGGTTCTTCACGTCCATGAACAAGGTGGTCCGTGAGCAGGGCGCCGGCTGGGTCGAGTACCAGTGGCCGAAGCCGGGTTCCGACGAGATCGTGCGCAAGGTCTCGTACGTGAAGGGCTGCAAGACCGCCGACGGCGTGGACGTCGTCGTCGGTTGCGGTCTCTACAAGGTCGACAAGGTCGCGACCGCGGGCCTGACCATCAACTAACCGGGAGACGGCGATGCTCGGCAACCTCCGCACGGTCACCATCAAGACCCGGCTCATGGCCTTCGCCGCGCTGGCGGTGGCGCTGATGCTGGTCCTCGTGGGCGCCAATCGTCTGGCCAGCCACCGCATCGACCGTGCCTACGCCGACCTCGAGACGTCGAACGAGAAGATCGACGCCGCCAACCAGTCCATCGACCAGGCCTACTTGCTCAAGGCGCAGGTCAACGACGCCATGATGCAGGTCATGGACCTGCGCCTGACCGAGAAGTCCTTCCTGCAGTTCCATGACGCCGCCCGCCGCCAGGCCTTCGAGACCGGGGCGGCGGCGGTGTCGTCGCAGCTGGGAGGGGCCGCGCGCCAGGACATCGTCGAGCACTTCGCCCGCTACCGGGCCCAGTTCGGCGAGTACGTGCAGACCCACGAGGCGCACGACCAGCTCAAGACCGCGATGCGCCGCCCGGTCGCCGAGTCCCGGACGCACCTGAACGCGATCACCGACGAACTCGAGAGCCGGCAAGGCCGGCTGCAGCTCTCCGGCGAGGATCTGCCGCCGACCGAGCTCGAGATGTTGAACGTGCTGCGCGACTGCAAGATCTTCTTCCTCGAGATGCAGTCGCTGCAGCAACAGTACCTCAACACCGGCGACACCCAGTACGTCGACCAGTACCGGCAGCTGGCCGCCGGCGAGGGCCGTTACAGCATCGAAGGCCTCGCCGAGTTCGCCGGGGCGCTGAACAACGACGACTACGTGCGGCGCAGCGCGGCGATCAGCCGTTCCCTGGACGACTTCCAGGGCTTCGTCGACCAGTCCCTCGCCTATGCCGCGCAGGAGGAGACGCTGCGCCGCGGTCTCGACGAGACCGGGGCCGCCATCATCGTCGCCGCGACCGCCGCCCTGGCCGAGGCAGATGCCTCGGTGGCGGCGAAGAAGCAGGACGCCGACGCCGCCAAGGAGATCGCCGTCGCCGCGCGGTCCGACGCCGCGTCGGCGCGGCGCAAGGCGACCGCGGCGGCGACGTCGATCGTCGTCAGCGGCATCCTCCTGTTCCTCGTCGCGGCCTGGTGGAGCATCCGCACCATCAACCGCTCCCTCTCTCGGGTGATCGACGGGCTGGACCAGTGCTCGCACGAGGTCGCGTCGTCCGCGCGCCAGGTCGCCGAGGCCAGCAACAGCCTGGCGGGCGACGCCAGCCAGCAGGCGGCGACTATCGAGGAGACCGCCGCGTCGCTGGAAGAGACGGCGGCGATGACGCGCCAGAACGCCGACCTCGCCGGCGAGGCCAACGGGCTCATGGACGTGGCTCGGACCACCGTCGCCCAGGCGAACCAGTCCATGGAGCAGCTCATCGCCCATATCGGCGCCATCGACGCGGCCAGCCGCGAGATGTCGCAGATCATCAAGACCATCGACGAGATCGCCTTCCAGACCAACCTGCTGGCGCTCAACGCCGCGGTCGAGGCGGCCCGGGCGGGCGACGCCGGCCGTGGCTTCGCGGTGGTGGCCGAGGAGGTCCGCAACCTCGCGACGCGCTCGTCGGCGGAGGCCGCCAGCACCGGCGAGCTCATCGAGCGCACGCTGTCCAAGGTGAAGGAGGGCGCGCAGCGCGCGGACCAGGCCAACGCGGCCTTCGTCCAGGTCACCGAGAACGCGCTGCGAGTCGCGCAGATGATGGAGCAGATCGCCGCCGCCTCGGGTCAGCAGGCCCAGGGCGTCGGCCAGCTCAACACCGCGATCGGCACCATCGACCAGGGGATCCAGCACGCGGCCGCCAACGCCGAGCAATCGGCGGCCGCTTCGCAGGAGTTGATGAGCCAGGCCGACCGCATGAGCGCCTACGTGGGCGACCTGTCGGCGCTGGTGACGGGCGGCGCCGGTCGCTGACGCGGCAGGGAGCCGCGCGCGCCGCGACTCCCCTCCCGTCGTCGCGCCGTATCACCGGACCAGCGTCACGGTCCGGCGGATCACGCGCGCGGATGTCTCCAGATTCACCAGGTAGACCCCACTCGCCACGGCCTCGCCCGTCGCGTCCCGGCCATCCCACACCCAGCGCGATTCGCCGGCCGGAAGGGTGCCGTCGTGCAGCACGCGTACCTCGCGGCCGCGCAGGTCGACCAGCGTCACGCGCGCCTGCTCGGCCCGCGGCAGCGCGGCCCGCACCTCTAGCGCGGGATTGAAGGGATTGGGCGCCGCGGCGAGACCCAGGGACGACGGCGGCGGCGGCACCTCCTCGTCGCCGGGGAGATCCTCATTGCTCACGGCGTCGTCGGGACCCAGCCAGCGCACCACGAACTCCTGGCCGTTCGCCGGGTCGCCGTCGCGGTCGAACGCCTGCCCCCGGAACAAGGTCACGGCGTCGGCCGCGTTCTCGAGCATCGCGTCGAGGTCGGCGCCGGCGACGAGCGCGAAGGACACCGTCATCTCCTCGCCCGGCGCGAGGCTCGCGAAGGGGCCGGTGCTCACCAGGAAACGATAGTCCGAGTTCTCGGGCATGTCGCCGTCGGTTGTCCAGGCGTTCAGCGCGTCGTACCGCTCGATGTCGTTGGTCGGGTCGCCGCCGTTCTCGTACGACGCGGTTCCCTCGAATCGCTGGCAAGTATGCATTCCGACTTCTACAGGAGCCTCCTGGCCTTGCGAATCGACGGGATGGTCCAGGACCACCCAGCCCAGGTACCCGGACACCGTGGCTCCGGCGCCCTCGTACATGTAGCCGACCGCGACCGGCACCACCTGCCCCAGTTCGTCCGACGCCAGGCCGCTGAAGCTGCCGAAACGGTCATCCAGAGCCTCGTTGACGCCCCCCTGCGGGTCGTCGATGTCGAAGTCGCTGAACATGCCGACGTAGACGTCCTCGATGAACTGGCCGCCGACGTTGCGGATGGTGAAATCGAAGCCCACGATGTCCGCGACCGAGTCATGGTTCCACTGGTAGGACTGCTGCACGACCGCCAGTCCGAGCGGCACGTGGTCGGGATAGTCGTCGCCGGCGTGCAGATCGTCGAGCTCGCAGCGGAAGTGCTGGTTGCCCACGCCTCCCGCGTCCTCGTCGATCGCGGCGTCGCCGTCGTCGTCGCGGCCGTTGAAGGGATCTTCGTCCTCGACGCCGTCACCGTCGTCGTCCGGGCCCGGCAACGGGTAGCGTGACGCCAGCGGGGCGTTCCAGGCGAGGCGGTAGATGGTGTCCGCCGGCGCCTCGGTGGCGCGCAATTCGGTTGCGTACTGGCCGGTCGTGACGTGCGGCACGCCGTCGGTGACCGCACCGATCCACAGGCCGGCGCTCCACAGGTGGTTGACCCCGCCCTCGCCCGGCCAGCGGGCAGACGGCGCGTCCGAGTACGATGACGGAACGGAATACCGGGAGCCGAGCAGCCCCCAGTTGGTGACGTTCAGGAGTAGGCGCCCCACATCGTGGACCACCGAGCCGTCGGCGACGTAGGCCTTCTCCGCCGGCGTCGCGAGTTCTTCCGGCGGCGCCGACCGTCCCGGTGCCGCCGCCAGACAGGTGAAGATCATGGTCGCGATGATAGGGAAACGCATGACGTACCTCCCGCCGCGCCAGGCGGCGCCCCGGACGACAGTTCCACGAGCTCGCGATCCTGAAGTGTGGGGTCCCCGTGGTCACGTTAGGGATCCAGGGACTGACGGTCAATACCGTCCCCCTGATGGAAATTAATCCGCAACCGATTGCGCGATTAGTCGTACAAGGGCCCCGGGAGGTGCGCCGTGGATCTGATCGCCGAGCTGGGTGAACTCGCGCTGGCCTCGCGACTGCGTCGCCTGGCCGACACGTTGCAGAAGGACGTCACCGACGTCTACGCGGAGCTGGGGCTGGACTTCCAGGCGCGCTGGTTCGCGGTGCTGGCGGCGCTGCGCGGCTCGCGCGCGATGCCCGTGACCACCCTGGCAGACCGCCTCGCCGTGTCCCACCAAGCCGTGTCCAAGACGGTGACCCTGCTGGTCGCGCGCGGCTTGCTGACGGAATCGCCCGACCCGGGCGACGCCCGCCGCAAGCGCGTGGCCCTGAGCGCTTCCGGGCGGCAGCTGTGCCGTCGTCTCGACCGCGTCTGGGAGGAGATCAGACAGGCCAACGGCGACCTGCTCACGGAGGCCGGCGTCGACCTGCTGGATGACCTCACGCGACTCGAAGCCGCCCTCGCCGTCGATTCCATGGCCGACCGCGTGCGTCGCCGGCTCGGGTTGCCGACGGCCGACCCGGTGCGCATCGAGGGTTACCGGCCCGCGTACAAGCGCCACTTCCGGCAGCTCAACGAGGCCTGGCTCAGCGAGCACTTCCATATCGAGGACGGCGACCGGCGTCTGCTCGCCGACCCCGCTGGGCGCATCATCCGGCGCGGCGGCGAGGTCTTCTTCGCTTTGGTCGACAGCGAGGTGGCCGGCACCTGCGCGCTGATCCGCCATCGCGACCAGACCTGGGAGCTGGCGAAGATGGCGGTAGCGCCGGTACAGCGCGGGCGCGGCCTCGGCCGACGCCTGACGCAGGCCGCCGTCGACCACGCGCGCGCCGCCGGCGCCGACCGGCTCTGGCTGCGCACGAGTCTCCGCCTGCGCCCGGCCGGACGACTCTACCGGTCGCTCGGCTTTCGCCGCGCGCGACGCCACCCGTTTCCTGCGGACACCTACCAGCGCGAGACCATCGTCATGGTCCTGGACCTGAACCCGAACGGGGAGACCTCGTTATGATACGCCACGCCATGTTGTTCCTGGCCCTGCTCGCGGCCCTTCCCGCCGTCGCTCAGCCTGGCGCCGCCCCGCTGCCGGCGCTCGACGCCGCGCGCCGCGCCGCCATCGTCGATTCGGTGACGGCCGCCCTCGACACGGTCTACGTCTTCCCGGATGTCGCGCACGCGATGGTCGCCGACGTGCGCGGTCGTCTCGCCGCCGGGCAGTACGACCAGATCGCGGACCCCGCGGCGTTCACCGACCGGCTGACCACCGACCTGCGCGCCATCAGCCACGACCTCCATCTCGCCGTCCGGGTCCAGCTGCCGCTGCCGGCCGCCGAGCGCGAGGACCCGGCCGTCGCCCGCCGCCACGACCAGGAACGGTCCCGTCGCGACAACTACGGCTTCGCGAAGGTCGAGCATCTCGACGGCAACATCGGCTATCTCAAGCTCGACGGCTTCAGCGGCGATCCCGAGGCCGGCCCCACCGCGGTGGCGGCGATGAACTTCCTGGCCCACAGCGACGCGATCATCATCGACCTGACCGAGAACGGCGGCGGCTCGCCGTCGATGATCCAGCTGCTGACCAGCTACCTGCTCGACGAACCGACGCACCTGAACAGCTTCTACATCCGCGCCACCGGCGACACGCAGCAGTTCTGGTCCCTGCCCTGGGTGCCCGGCCCCCGGATGGCCGACACGCCGGTCTACGTGCTCACCAGCGGTCGCACGTTCTCCGCCGCCGAGGAGTTCACCTACAACCTCAAGAACCTCGAGCGCGCGACCATCGTCGGCGAGACCACCGGCGGCGGCGCCCACCCCGTCGAGGGCCACCAGTTCGACTTCGGCGCCTACCTCGTCACCATGTCGTTGCCTTTCGGCCGCGCCGTCAACCCGATCACCGGCACCAACTGGGAAGGCGCCGGCATCGAGCCGCACGTCGCCTGCGCGGCCGAGGAGGCGCTGGACACTGCGTATCTGCACGCATTGAAGGCGCTCGCCACGGCGAGCGAGGATCCGGAGCGTCGTTTCGAACTGACCTGGGCCCACGACGGCCTCGTCGCTCGCCAGACACCGGCGACACTCTCGCCCAAGCAACTCGACGCCTTCGCGGGCAGCTTTGGCGTGCGCCAGGTTCGACGCGAGGGCGATCGACTGATCTACCAGCGAGGCCAGAACCCGCCGATGACCATGATCCCGATGGGCAACGACACCTTCCGCCTCGCCGAGACCGAGAACTTCCGCATGCGCTTCGAGCGGGACGACCGTGGCCGGGTGGTTCGCCTCGTGGGCATGTACGCCGACGGGCGCACGGACGTCAATGAGCGGGAACGGTGATCACGGCGGCCGGTGAGCGACGTGCCGGACGCAGAGTGGGAGCCCGATGGCTCCCCCCGTCGCGTTTCAGGCGCGAGATCTCAATCGATCACTTCGCCAGGACCATCGACCGCGAGATCACGGTCGATTCGGTGGTGAGGCGATAGACGTAGGTGCCGCTGGCGGCCCGCCGGCCGTCGTCCGCGGCGCCGTCCCAGACCACGCTCTGGCGGCCCTCGGCGCGGCTTTCGTCGACGAGTGTACGCACAAGGTGGCCCTGCAGATCGAAGACGCTCAGGTTCACGTGGCCGGCCTGCGCGAGGCTGAAGGAGATGGTCGTCTGCGGGTTGAAGGGGTTCGGGTAGTTCGGGTCGAGCACCATCGTCGCCGCCGGCGCGGGCTGGTTCGGCTCGTACGGGTTCTCGACGGGGACCACGTTCTCCACCAGGAGGTCGTACGATCCCTGCTGTCCGTAGCCGTTGACCAGGATCTGGAAGGTCTGGCCGTTGCGCAGCCGGTTGACCTCGACGAGGGCGAACTGGTTCTGCGCCACCGGGTCGACGCCCTCGGAGACGTTGCCCTCGAGCACCACGTAGTGAATGCCGTTGATCTCGTGGTAGCCGCCGAGATGGTCGTGGCCCGCGAACGACGCGAGGACGTTGCCGGACATCTCCAGGATCGCGCGCACCGCGTCCGCGTTCTTGATGGTGTGCGGCTCGTCGAGAGCGCGGCTGAGCAGCTGATGGCTGAAGACGATGGCAGGCAGGTCGGTGGCGGCGAGGTCCGCGGCGAGCCAGTCGAGCTCCGCCTGCGGAATCCAGGCGTCCATCCAGGTCCACCAGTTCTCGCCCGGCTGCATCATGTCGAAGGGGATGTGGGGCTCCGCCACGGTGTAGTCGGCGTCGAGGACCACGCAGTGGATGCCGTCGACGTCGAACGAGTAGTAGGTCTGGCCGGCCGGGATGCCCGTGTTGGTGATATTGGCCAGCAGCTGGGCCCGCGTGACGTTGTCGAACTCGTGGTTACCTAAGGTGTGGAAGTGCGGGCCGGCGAAGCTGGTGAAGATGCTCTCGACCTCGCCCAGGTTGACCAGCGGATCCTTGTTGTTAACCAGCAGATCGACGAAGTCTCCCAGCTCGACCACGGCGCCGGCGTCCTGCGCCGCCATGGTGTCGACGAAGTGCTGCGTCTTGGGCAGCGCGGCGGAGTAGAAGCGCGTGGACGAATCCGGCCGATTGGTGTGATGGATGTCGGTGATGACCCCGATGCGCGCGATCTGCTCGGCGAACGCGCCGGAAGCGATCGTCAGGAACGTGACCAGAGCGATGGCGAATAGCCTCAACATGATCCTCTCCTTCGACGACGGACCACGCGTGGCCGGCGGGCCGCCCCTTGCAGCCCCCCCTCTCATGCCACGCTTGCCGCGATACTGGCCGCGCCGTGTTCACGGTCCGCCAGTTCCCGGCTCCGATTCCGTCAGTATTCGATGGGGAGATGATGAAGCGCGGGTTAGAGGATGGTGAGCGGCGGCGGATTGGTGCCGAGGTCGCGCAAGACGAAGTCCGCTGGAGAATCGGCGGCGTCGATGTCGTATCATTGCTGGAGGTCTGCATCCCTGTCTCAAGCGCAGTAACGGAGGTTCGACAATGCGGTTGTTCAAGGTCCTGTTCGTTCTCTCGTGCGGATGTTGTCTTGCAAGCAACGCGGTCGCCGACGTCCCGGCGGTCGGGTTCGACTTGGCCCACGCCCGGGGACACAATTTCTACTACTTCAACTTCTACGTGAATCAGGTCCTCGGCAATGTCTTCACCGTGGTTGGTGCGCAGGACATCACCGTGACGCATCTCGGCGCCTTCGACATGAATCCGGACAACGAACCCTACTGGGACGTGCCCGTCTATGCCGAACACGGCTTCGGGTTCAATCACGGCGTGGCGCTCTTCGAACGCGCCAACATGTCGCTCATCGCGCAGGTCATGCTGCCGGCCGGCACCGAGGCGCAGATCCGGGACGAGGGCTTTCGCTACCTGCCGCTCGAGGAACCGGTCACGTTGCACGCCGGCAACACGTACGTGCTCGCGGCGTGGTGGTCCCAGGACTCCATCGATCAGCCGAACATGGAGACGTTCTACCTGCTCGGAACGTCGCCGAGCGAGATCCCGTCGGCCGTCTACGTCAATGAGCACATCCAGATCACCGACGGGTGCTTCAATCCCAACGCCGGCGACGGTTCGAGCGTCCCGGCCCCGTTCGTCTTCAACATGTTCTGGGGTTTGTACGCCGGCGGCGCCAACTTCCTCATCGATCAGCCGGTGGCCACCCAGAGCGAGACCTGGGGCGGCGTGAAGAGCTTGTTCCGTTGATATGGCGTGAACTTGGGTCAAGGGCCGTCTTTCGTAGGGAGGACGGCCTTGCCACCATCGACGAAGCGCGGCCGAGCGTCGCCGCTCAGCTTGACCCGGTCAGTGTCGCGTTCTAGAGTCGGTACCTACTCTCCGGAGATAGGAGACTGGCATGAGAGCGTATTCCTGGTTGCTCAGGGCTGCCTGCACGTTCGGCGTGGCCGCGATCGCGCAGGCGCAGACGGACCCTGTCCGGCGCCCGAACTTCGTCGTGATTCTCGGCGACGACCTAGGTTTCTCCGACCTCGGCGTATTCGGCAGCGAGATCAGGACGCCGAATTTCGACTCCCTGGCCAGGGACGGCGTGCGGTTCACGAACTTCTACACCCATGCGAGCTGCTCGCCGACGCGATCGATGCTGCTCACCGGCACCGACACGCACCGCAACGGCCTGGGCAACATGGACGAGTGGACGGCGCCCAACCAGGTGGGCGTGCCGGGTTACGAGGGCTACCTCAACGACCAGGTAGTGACGCTTCCTCAGTTGCTCAAGGACGCCGGTTACCACACCTACATGGTCGGTAAGTGGCACTTGGGCAAGACGCCGGACAAGATACCGGCGGCGCGCGGGTTCGAGCGCGACTTCAGTCTGCTGGATGGAGCCGCCAGCTACTGGGACGTGACGGGTTTCACGGCGTCCACCCCCCGGTCCACGTACACAGAGGATGGGCGATACCTCACGCGCCTGCCGGACGACTACTACGCCACCAAGACGTACACGGACAAGATGATCAGTTTCATCGACGCGAATCACGGCGATGGCAAGCCGTTCTTCGCGTACGTTTCCCATCAGGCCCCACATGATCCGTATCACTTGCCGCGGGAATGGCGAGATCGGCACGTGGGCGAGTATGACCAGGGGTGGGACGCCGTGCGACAGGCGCGGCTCCAGCGCCAGGTGGAACTCGGAGTCATGCCGGCGGGCACGAAGCTCGCCGAACGTATGTGGTTCCTGCCCGACCCAACGGTGCTTGCACCCGCACCGCGGGCCGTTCTCGGCCGCAAGATGGAGCTTTACGCGGGCATGGTCGAGAACCTGGACTACCACGTCGGCCGACTCGTCCAGCATCTCAAGGAGATCGGCGAGTACGACAACACGATTTTCATCGTGTTCGGCGACAACGGCGCGGAAGGCTCCGACCTCTTCGCCATGATCGCCGGTTCTCCCGGCACCCGCGACTATCTGTTCGCGGCCATGAACTGGTCGCAGACGGATCCAAAGGCCTGGGGCGACGCCGGGTCGTACGTCGGCTACGGTCCGATGTGGGCCCAGGTCTCCATGACGCCCTTCAGCCAGTACAAGGGCTTCCTCGCCGAAGGTGGCATCCGGAACGGCCTCATCGTCAGCGGCCCGCTGGTGAAGCGATCCCGGGGTAGCGTCGCTCGCGGGATGCTGCACGTGGCCGACATCATGCCCACGTTGCTCGAGGTCGCCGGCGCGACCTATCCCGCGTCTGGCGACCGACCGCCCCTCATCGGCAAGTCGTGGGTCAAGTGCCTTGCGGGCGAGGAGGAGTCGCCGCGTGCCGAGCACGACGTCGTAGCCTGGGAGGTCTTCGGCAACCGTGCGGTGCGGCAGGGCGACTGGAAGCTCCGCTGGCAATACAAGCCATTCGGGAAAGAAGCGTGGGAACTATTCGACGTGACGACGGATCCCGGCGAGCGTTGCGACCGCGCCGCCGAGCATCCCGACAAGGTGCAAGCGCTGCTGGCGCTCTGGGACCAATACGTCCTCGCCAACAACGTCGTTCTGCCGAGTCGCTCCCCCTTCGAGGGCTCCGAGGAAACCCTGCCGGAGCGTTTCCCCGTGGAAGCGGGCTATCCGCCGCTCATCTACAAACGACAGTTCGTACCTCCGGATTCGTTGCTCGCCGAACCGAAACCCTGACTCGAGGCGGACCTGGCACGACTGAGGCCGGAAGAAAGCGGGAGTCGACATGCGCGATCAACGGAAGCGAACGCCAAACTCCGGACGGGCGCGGCTCCTCGGTGGAGCGGCGATCCTGCTCGGCGTGATCTGGGCCCTGCCGTCCTTCGCCCAGGTGCCACCGCGTTTCTACTGGAAGTCGCTGGCGGGCGCGAGGGCCGTGCCGTTACTCTACATGTCCATGGACGGCAACGCTAATCCGTTTGACCCGGGGCGCACGGCGGTGCCGGGGGCCAGCGTCGAGGCGGTCATGGCGCCCGTCGGTTTCGCCCGCACCTTCACACTGCAGGATCGCGCCGCGATGGTGGCGGTCCTGGTGCCGATGGGCCAGATCTCGGGGGAGATGACCGTCCTCGGCACCCCCTATGGCGCGGCCGCCGATGGCTTCGGCGATCCATTGCTCGAGTTCGACATCAACGTCGTCGGCAAGAAGGCGATCAAGAACATCCCCGACCTCCTGCGCTACGAGCCCGGCTTCTCGCTCGACCTCCTGGTCGACCTGGCTTTCCCCATCGGCGAGTACGACAACGAGCAGCCTCTGAATATCGGCCAGAACCGCTGGTACGGACGACTGGCGGCGCCCATCGTCTGGCAATTCGGCGCTTGGGTGCCCAACAAACGCACCACGCTGGAGTTCTTGCCGTCGTTGTGGTTGTTCGCTGACAATGACGACTTCGTGGGGAGCACCTTGGCGACCGAACCCATGTTCCAGCTGGAGGGCCACCTGACGCGTAATTTCGCCTCGCATCTCTGGGGTTCGCTGGACGGCACCTGGATGGTGGGTGGCGCGGCAACAATCGAGGAGGTCGAGGGGGAGGAATTGAACAACCTCGGTCTGGGCTACACGCTTGGCTACCAGCTCAACGACAACCTGCAGGCGACCTTTGGCTACATGTCGACCGTCTCCGACGACGATCCGGGCGAACTTCGGCTTGGCGGTTTTCGCCTGTCGGCCGTGTACGGCTGGCACCCGCTGGTCGAAGGGATGAAACGGCTCGAGAGCGGCGAGTAGCGCAACGGAAACCGCCCGTGAAGCCGGGAATTACCCCCGCAACAGATCCGCCGAGATCACCATCCGCTGGGCCTCCGAGGTGCCTTCGTAGATCTCCGTGATCCTCTGGTCCCGATACAGCCGCTCGATGGCGAAGTCCTTGATGTACCCATACCCGCCGTGGATCTGGAGCGACTTGTGGACCACGCGGTGGGCGGCTTCCGAGGCGAAGAGCTTGGCCATCGCCGACATGGGGCCGAAGCGGTCCTTGCGGTCCTTCATCGCCGCGGCCTTGAGGATCAGCAGGCGGGACGCCTCGACATCGACGGCCATGTCGGCCAGGACGAACTGGGTGTTCTGGAATGCCGCGAGGGGCTGGTTGAACTGCTTGCGTTCCTTGGCGTACTTCACGGCGAGGTCGAGGGCGCGCTGGGCGATGCCGAGTGCTTGGGCGGCGATGCCGATGCGGCCGCCGTCGAGGGTCTGCATGGCGATCTTGAAGCCCTGGCCTTCCTCGCCTAGCCGGTTGGCGGCGGGGATGCGGCAGTCGGTGAAGATCAGCTCCGTGGTGGACGACGCCCGGATGCCGAGCTTGTCCTCCTTCTTGCCGACCGCGAAGCCGGGCGTGCCCTTCTCGACCACGAAGGCCGAGATGCCCTTGTGCTTCACCGAGGGGTCGGTGCTCGCGAACACCACCACCGTGTCGGCGAAGGCGCCGTTGGTCACGAAGAACTTGTTGCCGTTGAGCACGTAGTGGTCGCCGTCGCGCACGGCCACGGTCTTGGTGCCCCCGGCGTCGGTGCCGGCCTCGGGTTCGGTCAGGGCGTAGGCGCCCCACTTCTTGCCGCTGGCGAGGTCGGGCAGGAAGCGGCGCTTCTGCTCCTCGTTGCCGTGGTGCATGATCGGATCCTGGCACAGGCTGTTGGTCACCGACACCGCCACGCCCACCGACGCGTCCGCCCACGACAGCTCGCTGATGATCAGCGCGTAGGTGATCGCGTCCAGGGCCGCGCCACCGTACTCGGCCGGTGTGCCGACGCCGCAGAAGCCCATCTCGCCGAGTTCCTTCAGGATCTCGGGGTGGGTCTCGCCGCGATGCTCGGCCTCCTCGGCCAGGGGGTCGAGGCGCTTCTCGGCGAAGGTGCGCGTCGCGTCGCGCATCATCTGCTGGTCGTCGGTGAGGCGGAAATCCATCGCGCGGTCCTTTCGGCTGGGGTCCCGCGCCAGGATACACCCGAAACCGGCAAGCTCCCACCCAATTGATTGGCTCTTTGCGGCGCCTTGGGGTACCATGTCGCACCATGACCAGCGACCTCGAGCGCACCCTGGCCGCCTTCTTCGCCGGCGAACGACGCGCGGCCGCCCGCCTCATCACCATCGTGGAGGACGGCGGCCCCGCGGCCGACCGTGTGCTCCACGACCTGTATCCCCGCCTGCGGGGCGTGCACCGGATCGGCATCACCGGCCCGCCGGGCGTCGGCAAGAGCACCCTCGTCGAGGCGCTCATCCGGGGCTTCCGGGACGACGGCCAGACCGTCGGCGTGGTCGCCGTCGACCCCACCAGCCCCTTCTCGGGCGGCGCGGTCCTGGGCGACCGGGTCCGCATGAGCGCCGTCGCGCTGGATCCCGGGGTGTTCATCCGCAGCATGGCGACCCGCGGCAGCCTCGGCGGCCTGGCCCTGGCCACCAAGGAGGTCGCCGACGTCCTGGACGCCTTCGGACGCGACGTCCTGCTGATCGAGACCGTGGGCGTGGGGCAGTCCGAGGTGGACGTGGCCACGGCCGCCGACACGGTCATCGTCGCCGTCTCGCCCGAATCTGGCGACGCGATCCAGACCATGAAGGCCGGATTGATGGAGATCGCCGATATTCTGGTAGTGAACAAGGCCGACCGCCCGGGCGCGGCCGAGATGGTGCAAGCGCTGCGCGGAGACCTGGCGCTGCGGCCCGACGGAGGCTGGTCGCCGCCGATCGTCACCACCATCGCGGCCCGCGGCGACGGCGTCGCCGAGCTGCGGCAGGCCATCGCGGCCCATCGCGAGCACCTGACCGCGGGCGCCGGCCTCGCCGAGCGCCGGCGCCTGCGCGCCCGCGTCGAGATCGAGGAGGTCCTGCGCGAGCGCCTCTGGCAGCACGCGCGCGAACGCCTCGACGGCGAGATCGCCACCGGCGCGGCGGACGTGGTCGCCGGCCGGGAAACGCCCTATTCCGCCGCGAGCGCCATGCTCGCCGCGTTCCTGAAGGAGTCGTGATGTCGCAGATTCCCACCGAGCCCGGTCGTCCCGGCCTCAGCGCGCCGCCCGAGACCCGCGATCGCCACGTGACGGTGTCCGGCCAGCCGATCCCCCTGCTTGCCACGCCCGCGGACACGCGCGGCCTCGACTACGACCGCGACCTCGGCAACCCCGGCGAGTATCCCTACACGCGCGGCGTGCACGCCGACATGTACCGCGGCAAGCCGTGGACCATGCGCCAGTTCTCGGGCTTCGGGACCGCGAAGGAGTCGAACCAGCGCTACAAGTTCCTCCTGTCGCGCGGGCAGACCGGCCTCTCGATCGCCTTCGACCTGCCCACCCTGATGGGACGCGACGCGGACGACCGCTGGTCCCTCGGCGAGGTCGGCAAGTGCGGCGTCTCCATCAGCAGCCTGGCCGACATGGAGACCCTGTTCGAGGGCATCCCGCTCGCGGATATCAGCACCTCGATGACCATCAACTCGCCGGCGGCGATCATCTGGGCCATGTACATCGTCACCGCCGAGAAGCAGGGCGCGAAGATCGAGAAGCTGCGCGGCACGCTTCAGAACGACATCCTCAAGGAATTCATCGCCCAGAAGGAATTCATCTTCCCGCCGCAGCCCTCGATGAAGCTGGTGGTCGACACCATCGAGTTCGGCACCCGCCGCATGCCCCAGTTCAACACCGTCAGCATCTCGGGCTACCACATACGCGAGGCGGGCTCCACGGCGGTGCAGGAGCTGGCCTTCACGCTCGCCGACGGCTTCGCCTACGTGGATGCCGCCATCGCCGCCGGCCTCGACGTGGACGAGTTCGCGCCGCGGCTCTCCTTCTTCTTCAACTCGCACCTCGACCTCTTCGAAGAGGTGGCCAAGTTCCGCGCCGCCCGGCGCATCTGGGCGCGGCACATGCGGGAGCAATACCACGCGAAGAACCCGCGGTCGTGGCTGCTGCGGTTCCACACGCAGACCGCGGGCTGCAGCCTGACGGCCCAGCAGCCGTACAACAACATCGTGCGGACGGCCTTCGAGGCCCTCGCCGGCGTGCTCGGCGGCACCCAGAGCCTGCACACCAACTCCATGGACGAGGCGCTGGCCCTGCCCAGCGAGAAGGCGGTGGAGATCGCGCTGCGCACGCAGCAGATCATCGCCAACGAGATCGGCGTCGCGAGCACCATCGATCCGCTGGCCGGCTCCTACTACGTGGAGAGCCTGACCGACCGCATGGAGCAGGGCGCGGAGGAGTACTTCCAGCGCATCGCGGCGCACGGCGGCGTGGTGAAGGCCGTGGAGGAGGGCTTCTTCCAGCGCGAGATCGCCGATGCGGCGCACTGGTACCAGCAGGCCCTCGAACGCAAGCAGCGGATCATCGTCGGCGTGAACGAGTACGTCGATCCCGACGAGAAGCAGGACATCCCGCTGCTGCGCATCGACGCGGAGATGGTCCGGGCCCAGGAGGCGAGCCTCAAGACGCTGCGCGCGGGTCGCGACAACGGCGCGGTGCGCACGGCCTGTGAGCGGGTCGACGCGGCCGCGCGGGCTGGCGAGAACCTGATGCCGCCCTTCATCGAGGCCGTGCGCTGCTACACCACGCTCGGCGAGATCATCGAGACGCTCAAGACGGTTTACGGCGAGTACACGGAGCCGATCATCATCTGACCGGAGGCGCAGAGGTGGAACGCAAGATCAGGGTGCTCGTGGCGAAGACCGGCCTCGACGGACACGACCGCGGCGCGAAGGTGGTGGCGCGCGCCCTGCGCGACGCCGGCATGGAGGTCATCTACACCGGCGTGCGCCAGACCCCCGAGATGATCGCCGAGGCCGCCGTGCAGGAGGACGTCGACGCCGTCGGCCTCTCCATGCTCTCGGGCGCCCACATGACCCTGTTCCCCATCGTCCTGGACGAGCTTCGCCAGCGCGGCGGCGGCGACATCCTGCTCACCGGCGGCGGCACCATCAACGACGAGGACATGGCCGAGCTGCGAGCCCAGGGTATCGGCCAGCTCTTCGGACCCGGCACCAGCACCCAGGCCATCGTCGAGTACATCCGCGAGGAGATCGGCCGTCGGCGGGCCAGCTAGCCGTTCGCGAGCTTTTCGACCCATCCCGGCACCTCTGGCTCGCCGCGGAAGAGCGCCCGGTCCACCCCGGCGGTGATGCCCCACCGGTGCAGCCAGGTGATGCCGCCCTTGCCGGTGTAGCCGTCGATCGGGCGCGCGTAGGCCGGATCGCCCAGGGCCTGCTCCAGCGTGACCCAGCGGTAGCCGCGTTCCTCGAGGCGGGTGAGCAGCGGGCCGAGCCAATCGGCGTTGAGCGCGTACGCGTGGATCAGCAGCACCTGGGGCAGGGGACCACCGACGATGAGTTCCGTCTGTCGCTCGTAATACTCGACCACCTCGAGCATGTAGCGCAGGTAATCCTCGCCGAGGCGTCGTTTCAGGTCCTCGTCGCCGTCGTTCCAGGCCTCGGCATACGCCTTGCCGTACACCCATTCGCTGTTGTCGAGGGTGACCGGCGCCACCGTGTAGCCGCGGCCGGCGAGGAAGGCGTAGGTCTCGGCTTGCACCTGCGGCGTCGTGCCGACGTGCAGGTACGGGTGGCGGAACCAGCGCCAGCGGCCCCCGGAATCCTCCACGAGGTCCTTCACCGCCGGCTCGCCGGCCACCACGTCCGCCATCCAGGCCGCCGGCGCGACCTCGTGCAGGCTGGGGTGGGTGCGGGTGTGGTTGCCGAGTTCGTGCCCCGCTGCCAGCCAGGTGCGCAGCAGATCCAGGCGGGAGGCGTCGACCTGTCCGTCCACCTCGAGCTTGTTCGCGTTGACGAAGCCGACGGCGCGGGCGTCGTGCGCGGCCAGTGCCGCCATCAGGCCGGCCGTGATCCGCTGCATCTGCTCCGGGGTGTGCCAGCTCGGCTGGGAGATGGGCAGGTCGTCGATGGTGATGGCCATCTGCATGGCCGGTGGCGGCGGCGCGGGCGGCTGCGCGCCGGACGGCGCGGCAAGCGGCCAGAGCACGAGCATGAGCGCGAGCACGGATGTCCTCACTGCCGACCGCCTCCCGGCCCGGATGTCATTTCGGCCACAACCACCCGAAGGTCCCCGCCGTGACGAAGGCGTAGATCAATCCGTCGAAGGTCGTCTTCAGGGTCGTGAAGACCGAGCGCTTGTACCAGATCGTGTTCTGCCAGATCGCCGCGGCGTAGCCGATGAAGGCCGTCGCGCCGGCGAAGCGGAACACGTCGAGGTAGTGCGCCCCGGGCTGCAGAGCGCGGCCGGCGATGTAGGCCGCAAAGACGCTGATCACCAGGGTGAAGATGAACCAGCCGACCAGGCTGGCGCCCATGCCGGCCTGCTCGGGCCGCAGCACCGTCATGAAGACGATCGGTCCCTGCTTCCACTTCGCGACGAAGGTGGGGTCCTTCATCGCCTTCATGTTGCCCCCGCAGGGCACGATGTAGTCGCCGGGCGGGATCGCCAGCGTGCGCAATGCCGTCAGCGTCTCGTCTTCCTTCTCCAGCTTGCGGAAGTCCTGCTGGTGATACGTCAACACCATGTGGATGATCGAGCTGACGATGAAGACGAACACCGCCGACACCAGGATGGGCAGCCAGAGCGAGAGCACCGGAACCATCACGACCTCCTCGCTGCGGTTGAACCGTCGGGCCGGGCGACGCGTCGTGCCCGCCCGGCCCGGGACAGGGCATTATGCGGACAACGGCAGTCGGAATTCAAGCACGAAGCTCAGGACCGCTCGTGGAGGTGGTGCGAGCCGCTGCGCACGTCCGGAATGGTCTGGGGCATCAGCGAACCGGCCACCATGCCGACCACGCCCACGAGCATGCCCGAGAAATGCGGGGCGATCACGAACGCCGGGTTGATGATCTCCAGGCTCGTCCACACCACCAGGCCCAGGACGATCGCCGCCAGCGCGCCCTGGGTGGTCGCCCGGCGCCAGTAGAGCCCGAAGGCCAGCGGCACGAAGGCCATCGCGAGCGTCACCTTGTAGGCATTCTCCACCATGCCGTGGATGCTCTCGTCGGTGTTCACCGCGTTGAGCGTGACGACGGCGGCGAAGACCACCACCACCACCCGCGTCATGGTGAGGAACTGCTTGTCGGTCATGTTCTTGAACGTGCCGCGCAGCACGTTCTCGGAGAACGTCACCGACGGCGCCAGGAGGGTGCCGGAGGCCGTGCTCATGATCGCGGAGAGGACGGCGCCGAAGAACAGGACCTGCGCGAACACCGGGACGCGCTGCAGGATCAGCTGGGGCATGATCTGCTGGCTGCCCTGCATCGGGTCCTCGATGGCCAGCCGGGTGGCGACCAGCTCCGGATCGATCAGCGACGCGGAGTAGGCGATGAAGATCGGCACGAAGGCGAAGAGCAGGTAGGCGCTGCCGCCGATGACGGAGCCGCGCACGGCGGTCTTCTCGTCGCGCGCCGAGTTCACGCGCTGGAACACGTCCTGCTGGGGGATCGACCCGAAGCCCATGGTGAGGATCCCCGCGATGAACGCCATCAGGTCGGCGAAGGTGAGCGCCGGCCAGAAGTTGAACTTGCCGGCCGCGTCGGCGTGGGCGACCACGGCGCCGACGCCTCCGGCCATGTCCGCCACCACCCAGGCGATGTAGAACAGGCCGATGATGATGATGGTCATCTGGAAGAAGTCCGTGAGCGCCACCGACCACATGCCGCCGTACAGCGTGTAGAAGAGCACGATGGCGGCCCCGATCAGCATCCCGTGGCTGTTCGAGATCGACCCCTGCGAGAGGATGTTGAAGACCAGGCCCAGGGCGTTGATCTGCGCCGAGACCCAACCCAGGTACGACAGGATGATCGCCGCCGAGCACAGGATCTCCACCGTGCGGCCGTAGCGCGTGCGGTAGTAGTCGCCCAGGGTCACCAGGTTCAGCCGGTAGAGCCGCCGCGCGAAGAACAGGCCGACCAGGATCAGGCAGAGCGAGGCGCCGACCGGGTCCGACCACAATCCCCGCATGCCTTCCTGCAGGAAGGTCGCCGAGATTCCCAGCACCGTCTCGGATCCGAACCAGGTGGCGAACACCGTCGCGATGACGATGTACAGCGGCAGGTGCCGGCCCGCCGCCACGTAGTCGGTCGAGGTCTTGACCTTGGTGGCGGCGTAGAGCCCGATGCCGATGGAGGCGAGGAGGTACAGGATGACGAAGCCGACGAGCATTGCGCTGACGCCCTTGCTGGAAGCGGCTGGGTCCTGGCCGGGGCGGCGCCCGGCAGTACGGTCCGGATATTTCTACCCTCGACCCGCCGAAATGGGAAGAGGGAGTCGCCGGCTTTTTTTCGGGCCGCCCCTAGGCGAAAGGTTCGAGTTCCTCCCAGCGCGCGTAGACGGCCGCGAGTTCCGCCTGCAGCGCCTCGAGTCGCAGCGTGTGGTCCGCCACCTCCTGCGGCGCCGCGCGGTAGAGCGCCGGGTCGGCCAGCCGCGCGTGGAGCAGCGCCTGCTCGGCCTCGAGACGCTCGATCGCGAGCGGCAGGTCGTCCAGCTCACGGCGCTCCTTGAAGGTGAGCTTGCGGGGGCGGTCGTCGCGGGAGACCGCGGCCGCCGGCTTCTCGCGGACGACCTTCTTCGCCGGGGCGGCGGTCGCCACAGGCCGCTGGCGCACCCAGTCGGCGTAGCCGCCCACCGATTCCTGGACGCCGCCGTCGCCGGACACCACCAGGACGCTGGTGACCACGCGGTCGAGCAGGGCGCGGTCGTGGCTGGCCAGGAGCAGGGTGCCCGGGAAGTCGGCGAGGAGTTCCTCGAGCAGGTCGAGGGTGTCGAGATCGAGGTCGTTGGTCGGCTCGTCGAGGGCGAGCACGTTGGCCTCGCGCGAGAAGATGCGCGCCAGGAGCAGCCGGTTGCGCTCGCCGCCGGAGAGCGCCCGGACGGGCTGGCGGGCGCGCTCGGGGCTGAAGAGGAAGTCCTGCAGGTAGCTGGTCACGTGGCGGGCGCGGCCGCCGATCACCACCTCGTCGCTGTCGAGGCCGAGGTTCTCGCGCACCGACTTGTCGGGGTCGAGTTGCTCGCGCAGCTGGTCGAAGTGGATCATCTGGACGTTGGCGCCGAGGCGCAACGTGCCGGACTGCGGCGCGCGTCGGCCGAGCAGCAACTCGAGCAGGGTGGTCTTGCCGGCGCCGTTGGGGCCGATGATGCCGATGCGGTCGCCGCGCAGGATGGTGGTCGAGAAGTCGCGGATGACCGGGCGCTCGTCGTAGGCGAAGGAGACGTCCTCGGCGCGCAGAACCAGGCGGCCGCCACGCTCGGCGGCGGCCAGCTCGAGGCGCACGGCGCCGGGTTGCTCGCGCCGCGCGCGCCGCTCGTCGCGCAGCCGCTCCAGGGCCCGAACGCGCCCCTCGTTGCGGGTGCGGCGGGCCTTGATGCCCTGGCGGATCCACGCTTCCTCCTCGGCGAGCTTCCGGTCGAGGCGCTGCCACGCGAGGGATTCGGCCTTCAGGAGTTCGTCGCGGTGCTCGACGAAGGCGTCGTAGCCGCCGGGAAAATCGAGGAGACGACCGCGGTCGAGCTCGAAGACGCGGGTGCAGAGGTTGCGCAGCAGGGCGCGGTCGTGGGTGACCACCATCAGCGTCGGGATCTCTCGCGCGAGCACGTCCTCGAGCCAGGTGATGGTCTCGATGTCGAGGTGGTTGGTGGGCTCGTCGAGCAGCAGGATGTCGGGCTCGGCAGCGAGGGCGCGCGCGAGCATCACGCGCCGCAGCATGCCGCCGGAGAGGCCCGCGACCTGGTCGTCGGCGGGCAGCCGCAGGCGCGTCACGGTGCGGATCACCCGCTGGTCCCGGGCCCAGGGATCCTCGCCGGCGTGCAGGTCGACGCCGGCGGCGATGGCCTCGACCACGGTGCCGACCAGGCCCTGCGGCACCTCCTGAGGCAGGAGGGCGACCCGCAGGCCGGGCTGGCGGTCGAGGGTGCCGCTGTCGACCTCGCGCAGGCCCGCGAGCACGGCCAGCAAGGTGGACTTGCCGGTGCCGTTGCGGCCGACGAGGCCGATGCGTTCGCCCTTGTCGATCTGGAAGGTGGCGCCGTCCAGCAGCGGCGGCCCGCCGAGGGCGAGGCCGAGGTCGTGCGCGGCGAGCAGGGCCATGGAACCTCTCAGTAGGACATGCTGTCCAGCTCGACCTTGCCGCGGAACACCCGGTAGATGTGCACGGTGTAGCCCAGGACCAGCGGCATGCCGATGACGGCGATGGTGAACATCGTGGTGAGCGTCAGGCGCGAACTGGAGGCATTGAACGCCGTCAGGCTGTTGGCTGCGTCGGGCCGCGCGTGGATGAACTCGGGAAACATGCCGATGCCGAACAGCGCCAGCAAGCTGACGATCGCCGCACAGGACGACAGGAACGCCTGCCAGAGCCGGTCACGGTGCACCTCGCGCGGGATGTTGGCGATCGCCAGCACGCTGATCACGGGCACCACGAACAGCAGCGGGTGCTCGCGGAACGGCTCGGCCATGCGCGGCAGGTAGAGCAACGTGGCCAGCGTGGTCAGGGCGTACAGGATGACGAAGGCGATGATCGCCGGCCGCACCCAGCGCCGGACCCTGGCCTCCAGCTCGCCGGGGGCCTTCATGACCAGGTAGATCGCGCCGTGCACGGCGAACAGGGCGACCACGGTCAATCCGGTCAGCAGCGCGTAGGGGTGCAGTTGCTGCCAGAGGACGCCGTGGTAACGGAAGTTCGGGTCGATGGGGACGCCCCAGATGATGTTGCCCATGGCCACGCCGATCAGCAGGGAGGCGAAGATGCTGCTCAGGCTGAAGGCCCAGTCCCAGAAGCGACGCCACGCCGGCGCCTCGCGCAGGCTGCGCACGTGGATGGACACGCCGCGGAAGATGAGGGTGAAGAGCAGCAGGATGAACGCGAGGTAGAAGCCGCTGAAGGCGGTGGCGTACACGTCGGGGAAGGCGGCGAACAGGGCGCCGCCGCCGGTGACCAGCCACACCTGGTTGCCGTCCCAGAAGGGTCCGATCGCGTTGAGGAAGATGCGCCGGTCGCGGTCGTCCCGGGCCAGCAGGTGCAGCGCGCCGACGCCGAGATCGAAGCCGTCGAGCACGGCGTAGCCGGTGAACAGGGCGCCGACCAGGAGGTACCAGGCGGTCTGTAACGTCTCCATGCTCATGGACGCCTCTCTCCACCGGCCCGCCCCAGCCCTTCGAGATCCTCGGCCAGCGGGCCCTTGCGGATCTTGTGGTCCAGCAACCACAGGAAGACCACCAGCAACGCGATGTAGATCAGCGTGAACAGGATCAGGGAGATCAGGACGCTCGGGGCGTCGATGGTGTCGCTGACGCCGTCGACGGTGCGCATGAGGCCGTAGACGATCCAGGGCTGGCGGCCGACCTCGGCCGCGCCCCAGCCGAGCTGGTTGGCGAGCTGCGGCAGCAGCACCGAGAAGACCAGGATCCAGAGCATCCAGCGGTGGCGGAAGAGGATGCCGCGCCAGGCCAGCAGCCCGCCGCCCCAGGCCAGCGCGATGAGGGTCATGCCGATCGCGATCATCAGGTGATAGAGCTGGAAGCTGAGCTGCACCGGCGGACGGTCCTCGCGCGGGATGTCGTTCAGCCCCGTGACGACGGTCTCCGTGTTGCCGCCGACCAGCCAGCTCAGCATGCCCGGCAGGCTGATGCCGCGGACCTGCTGGGCGTCCTCGTCGACCCAGCCGAGGATGGTCAGGTCGGCGCGCGGGCCGGTCTCGTAGATGCCCTCGAAGGCCGCGAGCTTCGCCGGCTGGTGCTCGGCGATCATCTTGCCGCTGTCGTGCCCGGTGATCAGCTGCAGGAGCGAGGCGACCATCGCCACGCCGAGGGCGATGCGCATCGACGCGCGCGCGAAGTCCTCGTGACGACGCTTCAGCAGGTAGTAGGCCGCGACGGAGATCACGAAGAAGGCCCCGGCCTGCCACGCGGCGACGATGGTGTGCGCGAGGCGGTCGAGGGTCGAGGGGTTGAACACCGCGCCCCAGAAGTCGGTGATCTCGGCGCGCGGGCCGCGCGCGGTCTCGACGATCCGGTACGCCGTGGGCGTCTGCATCCAGCTGTTGGCCACGATGATCCAGATCGCGCTGAAGTGCGCGCCCAGGCAGACCATGACGGTCGCGAAGAAGTGCATCCGCGGGCGCACGCGGTCCCAGCCGAAGAGCAGGATCGCCAGGAAGCCCGACTCGAGGAAGAACGCGAAGATGCCCTCCGCCGCGAGGGGGCTGCCGAAGATGTCGCCCACGAAGCGCGAGTACCGCGACCAGTTGGTGCCGAACTCGAATTCCATGACGATGCCGCTGCCGACGCCGAAGGCGAAGATGAGCCCGAAGATCCGCACCCAGAAGCGGGTCATCTGCTGGTAGAGCGGCTTGCGGGTCCGGAGGTACAGGCCCTCCATCAGGACCAGCACCAGGCCGAGGCCGATGCTCAGGGGCGGATAGATGTAGTGGAAGCCGATGGTCACGGCGAACTGGATGCGCGAGAGCAGGGCGATGTCCATGGCGTCGGGGATCCTCTTGGGGTGAGTCGTGCCCTACGTAAAGCGACCGGTGCCGAGTTGACAAGTGCGGGTTGTCGCTGCCTAGACCCGCGACCGGGCCCGAACGCCGAGCGCGAGGTAGCCCCCCGCCAGCACCACGCCGAGACCCAGGCAGCCGAGCCACAGGGTCGCCGCCCCCAGGTCCTGCAGGATGCGGCCGCCGAGGACGGGGCCGACGAAGAACGCCAGGCTCCAGCTCGAGCCGTAGACGCCCTGGTAGAGGCCGCGCCGCTCGATGGGCGCGAGGTCGGCGATGATGGCCGGCGCCACCGCGGCCGCGGCGATCTCGCCCAGGGTCCAGATCGCCACCGCCAGCGCGTAGAGCGGCAGGCTGTCGGCGAAGGCCTGGAAGCCGAAGCCGAGCCCCGCCAGCAGCGCCGCCGCGGCCATGGCGCCGAAGCGCGGCCAGCGCCCGGCCGCGTGGCTGACCGGCAGGCTCACCAGCACGATGAGCACTCCGTTGACGGCCACCGCGAGGCTGTATTCCCGCGGGCCCAGGCCGTGGGACTGCATGTCCACCGGTAACGTGACGTGGCCCTGCATGTATACCAGGCCGAAGCCGAAGGCGAGGGCGCTGAACAGCAGGAGGATCGGCGCCTGGCCGAGCTGCGCGAGGCGCTCGCGCAGCGAGGCGTGGGCCGCCCGCGCCGCCGCGGCGGGCCGGGTCTCCCGCAGACCGATCAGGACGATGACGCCGAATGCGAAGGTGGTCACGGCGTCCCCGATGAACAGCGCGAGATAGGTGTACCCCGCGAGCACGCCGGCCACCACCGGCGCCACCGCGAATCCCAGGTTGATCGCCCAGTAGAGGTAGCCGTAAGCCCGGATCCGCGACTCTGGCGGCACCAGGTCCGCGATCGCGGCGCTGACCGCGGGCCGGTAGAGGTCGGTGAGGAAGCCGAGAGCCAGCGTGCAGCCCGCGATGACGGGCAGGGGTCGCGCGAAGCCGAGCGAGATCATCGCCACCGGGGCGGCCAGCAGGCTGAGCAGCATGACCGGGCGGCGGCCGATGCGGTCGGCCAGGAATCCGCCCGTGAGCTGGGCGAGAAAAGACCCCGCCCCGAAGAGCGAGACCATGAACGCGGCCTGGCCGACGGGGATCGCGCGCTGGGTCGTCAGGTACAGGGTCAGGAACGGCACCACGAAACCGCCGAGACGGTTGACGAGCGTGCCGGCCCACAGCAGCCAGTACTGCGGGGGTAAATCGGCGGTGAACCTGGTCCAGCGGGTGGCGATCATGACACGTCACCGTAATGCCGGCGGCGCGCCTGTCAACGCGCGACATCAGACCTCGCCCCACCGGTCGCCATCGGTTAGGCTTCCCCGCGAAGGAGGACTCTCATGACCGATCCCATCCTGGTCGCCCGCGGCGCGCGCGACCACGAGTTGCTGCCCCGCCTCGCCAACCGCCACGGCCTGATCGCGGGGGCGACCGGCACCGGCAAGACCGTGACGCTGCGCGTGCTCGCGGAGGGCTTCAGCCGCCTCGGCGTGCCCGTGTTCCTCGCCGACGTGAAGGGCGACCTCGGCGGCCTCGCCGCTCCCGGCGGCGACGACCCGCGCGTGCAGGACCGCGCCGCGAAGCTCGGCCTCGCCGGCTTCACCGGCGCCGCGTTCCCCGTGGCCTTCTGGGACGTGGGCGGCGGCCGCGGCCACCCTATCCGCACCACCGTCTCCGAGATGGGCCCCGTTCTGCTCGCCCGACTGCTGAACCTCAACGACACCCAGGCCGGCGTCCTGCAGCTGGTGTTCCGCGTCGCCGACGACGAGGGCCTGCTCCTGCTCGACCTCAAAGACCTCCGCGCGCTCCTGCAGTACGCCGCCGCCAATGCCGCCCAGTACCGTACGCAGTACGGCACCATCTCCGCCGCCAGCGTGGGCGCCATCCAGCGCGCGCTGCTCGCCCTCGAAGAACAGGGCGGGGACCAGCTCTTCGGCGAACCCGCCCTCGAGCTGGACGACCTCCTGCAGACCGACGCCGCCGGCCGCGGGGTGATCAACATCCTGGCCGCCGACAGGCTCATCGCCGCGCCGAAGGTCTACGGCACGCTGCTGCTCTGGCTGCTCTCCGAACTCTTCGAGCAGTTGCCGGAGGTGGGCGATCCGGAGAGGCCGCGCCTGGTCTTCTTCTTCGACGAGGCCCACCTCCTCTTCGACGACGCCCCGGCCGCCCTGCTGGAGAAGATCGAGCAGGTGGTGCGTCTCATCCGCTCCAAGGGCGTGGGCGTCTACTTCTGCACCCAGAGTCCGCTCGACCTGCCCGACGCGGTGCTGGGGCAGCTCGGCCACCGCGTGCAGCACGCGCTGCGGGCCTTCACGCCGCGCGACCAGAAGGTGGTCAAGGCGGCCGCCCAGACCTTCCGGGCCAACCCCGACCTCGACGTCGCGGCCGCGATAACGGAACTCGCGGTGGGCGAGGCGCTGGTGTCGTTGCTCGACGAGGAGGGCCGTCCCGGGTTCGTCGACCGCGCCCTGGTGGCGCCACCGACCAGCCGCCTCGGGCCGCTGGCCGACGCCGACCGCGAGGCCATCATCCGCCAGGCGCCGGCCTACGGGCACTACGAGACCGCTGTCGACCGCGAGTCGGCCCACGAGCGCCTGGCGCAGCGGGCCGCCGCCGCGCCCGCGCCAGCGGCGCCGGTGAGCCGCGGCCGCAAGGACCCCGCGAGCGATACGGAGAAGCTCGCCCAGGCCATGGCGCAAAGCGCGGCGCGGGCGGTGGGCAGTTCGCTGGGGCGCCAGCTCATCCGCGGCGTGCTGGGTTCATTGCTGGGCGGAAGCGGGGGACGACGGCGCTGATCGCGGGAACCTCGAGCCCCGCCGCAGGTATGTGTCGCGGCGCCGCCTCACCTGGCGGTATATTGCCGGACTGTGAAGTGCGCGGGACGCCGGGACCGGCGTCCCCGGGAAACGGTTTCGACGACGGAGGAGGTCGTGTCCATGAAGAACCTGCTGATCCTGACCCTGGTGCTGTCCCTCGCGGGCGGCGCGGTGGCGGCGGACAAGCCCGCCGGCAAGATCGACGACAAGGCGGTGGCGCAGATCGACGCGTTCATCGCGAAGTCCGCCATCGACAAGACCAAGGCGACCTGGAAGACCACCCTGCCCAAGCCCGAGGTGGCGACCTTCGACCCGAAGGCGACCTACCTCATGCACATCACCACCAACAAGGGCCCGATCACCATCGAGTTCATGCCCAAGGCCGCGCCGATGCACGTGACCAACTTCATCTACCTGGCGCGCCTCGGGTTCTTCGACGGCCTGGTCTTCCATCGCGTCATCCCCGGATTCATGGCGCAGGGCGGCGACCCGCTCGGCACGGGCACGGGCGGCCCCGGCTACCAGTTCGCGGGCGAGTTCGCGCCGGACGCCAAGCACGACGTGGCCGGCATCCTCTCGATGGCCAACGCGGGCCCCGGCACCGACGGCAGCCAGTTCTTCCTCACCTTCGCGGCGACGCCCTGGCTGGACGGCAAGCACACCGTGTTCGGGAGCGTGGTCGACGGCATCGAGACCCTGGACAAGCTCGAGGCCGCCGGCTCCCAGGGCGGCAAGACGTCCGAGAAGCTGACCATGGACAAGGTGACCATCGAGGTGAAGAAGTAGCCATGGATGCCCGCGCGCGCCTCGACCAGATCTCCGCCGGCTACCAGGACGCCATCATCCTCCTGGCGGCGAACCACCTCGGCGTGTTCGCGGGGCTGGCCCACGGTCCGCGTCAGGCGGGCGATCTCGCGGAGGACCTGCGTCTGGACACGCGGGCGCTGGACCTGGTGCTGCACGCCCTGGCGGCGGCCGGCGTCCTGGAAAGGCGGGACGACGGCGGTTTCCGCCTGCCGCCGGAGATGGCGGCGTTTCTCGACCCCGCCGGCTCGCAGCCCATGGTGAGCATCCTCGACCACCATCACCACCTGCTGGACCGCTGGGCGGGCCTCGCCGACGTGGTGCGCACGGGCCGGCCCGCGGCCACGCAGGAACGCGGCGGCGCGGAGCTGCGCGCCTTCATCTGCGGCATGAAGGACATCTCGCGGCGTTCGAGCGTCGAGGTGGCGCAGACGTTGCCCGAACTGGGGCAGTGTCGTTCCGTGCTGGATCTGGGCGGCGGTCCGGGGACCGCCGCCATCACCTTCTGCCGCCAGTGGCCGCACATGACGGCGATGGTCTTCGACCTGCCCGAGGTCGCGGCCATCGCCCAGGCGGAGGTCGACGCGGCCGGCTTCACCGACCGGGTCCTGGTGAAGGCGGGCGACTTCCACACCGACGAGTTCCTGCGTCCGGGCGAGGCCCCCTTCGAGGCCGTCTACGTCTCCAACATCATCCACAGCCTGGACCCCGACGAGACGCGGGCGCTGCTGGCGAAGTCCGTCGGCGCGCTCGCGCCTGGCGGCCTGCTCGTGGTGAAGGAGTTCTTCCTCGACGACACGCGCACGTCCCCGGCCCAGGCGGCCCGCTTCGCGGTCAACATGCTGGTCGGGACGCCAGGCGGGAAGTCGTACACCTGGACGGAGACGGAGGCGATGCTGCGCGACCTCGGCGTGAAGAACTGCCGTCGACTGCCGGTCGCCGTGGCCAGCGGGCTGCTGGTGGGCAGGAGTTCGGCCTAGGCAGAAGATGTTTAATTAGCTTGACATTGTGTAAAGCTGATTGTACAATCCTTCCATGAAGTTCCACGACGACATTGCCAACACCCTGCGCCAGCACCGGTTGCTCGCGGACGGCATGACCCAGCAGGATCTCGCCGACCGCGTCGGCGTCACCCGCCAGACCATCATCTCCATCGAGAAGGGCAAATACAACCCGTCGGTGGGGCTCGCGATCCGGCTCGCACAGGTGTTCGGGGTGGCCGTGGAAGAGCTGTTCTCGCTCGCGGAAGGAGACACCCATGACTAGCACCCGGACGGCGCCCGTCTGGCGTCCGAGCCGCGTCGGCGTGGTGGCGGCGATTCTCTCCGGCGGCGGCATCCTGCTCGCCGTCACCGCCAGCATGTCCTTCCTGATCCTCGCCGCGCTGGGCACCTTCGGGCCGGGCATCCTGCGCGAGCTGGGCATCCTGCGCGATCAGGACGAGTTCCAGCGCCAGGCCGCGCGACGCGCCGGCTACCACGCTTATCTCACGGGCGGCTTCCTGGCCATCGTGCTCATCGCCGTCCTGCGGGCGGGCCAGGCGAACCTGGACGACGCCGCGTCGATGACGGCGGCGCTCCTGCTGGTGATCCTGTGGCTGACCTGGCTCTTCAGCGCCCTGTTGGACTACCTGGGCCCGCAGCGGGCGGCCTCGCGCACGCTCGTCGTGTTCGGCCTCTTCTGGCTGATGTTCGTGGTCCTGAGCCACGGGACCGAGCCGGCGCACCTGCTCGCCGAGGGCGCCGTCGTCATCCCGTTCTTCGCACTGGCATGGATGGTGCGGCGCTGGCCGCGGCTGGGCGGCGTGCTGCTGCTGGCGGTCGCGGCGGGCACCACCGTTCTCTTCCGCTTCTTCCAGCTCGCCGACGCGACGCCCGAGCAGGTGCTCTCGAAGGCGCTCACCTTCGCGCTGTTCGAGGTGCCGCTGGTCGCGTCCGCCCTGGCGTTGCTTCGCGTATCTCCGGACCGCGACGCAGGGGAGGATTGACCCGACGACCCGAACAGTAACTTGACGTCACAGTGATGAGAAAGGCCGCCTCCCCGAAGGAAGACGGCCCTTGACACAAGGTCACTCCATATCACCGGAACAGCGTCTTGACGTTGCTCCAGGTGGCCGTCTCGGTGGCGACGGGGCCGGGGCAGCTCATCTTGGCGACGCCGGGGACCACCCAGCCGTTTTCGTCGATGATCACGTTGACGCCGTCGACCGTCGAGAAGTTCATCGGGACGATGTCCGCCGGGTTGGCGAAGTCGTTGGTCGCCGCGTGGCCCGGGATCGACGCGGGCGTGGCGGGGCCGGCGGTGATGTAGGTCTCGGGATTGACCGCCCCCAGGACCATCATGCTGAGGGTCACCAGCGTGGTGGCTTCGGTGGTGATGAGACCGGCGCCGAGGCCCACGATGAAGTTGTAGTTGTCGCCGATGTTGAGCGCATTCGGAGGAATCGTCGCGCTGAGGACGAATGGCGCCGGGACGACCGCGGGCGCAAAAGCCCAGGCGAACTCGTACCCGCCGAGGTTCTCCACCACGGGGTTGGCCAGGATCCAGTAGACGTTGAACGGAGTGGCAGGCGCCGGCGCGAAGCAATTGACGTTGCCGTCGGCGTCGAAGTAGGCGCCGAGGCTGTTGGTGCCGTCGTCCAGCAGCGCGAAGGATGTTCCTGCCCACAGGCAGATGGCGAATAACGCGACGATCCTCTTCATGTCAGACCCCCTTGAATCATGTGCGCTCGCGGATTGGCGGCAGGTGTGCAGGGCTTCCCATGCCGGGGTTGATTCTACGGAGTTTTGGCGACGAATACCACCTCCATATGCGGCGTGAGGCCGTCTCCCCGCAGGAAGACGGCCCTTGACACGAGGTCACTCCATATCAGCGGAAGAGGGCCTTGATACGCCCCAGGGTCGTCGATTCGACGGCGGGCGTACCGCAGGGACCCGTGAACCTGGCGATGCCCGGCTCGGTCCAGCCATCGCCATTGATGGTCACCCAACCGTCATTTACGAAGTTGAATGTCATCGGAATGATGTTCGCCGGGTCTGCAAAGTCGTTGGTGGCGGCGTGGCCCGGGAGCGAGGCTGGCGTGGGAGGGCCGGCGGTGACGTAGGTTTGCGGGGGGACTGTCGTTAGCACCATCAGATTGAACACGGCCAGTACCGTAGCCTCGGAGGTCACCAGGCCGGAGCCCAGCCCGACGATCAGGTTGTAGCTGGACCCTATGTTGAGCGCGTCGGGCGGCAGCGTGACACCCAGGACGAACGGCGCCGGGACGATGTCGGGGGAGTAAGCCCACGCGAACTCGTAGCCGCCGAGGTTCTCGGCGATGGGGTGGGCCAGGATCCAGTACAGGTTGAATGGTACTGCCGGCGAAGGTGTCATACACCAGACGTTGCCATCGTCGTCGAAGTAGGCGCCGAGGCTGTTGATGTCGTCGTCGACGATCGCGAACACGGGACCAGTGCACAGGATGCAGATGACGAGCAGCGCGAGTGCCTTCATGTCATTCCCCCTCGTCGACATGGTGTGGCCCGGCAGGCGGTGGGTGCGACGTCGCTGCCGACCCAGGCGCTAATCCTAACCGAAATGAACGGGTGTATCCATCAGGAATTCGGATCGCCGAACCGTTCGGCCGACGACGGTTCGGGCACCTGACAGGCCGCCGATGTCCCCGGCCGTCGTCGCCGTCTTCTCGCCACGCGATCGTACGCGGCATCGCGCCAGCGCCGGGGCACCAGACGCGCGATCGCCGCGAGGCGCCAGGGGCCGCCGAGGTAGGCGGCGACGCGCAGGATGGCGTCCGAGCGCACGCAGGCGCGCTCGGGATGGCCGGCGGACAGCGGCGCGAGCCACACCACGGAGTCGACGGTCTGCAACGCGGGATGGCGGGCCGCGGCCGCGCGGCCGAACTCGCTTCGCAGCGCGGCGAAGCGCAGGGTGTGGCGTCGCTCGTGCCGCAGGATCCAGCGGACGACGGCGTGGCAGAAGGCGCAGTCGCCGTCGTACAGCAGGACGGGGCCGGAAGGGGGCGGTCGTTTCACCTCGGCTCCTGGCGGTTCTCGTTCAATTCACACGCGTTACGGCCGATACCACCAGGGAGATGCCTCGTCCCTCGCCCCGGGAGTCGCCGCCATGCGTCACCTGATGCTGGTCTTGCTGGTCGTCGGCCTGCTGCTGGCCGTCGCGCTGCCTGGACCGACGGTCCGGCCTGCCGCCCAGGAAATGAAGGTCTGCCGGCTGGCGCCACCGGTCGCGGCGCCGGCGCCGGGAGATCAGCTCTCGGGACGGCACGCCGCGCCGCGGGTGCTCGCGCACACGAGAGTCGGCCGGACCGCGGCGGCGGCGCCGCAGGGCGGCTGGCGGGACTTCGATGCGCTGGCCGAGGCGCCGGGGCCGGCGTGGGGCAAACTCGCGGAGGCCTCGGCCGAGTTACGCAAGGGCCGGCGCATCGACCCTGCCGCGACGACGGTCGAACGTGATGCGCGCGACGCGCCCTGGGTCGACGAGGCGCTGCTGGCCGACGCCACGCACATGAACGACCAGCACCTCTCGCTGGTGGTCAATCCCGCCACCGGCCACCTCTACGCGGTGTTCGAGGCCTACGACCTCGGCGGCACCGACCGCGACATCCACATCGCGGCGAGCCTCGACGGCGGCGCGACCTGGCAGCAGTGGGAGATGCCGTCGTTCAACCTGGACGAGGCGATGCCCGACCTGGCGATCGACGCGGCCGGCTACTTGCACGTGACCTGGATCCGGGACGACGGCGTGGTCCTGCGCGCGCGCTCGGCGGGGCCGGAGAACTGCCAGAGCTGGGCCTGGGTGCGCGGCCTGAGCGTCGGCGAGCCCGTGGTGACGCCGACCATCACCGTGCGCGGGTCGGGCGACTTCGCGACGGTGTTCATCGCCTGCGGCTGGCTCACCGTGAACTGGGACTGGTACCAGTACGAGTACACGCTGCTGTGGATGTGGTCGACCAACGGCGGCAACACCGTGAGCTATGACTACATTCCCCCCGACGGCTACCAGGACTTCTGGCCCGACGCCGCCTTCGCCGGCAACGCCGTCGTCATGCTCAACGGCGAGCAGGATCCCGACACCGGCCGCGTGCGCATCCTCGCCTCGGCCGACGCGCCGAGCGGCACCTTCGCCGACTACGTCGACCTCACCGAGACCACGCCCATGAGTTGCGGCTTCCCCTCCGTGGCGTGCGACGGCGAGAACGTCTACATGGCCTACCAGCTCGACTGGGACAGCGGCGTCGGCGGTATCGACGGCGACATCATGTACGCCTTCTCGTGGGACGCGCTGACGACCGTGTACGGTCCCTACGAGCTGATGGCGACGCTCAGCGAGAGCGTCGGCCCGACGCTCTACACGCGCGGCGGCATCGTCGGCTGCCTGTGGCTCGAGGCGCCGCCCAACGGGGACGAGTTCGACCTCGCGGCGCGGCAGGCCGGCCTCAACGGCCACCCCGACGCGTGGGGGACCACGGAACTGGTCACCACCCAGCCCCGCGTCGAGCCGCGGTTCCACTCGGCGGCCGGCGCCGTCGGCAACGGCCGGTTGCACGCGGCCTGGATCGACCGCCGCGACTTCCCCACCCAGGGCTTCAACGTCTACGCCGCCCGCCGCGCGCTGGCGCCGGATCTCGAACCGTTCGCGCTCGAGGGCTGGGAGTCGCCGCTGATCGTCGCCATGGTGGCGGGCGAACGTCAGGACGGCATCCTCGCCGCGGGCTATCCGTCCTACGTCACCTTCGGCATGGCGAACCTGGGCCTCGCGGTCGCCGTCGGCGTGGTGCAGGTCGAGTTGCGGCTCGACGGCGTCGTGGTGGGGTCGTGGCAGGTGGACGGCGGCCTCGGCGTCGCCACCTACGTCACCGTCGAGGACTGGCCGCTGGCGATCCCCGCGGGGGCGCACACGCTCACCCTGCGCCTCGATCCGGCCAACGTCGTCGCCGAGTCGGACGAGGACGACAACGTGCTCACCAAGGACCTGTGGGTGGTCTCGGGCGAGCCGCAGCTCGAACTGTCGCAGCCGCGGTTGCGGTTCGACGTCGCGGCGCCTGCCGCGCTGGCCTTGCCGCTGCGCCGCGACGTGCCGGCGACGCGGCTAGACCCGCGTCTCGCCGCGCGGCTGGCCGCGGCCGCGTCGCGCGAGGACCTGCCGGTGATCGTCGTGCCCGCCGAGCGCGTGGACTGCGCCGCGTTGACGCGCGCGCTGGCCGGCGTGGACCGGGCCCAGGGCCGCCGCGCCGTGCTCGACGCGCTCATGGACCGCTCGCGCACGTGGTCCGCGCAGCTGTACGCCGCGCTCGTGGGCGAGAGATCGGGGGGCGACATCCTCGCCTGGGAGCCGCTGTGGCTCTCGCAGGAGATCGCCGTCGTGGCGACGCCTGCCGGCGTCGCCGCCCTCGCCGCCCGGCCCGACGTCGGCTCGCTCTGGCTGGACGACCAGCTGAACCGGCCCATCTTCGAGCCCGCGCAGCCCGAGGAGCGCACGCTCTGGCACCAGACCCTGGTCGGCGCGGACGACGCCTGGGCGCTCGGCCTCGACGGCGCCGGCGTGCTGGTCGGGCAGACCGACACCGGCGTCGCCTGGGACCACCCCGACCTCGTCGGCCGGCTGTGGGACGGCGGCGCGGCGTTCCCGCATCACGGTTGGGACTGTCTCGACGAGGATAGCGACCCGTACGACGGCGATACGGACTACTGGCACGGCACGCACACCGCGGGGCTGGTGGTCGGCGCTCAGACCGGCACGGCGCCCGGCGCGCGGGTCATGGTCACCCGCTGCGTCCCCGGCTATTACGCGGACCTGGTCCAGGGCATCCAGTTCTGTCTCGACCACGGCTGCCGCCTGCTCACCACCAGCGCGGGCTGGACGCAGCCCGGCGCCGCCCTGCGCGCCGCCAACCGCAACAACGCCGAACTGCTGCTGACCATCGACGTCCCGTGGTTCGTCGCCGGCGGCAACGGCGACAACTACGGCGGCCACCTCGCACCGCCGGACGACATCTCGTCGCCGGGCGATTGTCCCGACCCCTGGTATGGCGCGGCCGGCCACTCGGCCGTGATCGCCATCGGCGCCGTCTCGTCGTCCCAGCAGGTTTGGTCGAGCAGCAGCCGCGGACCCGTGGGCTGGATGCTGGCCGACCAGGACTACACCGACTACCCGTATCCGCCCGGCCTGATCAAGCCCGACCTCGCGGCGCCGGGCGCGTCGGTGACCTCGACCATCGGCGGCGGCAGCTACGCCACCTACAGCGGCACCAGCATGGCCACGCCGGTCGCTGCCGGCTGCGCCGCGATCCTGCTGCAGGCGAGCCCCGGGCTGACGGCGCCCGAACTCGCCGAGGTGCTCGAGACCACGGCCGTCGATCTGACCACCGCCGGCCGCGACAACGACACGGGCGCCGGCCTCATCGACGTGCCCGCCGCCCTGGAAGCCGCGCCGTCCACCGCCGCGCAATCGGTGTGGGCGCGCAACCTGGGCCCCGTGCCGCTGCTGGTCTCCGAGGTGTCGTGGAGCGCGTCGTGGCTGGCGCTGGCGCCGAGTTCCGGCACCGTCGCGCCCGGCGACTCCTTGCGCTTCACGGCGAGCGTCGACGCGACGGGTCTCGCCGAGGGCGTGTACCACGACGTGGTGTCCATCCTCTCGAACGACGCCGGCTCACCCGCCACGCTGCCCGTCTTCCTGGTGGTCGGCGAGGCGGGCGTGACCGTCACGCCCGAGGTCCCGGCCGGTCTGCCCGCGACGGTGACCTGCCAGCCCAACCCGTTCAACCCGCGCACCACCGTCGTCTTCGCCCTGCCGGCGGCCGGCCGCGCCGTGCTGCGGCTCTATGACACACGAGGCCGTCTCCTGCGCGACCTCGCGACCGGCGAGTTCGCGGCGGGTCGCCACACCGTGGAATGGGACGGACGGGACGACGGCGGCCGCGAGTGCGCGAGCGGAATCTACCTGCTGCGCCTCGAGCGCGACGGCGCGGCGCCCGCGGCCGGCAAGGCTGTGCTCCTCAGGTAGAGACCGCCAGGCTACCTCACCAGCGTCAGCAACGCGGACGATGTGTCCGTCCCCGTGCGCAATCGCGCCACGTACGTCCCGGCCGCGACCGCGCCGCCGGCGTCGTCCCGGCCGTCCCAGCGGACGGCGTGGGTGCCGGCCGGCCGCACGTCGTCGACCAGCGAACGCACGAGGCGTCCCCGGCAGTCGTACAGCGCGAGGTGGACGTGCGCCGTGGCGTCGTGCGAGAACCGCAGCGTGGTGAGGGGATTGAAGGGGTTGGGCGTCGCGCGCAGGCCGGCGGCGGCGCGCGGCGGATCGTCGACGGCGTCCAGCGGCGCGACGGCGCGAGCGTAGGAGAAGCCGCCGCCGGCGTTGCCGCTGGTCCAGCTGTCGAAGCGGATGTCGACGTAGATGTCGTCGCTGATCAGGTGCACCACCGCGTCGACGCCGACCATCGCCGGCGGGAAGGACCCGTTCCAGACCTGCCATGGCGCGAAGGACAGCGTCGGCCAGTCGACCGCGTCGCCGGTGGCCCACTCGGTGTCCTGCGGACTCACCTGCACCGTGTAGGAATCCTCTGCCGCGATGTTGAACAGGCCCCGGCTGTGGGCGCGCGTCAGGCGGACCGCGTCGGTGAGCCGGTCCTGATGCTCGGGCAGCATCCAGTCGACGCTGTCGGGTTTCGTGAAGACAAGGGTACGACCAGACCAGACCTCGATCGCACCGGCCGCCGCCGGGAGAAGTACGCCCATCACGACGGCGATCCCGAAGAGTCGACGCGGGTCCATGGCCATCTCCTTTTGATAGATCCACTTATGCGCGCCACCGGGCCGGCGGCCTATTCAAGATATGAATAATCGTATTAGCGACGACGGCATCTCGGGGACCGTTTCCCGCCGGTTCTGTGAACTTATTTGATAGGTAATTATCATTGTTTTTATCTCCGCACTTCTGTGGTATGGTTTTTTATCACAATTCGCGGACAGATGTCGCGCGAAGCCACGTAGTCCGAGACCGCGACCGGAAGGGGAACGACCCATGAAGCTCGCCAAAGCTCTCGTGCTCCTGATCGTCATGGTGCTGTCGGTACAGACGGCCCTGGCGGGGGCATTTTCGCCTGGGCTCGAAGCGCAGGTGCAAGGCCTGCGCGGTAACGACGAGATCAAAGCTCTCGTCGTCCTGCGTGACCAGGCCGACATCGCGACCATGAACTGGGACCTGCACGTCGCGCAGGCGACGCGCGCCGACCGCCACGTGGCGGTTCTCGGCGCCCTGCAGGAGACCGCGCGGTCGTCGCAGGGCGACCTCATCGCCAACCTCACCCAGCGCGTCGGGCGCGGCGAGATCGCCGGCTTCACGCCGCACTGGATCGTCAACGCCGTCGTCGTGCGCGGCACGGTCGACGCCCTGCGCGCGATCGCCGCCCGCGAGGACGTCGCGACCGTCGAGCCCGACCTGGTGGTCGAGCTCATCGAACCGGCCACGGCCGGCAAGCCGGCGCAGCGCGACGGCGACCGCGGCATCGGCATGACCCCCGGCGTGCAGGCCATCCAGGCCGACCGCGTCTGGACCGAACTCGGCATCAACGGCGCCGGCACCATCGTCGGCACGCTCGACACCGGTGTCGACGGCACGCACCCCGCGCTGGCGTCCCGCTGGCAGGGTCTGGTCGCGCCGCCCGCCACCGCCTGGCTCGACGCCGCCGGCCTCGGGCATCCCAACTTCCCCGTCGACGACCACTACCACGGCACGCACACCATGGGGACCATCACCGGCCTGGCGCCGGACGACACCATCGGCGTCGCCCCGGGCGCGCGCTGGATCGCCACCAACTGCATCGACATGAGCACCGGCCCGGCCTTCGACAACGCGGTGATCGCGTCGTTCGAGTTCATGGCCGACCCCGACGGCAATCCCTTCACCACCGCGGACGTGCCCTGCGTGGTCCAGAACAGCTGGGGCGTCAACGAGAACTTCAGCGGTTACTTCGACTGCGACAGCCGCTGGTGGGCCGCGATCGACAACTGCGAGGCGTCCGGCGTGGTCGTGACCTGGTCCGCGGGCAACGAGGGACCGGGCGGCACGTCGCTGCGTTCGCCGGCCGATCGCGCCCTCACGCCCTACAACTGCTTCAGCGTGGGCTCGACCATCGCCGTGTCTCCGTACACCATCAGCGACTTCTCCAGCCGCGGCCCGAGCGGCTGCGGCGGCGCCTTCGCCATGAAGCCCGAAGTCAGCGCGCCCGGCGAGGACATCTACAGCGCGGCCCCCGGCGGCGGCTACCAGTACCTCAGCGGCACCTCGATGGCCGGTCCGCACGTCGCGGGCGTCGTGTCCTTGATGTGCGCCGCGAACCCGAACCTCGACGTCATCACCATCAAGCAGGTGCTGATGGACACCGCGCACGACCTCGGCGCGGTCGGCGAGGACAACACCTACGGCCACGGCTTCATCGACGCCTACGAGGCGGTGCTCGCGGTCATGGGCGGCCTCGGCACGGTCCAGGGCACGGTGACCGACGCCGTGACCAACCTGCCGATCGCCGGCGTGACGGTCCGGGTGGTGGGTCGCCCGAACGTCGTGACCACCAACGCCAGCGGGCAGTACTCGATCATCCTGCCGGCCGATGCCTACACCCTCACGTTCGACGTGTTCGCGTACGGGCACGCGGAGCTCGGCGTGAACGTGCCCGAGGACGTCATCGTCGACGGCTCGATCGCCCTGAATCCGCTGCCGGCGGCGACGCTGTCGGGCATCGTCTACGACTACACCGGCGCCGTCGTGGCCGGCGCCTCGGTCCGCGCGCTCGACACGCCGGTGGCTCCGGTCTACAGCAACGCGGCCGGTTTCTACAGCCTGACGCTGCCGAGCGGCGCCACGTACGACGTGGTCGCGCGCGCGGTGGGCTTCGGCGCCGCCCTGCAGACGGTCAACATGCAGGGCAACATGACCGTGGACTTCGTCCTGCCGGAACTGACCGCCGAGGACTTCGAGAGCGGCAACTTCCTGCAGTACCCGTGGGAGATGAGCGGCGACGCGCCCTGGACCGTCACCACCAACCTGCCGTACGAGGGCAACTACTGCGCCCGCTCCGGCCTCATCACCCACAGTCAGGAGTCCGACCTCTTCGTCACCGTCGAGGTCCTGGCCCCGACCGACCTGACGTTCTACTACAAGGTCTCCTCCGAGACCAACTACGACTACCTGCGCTTCTACGTGGACGGCGCCCAGATCAACAGCTGGTCCGGCACCGTGCCGTGGACGCTGTTCACCTACCCCGTGACGGCCGGCACCCACACCTTCCAGTGGTCCTACACCAAGGACGGGTCGGTGAACACCGGTGACGACGCCGCCTACGTCGACTTCATCGAGTTCCCGCCGCTGGGCGACCTGCCGTACGCGACGCTGGTGATCGACGCGACCGGCTTCGACGTGACCGTCCCGCCGGGCGACGTCGCGCAGCGCGATCTCGAGATCGGCAACGTGGGCAACGGCGATCTGGACTACCTGATCTCCGTCCAGTACGACCCGGGTCTGCGTGCCGCGCCCGTACCGACCGCGCCCGCCCATAGCCTGGCCAAGGATGAGGAAGACATCTACACGGGCACCATCCCGGTCACCGGCAGCGGCGGCCCCGATGCCTTCGGCTACACCTGGAAGGACAGCGACGAGCCGGGCGGCCCGGTCTACAGCTGGGTCGACATCTCCGGCGTGGGCACGGTGCCCGGCGCCGAGGACGACGGCAACTACGGGCCGTTCAACCTGGGCTTCACCTTCCCGTTCTACGGGCAGACCTACAGTCAGGTGCGGATCTGCACCAACGGCTGGCTGTCGTTCACCTCGACCACCAACGCCTACACCAACCAGTCGATCCCGCAGGCGGGCGATCCGAACGCCCTCCTCGCCGGCTTCTGGGACGACCTCTACCTGCCCGCCGGCGGGTCCCTGCACTACTACGCCGACGCGGCGAACCAGCGCTTCGTCGTGCAGTGGACGAACGTGCAGCACTACTCGTCGGGCAATCCCGAGACCTTCGAGATCATCATCAACGCCAACGGGTCGATCGTGTATCAGTACCACACGGTCAGCCTCGGCACCGGTTGCACGGTGGGCATCGAGAGTCCCGCCGGCACCGACGGCCTGCAGGTGGTCTACAACGCCGGCGGCTACCTGACGGGCGGCAAGGCGATCCGCTTCGCGCAGGATCCGACGGTCACCTGGCTCACCGTGGCCCCGAACGCCGGCACGGTCGCGCCGGGAGCGTCCACGGTGGTCGACGTGAACTTCGACGCCACCGACCTGCCCGCGGGCGACTACACGGCGAACCTGCTGGTCGGCACCAACGACGCCCAGAACCCGCTGGTGACCATCCCGGTCATCCTGCGCGTCGGCACGTCGACGGGAGTCAACGACCTGCCGACGTCCCTGGTGTTCCAGGGCGCCGCGCCGAATCCCTTCAACCCGCAGACCACCATCACGTTCGCGCTGCCCGTGAGCGCGCGCGCCAGCCTGCGGATCTACGACGTCTCCGGACGCCTGGTGCGCACGTTGCTGGACGAGGTGCGTCCGGCCGGCACCAGCGAAGTGCGCTGGAACGGCGCCGACGACGCCGGTCGCGGCGTCGCCTCCGGCACCTACTTCGCGCGCCTGAGCGTCGGCGGCGAGACCTCGGTCAAGTCGCTGGTTCTGGTCCGGTAATAGCAGATCGATCATCCCCCGACACGAGACGGCCCCCGCAAGGGGGCCGTCTTGCGTGAGGACACTAGGCCTGCGCGCCTACTTCACGAGCGTGATGGTCCGGGAGCGCGCGCCGTCCGGCGTCTCGAGGCGGACCACGTAGGACCCCGCTGCGACGGGCTTGCCGGCGTCGTCCCGGCCGTTCCAGGCCATCTGGTGCACGCCGGCCGACAGGGCGCCCTGATGCACCACCCGTACGCTGCGTCCATCGAGACTGTAGATGCGCAGGCGCACGGACGTCGCCGCGTCCAGCGCGAAGGCGATGGTGGTGCGCGGATTGAACGGGTTCGGATAGGGCGACAGGAGCATCGGCCCGGCGCCCACGACGTCGTCGTCCACGCCGACGTTCGGATCCGCCTGCACGCGCACGATGCCGGTCATGCCCATGAGCTCATGGGGACGGCAGAAGTACGGCACGTCGCCGGCGTCGGCGAAGACGAACTCGAACAGCGGATGGGCGAGGTCGAGCGGCGCGTCGAAGAGGGCGCCGACCTGGGGATCGGCCGCGCCGGTGCCGCTGGTGACGGTGTGCGACTGGCCGCCGTGCACCCAGCGCACGGTGTCGCCTTGCGTAATGGTGATGTCGTCCGGCACGAACGTGATGCCGACCTGCTGGACGACGTGGACCGTCGCCGCCGCCGGCACGGTCAGGATGACGGCGACGCACAGGGTGGCGATCAGGGCGAGTCGTCGATGGTTCATGATGGCCTCCTTCGTGGTTCCCTGACGAGAAATCGATCGTCGGCGGCATCATACCACAAATACGGAGTAAATTGGTAGTGTATAATGTGGGGGGCCGATTCGGGAGGCACCCGACGAGACCGCGATCGCCACGGGCCGGACTCGCCGTGGTTGCCCGCATCACCCGCGCCGGGTTATCATCATCTCCACCATGCGACGCCAGCTCTTCATCGTGCTCCCGCTTCTGGTCCTCGGTGCGCCGCTCCTGCGCGCCGCCACCCTCCAGGACGCGTATGACCGCGCCGGTCCCCGCGACGGTTACGACCGCTGGGTCGAGCTCGAGACGGGCGTGGTCTACACGGGCGGACTGCAGATCGGGCCGTCGGCGTGGCCGCACTCGGCGGACCTGGTCGGCGGGCCGGGCTGCGACGTGCGCATCGTCGGCCGCGGCGCCATCCTCGACCTGCGCGGACAGCAGATCTGCGTCTCCTACTGCGCGAACCGGCTGGACATCGACGACTGCGTCGTCCTGAACGGCGCGATCCGCTTTCGCGGCCTCACCGGCGACGGCGTCCACGAGTTGCCCACGGGATCGGTCCGCCACGTGACCTTCTACCGGCCCGAGGACTACGGCGTGCGCCTGCACCACTGCGGCGCGGGCATCGTCCTCGAGCGCAATCTCGTGGTCGACGCCGTGGACACCGGCCCCGACTTCGTCTACACGCACGGCGCGGCGCACGTGCGGCTCCCGACCGGCACCAGCTTCTCGGGCGGCGTCACCGAGGGCATGGCCGTCGTGCGCGAGAACTGGTCCTGGCACGGCGACCCGCAGGCGAACGCCGAACCGCTGCGCCACTTCTCGTTCCTCTGCGAGTACGGCTGATTTGATCCCTTTCCGTGGCTGGCAGCCGCGGACCCGCCGCACCTGAACGTCTTCGGGACCGATCCCGAGCTGACCGACCCCGAGCACGGCGACTACCGGCCGCGGCCCGGCTCGCCGGCGCTGGGGTACGGTTGCCAGACGTTCGGGACGCCGGCTCCCGGGCCGGCCGAGCTGGACGACATCGCGCCCGTCCCGGCGCGCGAGGCGGTTCGCGAGGATGTCGCCGGCCCCATCGCCACGGACACCATCTGGGATGCCGCCCTCGTGCGCGTGGTCGGCGACGTCGAGGTGCTCGCGGGCGTGACGCTCACCGTCGCCGCCGGCGCGCGCGTCGAGTTCGCCGGCCACCACGCGCTGCGCGTCGTCGGGCGGCTCCTCGCGGTCGGCACCGCGGCGGCGCCGATCGTCTTCACCAGCGCGACGCCGGAAGACTTCGCGCTCGACCACACGCTCGCCGGCAGCTGGAACGGCCTGCGCTTCGAGGACACGCCGGCCACGGGCGGCACGTCGCGGCTGGAGCACTGCGTCCTCGAGTACGCAAAGTCGTCCTGGGGCAAGGACCTCGTCGGCCCGCTGGTGGTGGTGGACGTGTCCGACCTGCAGGTGGTCAATTGCGTCATCCGCCACAACGTGGGCGACCACGGGGCGGCGCTCTTCTGCGTGCACGGCTCGGCGCCGGAGCTGACCGGTTGCCTGATCACCGACAACCACGCGTTCGACGGCGGCGCGGCCGTGTTCTGCGTCGACGCCTATCCGCGGCTGACCGGTTGCACCATCGCCGACAACCACGACGTGAATCCCGAGATGTTCACCGAGGCCGCGGCCGTGCAGACGTACTACGGCAAGCCGCGCCTCCTGGGCAGCGTGCTCTGGGGCAATACGACGAACTACTTCGAACCCGCGCAGACCTGGCAGACGAAGGCCTACGCCACCACCTGGACGGACGTCGAGGGCGGCCACGACGGCCAGGGGAACCTCGACGCCGATCCGCTCTTCACTGGCGACCTCGATCACCCGTATGCGTTGGCGCCGGGTTCACCGTGCCTCGACAAGGGTCCGGCGGACGCGGCCGCCTGGCCGGCGACGGATCTGGCGGGGCACGCGCGCGTGCAGAACGGGCGCGTCGACATGGGCGCCTACGAGTTCGCCGTCGCGACCGACGTGGCCGGGACCGGCGCACCCGCGCCGTTCCTCGCGCCGCCGCGGCCGAATCCCTGCAACCCGCGCACCACCGTCGTCTTCACGCTGCCGACGAACGCGCCGGTCAGCCTCGGCGTGTTCGATCTGCGTGGACGACGGGTGGCCTCGCTGCTGGGCGGGGTCGTCGTCGCGGGTCGTCACGAGGTGTCGTGGGACGGGCGTGACGACGCCGGCGTCCCCGCGCCGTCAGGGACCTACCTCTGTCGTCTCCTGGTCGGCGACCGGTGCGAGACGCGCGCGCTGTCCATCCTGCGCTGATCCTTCTTGACATTCCAGACGGACGTCTGTTTTCTGGTTGGCGAGCGGAAGGAGACGCCATGGCCCACACGCCGCCGGGAGAGACCCGCGCGCAGGTGCTCGCCTTCGTGCGCGAGCAAATTCTCGCCGGCAATCCGCCCACCACGCGCGAGGTGCAGGAGCGGTTCGGCTTCAAGGCCGTCCAGTCGGCGCGGCAGCACCTCGAGGCGCTGGTGGCCGCGGGCCGCCTCGCCAAGGACCCGGGCCGATCGCGCGGGTACCGGCTGCCGGGCGCCGCGGGCGGCGGCGCGCGGCAACTGGTTCCCATCCTGGGCCGCGTCCACGCGGGCGACCTCAGCGAGGCCATCGAGTCGTCCGAGGGCTATCTGCCGGTGGAGGGCCACGCGGCCGGCGAGACCCTCTTCGCGCTGCGCGTCGAGGGCGAGAGCATGACCGGCGTCGGGATCCTGCCGGGCGACGTGGTCGTGGTGCGACGACAGGAGAAGGCCCGCGACGGCGCCATCGTGGTCGCCCTCGTGCGCGACGAGGCCACGGTCAAGCGGCTGCGTCTGCGCGGCCGCCGCGTCGAACTACATGCCGAGAATCCGGCCTTCGCCCCCATCATACCCGCGCCGGGCGTCGAGGTGCGCATCCTGGGCCAGGTGGTCGAGGTGCGGCGCCGGCTGGACTGAGCGCGCTCAGGAACAGCCGTGCCCGTGCCCGTGGCCGCCGCACGCCATGTCGGCGGTCATCTCGATCACGTTGCCGGCGTCCCAGCGCGCGATGGCGTCGGCGATGGTCACGCCGGTCAGGAAGTAGACCTTGATGCCGGCCTCGTTCATCATCGCCACCGCGCGACGGCCCATGCCGCCGGTGAGGACCGCGTCCACGGCCTCGCCGGCGAGCGCCTGCACGGGCATGCAGGCGCCGTGGGTGTGGTGCTGGTTGCAATTGTCGAGGGTGTGCAGCTGCTTCGTCGCGTCGTCATAGACGACGAAGGTCGCGGCGCTGCCGAAGTGTCCGTTCAGCGCGTCCGTCGGCTCGCCCGTGCCCATGGTCGGCATGCAGATCTTCATGATCACTCCTTCGGTTCGTCGATCGCCAGGGCTCCGTTGTGGAGCAGGGTGGTCACCAGTTTGCGTCGTCCCGTGTCCAGCAGCCGCTGCACCGTCCCGCGCGAGACGCCCATCGCCTCGCCGGCCTCGGCCTGCGTGCGGCCCTCGACGTCGCACAGGCGCAGCGCCTCGAACTCGTCGGCGGCGAGCCGGGTCACCTCGCAGGCGTGCATCGGCACGGCGCGGGGCTTGAAGACCCGCTCGCCCTCGAGCCGGCGGCAGCAGCGGTGTTTCGGGCAGCGGGGCACGACGGTCTCCTTATTTGTGCATATGCACAAAATAGGCGTCGGCGGCCGGGTTGTCCAGGCGGGAGTCGTCGCTAGTCCGCGATCAGGGTCGCCAGCTTCTGCGGGGAGGGTGTATTTTCGCTATATTTTCGATATGGCCTGGCATTGTAGACGTTTGTCTGTTATTCTGGGGTTGCACCCCAGGAGGGGCCCCATGGCCGAACCCGCCCGCACCCTCACCGCCGAGATCCTGGAGCATCCCGCTCTGCTGCGGTTGCGCGCCCCGGAGGTGGCGCCGGCGCCGGCGGTCTGGTCGCGCGTGGAACTGGCGGGGCGGCTGTGCGAGCTGATCCCGGGGCCGCAGCCGGCGGTGCTGAGCGCGGCCTTCGCGCTGGTGTTCGAGGCGCAGGAGGGTGGGCACCCCGCGGCCTGGGTGGCCGCGGGCGAGTCGTGCTTCTATCCGCCCGACGTGGCGGTCGCGGGGATCGACCTCGCGGCCCTGCCCGTGATCCGCGTCGCCGGCAGCGCCGCCGCCGGCCGCGCGGCCGACCTGCTGCTGCGCTCGGGCGCCTTCGGGCTGGTGGTGCTCGACTTAGGTGGTCAGGGGGGCCGCCAGGCGCGCGTGGCCGACGCGCTGCAGAGCCGCCTGGTGCAGCTGGCCCTCAAGCACGACGCCGTCGTGCTGTGCCTCACCGAGACGCGGCCCGAGGCGCCGTCGCTGGGCTCGCTGGTCTCGCTGCGCGCCGAGGCCTCGCGCCGACGGGTGGGCGAGGGCCGCTACGCCTGCGAGATCCACGCGATCAAGGACAAGCGCCGCGGTCCCGGCTGGCGCTGGCGGGAGGTGTGGCGGGGGCCGGAGGGGCTGGGGTGAGCGGTGCGCCGGCGCACAGTTCACGGGAGTGTGATGATTGTTGATTCATGGCATCGTACAACCCGGACGTCAGGGCTGCACGGTACCAAAACACAACGGGGCGCGATGTTCGACAAGCACCTGGCCTGCGTCGACCTGCCCGCCTGGCCGCTGCAACTGCTGCTGCGCCGCGAGCCCGCGTGGCGCCACGAGGCCGCCGCGGTGGTCGCCGAGGACGGGCCGCAAGCGCCGCTGTTGTGGGTGAACGAGGCGGCGCGCGGCGGCGGCATCCTGCCCGGCATGCGTTACGCCTCGGCGCTCTCGCTCGACCGCAACCTGCGCGCGGGGACGGTCCCGCCCGACGAGATCGCGGCCATGGGCGAGCGCCTGCACCGCCATCTGCTGCGCTACAGTCCATTCGTGGAACCCGCGCGCCACGAGCCGGGCGTGTACTGGCTCGACGCGCGGGGGCTCGCGCGTCTCTACGGCTCCGTGGACGCCTGGGCCGCGCGGCTGCACCGCAGCCTCGCGCGCGGGGGCTTCGTGGCCGGCGTGTCGGTCGGTTACACCCGCTTCGGCAGCTACTGCTTCGCGCGCGTGCAGGCGGGCGTGACCGTCGTGCCCAGCCGCCGCGAGGAGCTGGCGGGCCTGCGCGGCATGCCGCTGGTGCGCCTGCAACTCGACCCCCGCCTGCGGGACGACCTGTTGCGTCTCGGCGTGCGCACGGTCGGCGAGCTGATCGACCTGCCCGCGAGCGCGATCGGCGCGCGCTTCGGCCGACCGGCCGCCGAGTTGCACGCCCTCGCGCGCGGCGACGGCTACGCGCCGTTGCAGCCGCAGCGCCCGGTCGATCCCGCGCGCGCGCAGGAGGTGCTCGAGGAGCCCGAGAGCGACGCCTGGCGTTTACTCTTCCTGGTGAAGCGTCTCCTGCACCCGCTGTTGCCGGGACTCGCCGACCGGGAGCGCGCCGTGGCGGCGCTGGACCTCGAGCTGGTGCTCGCCGACCGCGCGGGCACGCGCCTGCGCGAGACGTTGCGGCCCGCGGCGCCGAGTCTCGACACCGTGCTGCTGATGGAGCTGGTGCGCCTGCGCCTCGAATCGCTCGCGCTCGCGGCCGGCGTCGAGCGCGTGGCCCTCACCTTGCACGACGCCGTCGCGCCCGCCGAGGCGCTGAGCCTCTTCCAGCAGCACCGCGAGCGCGACCTCGCCGCGGCCGAGCGCGCGCTGGCGCGGGTGCGCGCGGAGTTCGGCGACGGGGCCGTCGCGCGGGCGGAGTTGCAGTCGTCCCATCTGCCGGAAGAGAGCTTTCGCTGGGCGCCGCTGGTCGCGCTGCCGGCCGCGGCCGTCGCGGCGCGGCGGCCGTGCCTGGTGCGGCGTTTCCTGGCGCAACCGGTGTCGTCGCCGGTGCCGCGAAGCGAGTCCCTGCGCGGCGGGCCGTTCCACGTCAGCAGCGGCTGGTGGCACGACGAATCGCGGCGCGCCTATCACTTCGCGGCCGGCGAGGGCGGCGAGCTGCGCTGGGTCTACTACGACCCCCGGCGCCAGCGGTGGTGGGTGCAGGGGAGGGTGGAGTGAGGTCAGCGCACCAGCGTCGCGCTCCTGCGGGCCAGCACGCGGCCGCCTTCCTCCAGCCGCAGCAGGTACGTGCCCGAGGGCACGGGCCGGCCGCGGTCGTCGCTGCCGTCCCAGGTCCACTGGCCGGCGGCGGGCACCGGCACGTCCATGACGCGGTGGCCGCGGGGGTCGTAGATGGCGAGGCGCGTGGGGCTTGGCGCGCTGAAGGACACGCTGGTGCGCGGGTTGAAGGGGTTGGGCTGGACGCCGAGGTGGGCCGTGGACGCGGGCGGCGCGTCGCCGACGGCGGTGGTGGCGGGCAGGGGCGCGCGGGAGAGGCTCACCGTGCCGCCGGTCTTGTAGAGGTAGCCGCCCTGGGCGGCCAGGGTGTTGAACTGCGGGAACACGAGGCCGGCGGAGAAGTCGTCCCAGGCGCCGTCGCCCTCGCGCAGGAAGCAGCTCGGCAGCTGCGAGGTAGGATAGCCGACCGCGAGCAGCGGACCGGCCGAGGCGAAGGCGCTCGGCGCGTAGCCGGTCGCGGGCATGTCGGGATGGAGTTGGAAGGAGAGGCCGTCGTCCACCGAGCGGTAGACGTCGCCGTCGCCGCCGCCCAGGTAGTTCACGAGGTAGATCGCGCCCTGGTGCTCGACCCAGGCGGTCAGGTTCAGCGAGGTGAGCGGACTCGTGACGTCGAGCCAGTGCGCGCCGCCATCGACGGTGCGGTAGAGGTAACGCTCGGGCTGGCCGAGGGTGAAACTCAGGGCGAAGAGCGCGCCGCGCGCGCTGAAGAGCTGCAGGGGACGCCGCTCGTCGGGCGCGGGCACCGGGGACCAGGAGGCGCCGTGGTCGTCGCTGACGACGATCTCGCCGTCGCGCACGGCGTAGATGTTTCCGCCCCACGCCGTCATGGCGAGGTACTCGTGGTCCTGGTCGGGCAAGGGTTCCCATGCGGTCCACTCGCCGTTCACGCGCCGGATGCGGTAGTTGCCGGCCCAGCCCTGGCGGCTGACCACCAGCCAGTCGTCGTGGAAGATCAGCGAGACGATGCTCGTGCCGTGGCTCAGCGTGCCGACCTCGGTCCAGCTCTGGGCGTGGTCGGTGGTGACGTAGACCTTGGCGAGGTAGCTGGAGCAGTAGAGCTCGTCGCCGACGGCGAACAAGTCGTTCACCTGGTCGCCGGGGGGCGAGGCGGCGGGTTCCCACTGGGCGGTCGCGGGGGCGGCGAGGGCGATCAGGAGCAAGCAGGCCAGGGCGCGGGACGTGCGGGTCATGTCGTGCCTTTCTTGGCGGGCGCCCGGCGTGAGCACCTCGATGGCTGCTATTGTACACGAAAATCATCCGCAATACGAGCGTGGGATGCGGACCAGGGCGGTGCGCCGGCGCACAGTTTCAAGTCGTTGTTGTGCTGGTTGTTGAGCGTTTGTGCCGGCACAAATGGGGCGGGGTCAAGACGTCGGAGGCATTACGCAAAAGACGCGTGTCTTGTCGTTGCTCATGATCCAGATCCCCCGGTCAAAAGGATTGGCCTCGAGAGACAGTTCTTTTCGGAGGTCATCGAGCACCCAATCCCAATCGGGGTCCCATCCAGACACGTGACGAACGACAAGGGCGGTACGAGGTCCGTAACGCTTATTCATCTTGTCCTGCATTCGCGCAGCCATTCGTGGGACCAGATCATCGTTCAACGAAGTGGCCAGGTGTGGGGTGTCGACCAGGCTCGCCAGGTTCCGTGTTTCGGAACGGCCGAGGAGTGCGGGAATGTCCTTGTCCCGGTCATCAAGCAGGGTGATCTCTATCAGCAACTCCTCCCCTGCCGCATTCTCGCATCGCAGATCCGGACTTTCGTCTCGTGTTCCTTTCACATCCACGATCCGATAGTCGGACTGGTGCTGCCGATTGAAGAGTTGGAGGAATCCCAGTCCCGTCGCGATCTCGATGGCGTCGTTTTCCCGCAAGATGGCGACGCGTTCAAGCAGGCTCTTGTGGTCCCACGGAATGAGACCCACGCCGCGCCGAGCCTCGATCTTGCCGCTTCCTCCGTGAACCAGCCAGGCCACCACCGGCTGCGATGCGCTCAGCGTGTCTTTCACCTTGAGCAACCCGTCGAGCATGTCGCCGTGGATCGTCTGTCCTGCCTTCGATTCGACCAGCGTCGGCGCTGTCGGGTGTTCGATGATCAGGTCCACTTCCGTGCCGCGAAGATCCCGGTAATGGCTGAGGTTGTTGATCTCGCCATGATGCATCCGGTACTTGAGGATCTCGGAAGCGACCCAGGTCTCGAAGATGGCGCCACGCAGCGGATGCAAGCGCAGTTGTTCGACATTCCGGATGCCAAGCAGACGGCAGACGAGCCCCGTGTCGTAGAAATGCAACTTGGTCATCTTGACCAGACGTTTGCGGGGGCTGCCCGCGAACGCCGGCAAGCGGAACACGATGAAGCCGGTCTCGAGGATGGAGAGCCAGGCCTTGGCCGTGGGCTGAGAGATTCCGGCGTCCGTCGCCAGCGTGGAGAGGTTGAGGACCTGTGCCGTGCGCCCGGCGCAGAGTCCGAGGAATTGTTGAAAGGCCACGAGATCGCCGACGTTCGTCACGGTTCGCACGTCGCGCTCGACATACGCCGTGAGATAGGGATCCAGGAATTCGGAGGGGTCCATCTGACGGTCGTGGATGCGTGGATAACTGCCGGCAAGGAGCGTCTCGTCCAAAGTCTTCGGGTAGGTCGGGAAGCGTGTCATTTCGTTGCGGGTCAGAGGCAACAGATGCTGGATGGACGCGCGTCCAGCGAGCGATTGGCTGACGGAGGCCAGCAACAGGAGATTCTGAGAACCGGTCAGGATCCAGCGCCCGGGTGTGGGGTCGTCATCGACGAGGCCCTGCAGATAGGAAGGCAGTTCGGGGCAGCGCTGAACCTCGTCGATCACCGCACCGACCGGAAATTGCGCGAGAAAAGCCCGGGGATCTTCGAGCGCGCGCGCGCGAACATCCGGGGCTTCGAGGTTCACATAGGGATGGGTGGAGAACACTTCGCGACAAAGCGTCGTCTTGCCGCTCTGTCGAGGTCCGGTCACGGTCACGACAGGGAGCGATCGGGCGGCCTTTTGCAGGCGTTCAAAGAGGTCTCGACGAATCATGATTTCATGATATCTGATTTGCGGCCAAATTCAAAACCCCATTTTGAAGCAGAACAAAACATTGGCATCAATTGCGTTAGGTTGTCATCATGACCTCCTACACCCCCCTCTGGTGCAAGTCGTACTTCTCCTTCCTCGAGGGCGCTTCGTCACCCGAGGAGTTGGTGGAGGCCGCGCGCGCCCTCGGCCTGCCCGCCCTCGCGCTGACCGACCGCGACGGGGTGCACGGCATCCCGAGCGCGCACGTCGCCCTGCGGGACAACCCCGGCGGCCCGCGCCTGATCGTCGGCAGCGAGGTCACGCTGGACGACGACTCCACCCTCGTGCTGCTGGCGGCCGACCAGGCTGGCTACCGCAACCTCTGCCGGTTGATCACGCGCGGGCGCCTGCGCTGCGCGAAGGGCGAGAGCCGCGTCGGCTGGGCCGAGGTGGCCGAGCACGCGGCCGGGCTGATCGCGCTGTGGGGCGGGGCGCGCGGCCGGATCACGCAGGTCAAGGCGGTGCCGCGCGACGTCGCGACGATGCTGCGCGACGCCTTCGGCGACCGGCTCTACGCCCTCGCCGCGCGCCACCAGGCGGCCGACGAGCCGCGCGCCGAGCAGCGCCTGCGCCGGCGCGCCGAGCGGCTGGGCCTCGCGGTGGTGGCCGGGGTCGAGGTGCTCTACCACGACCGCGCGCGCCGTGATCTGCAGGACGTGCTGACCTGCATCCGCCACCGCACCAGCCTCGGCGAGGCGGGCCGGCTGCTGCGCCCCAACGATCGCCACGCGCTGCTCGCGCCCGCGGCCTTCGCCAAGCTCTTCGCCGACGACCCCGCTGCCGCCCGGCGCACGCAGGAGGTGGCCGAGCGCTGCACGTTCTCGCTGGCGGAACTGCGCTACCGCTATCCCTCGGAATGGCTGCCCGCGCGCATGTCGACCGGCCAGTGGTTGGAGAAGCTCACCCACGACGGCGCCCGTGAACGCTTCGGCGAGGCGATGCCGCCGGCCCTCGCCGCGCGCATCCGGCAAGAGCTCGACCTCATCCACGAACTCGACTACGACGGCTACTTCCTGACGATGTGGGAGATCGTCCGCTTCTGCCGCCAGGCGAACATCCTCTGCCAGGGCCGCGGTTCGGCCGCGAACTCGGTGGTCTGCTACTGCCTGGGCATCACGGCGGTGAATCCGCGCGAGGTCGACCTGCTCTTCGAGCGCTTCATCTCGCGCGAGCGCGCCGAGCCGCCGGACATCGACCTCGACATCGAGCACGACCGCCGCGAGGAGGTCATCCAGCACGTCTACGCGAAGTACGGCCGCGACCGGGCGGCGATGGTCGCCAACGTGGTGCGCATGCGGCCCAAGTCGGCCATCCGCGAGGTGGGCCGCGCCCTCGGCCTGCCGGTGGTGCAACTCGATCGTCTCGCCAAGCTCACCTCGCACTACGACGCCCTGACCGCCGAGGGCCTCGCGAGCGCCGGCCTCGACCCCGCCGCGCCGGCGCACGCGCACCTGCTGCGCCTGGTCGCCGAGATCCAGGACTTCCCGCGCCACCTCTCGATCCACCCCGGCGGCTTCCTGCTCGGGCACGAGCCCGTGCATGACCTGGTGCCCATCGAGAACGCCACCATGGCGGACCGCACGGTCATCCAGTGGGACAAGCGCGACGTCGAGGCGCTCGGCCTCTTCAAGGTCGACCTGCTCGGTCTCGGCGCGCTGAACCACCTGCACCGCGCCTTCGATCTGCTGCGCGCGCACCGGGACGTGGAGATCTCGCTCGCCACCATGCCCCGCGATGACCAGGCCACCTTCGCGATGCTGCAGAAGGCCGACACCGTCGGCGTCTTCCAGGTGGAGAGCCGCGCGCAGATGGCGATGCTGCCGCGGCTGCGGCCGCGGTGTTATTACGACCTGGTGATCCAGGTCGCGATCATCCGGCCGGGGCCGATCACCGGCGGCATGGTGCATCCCTTCCTGGCGCGGCGCAACGGCAAGGAGAAGGTGGTGTTTCCGCATCCGCTGCTCGAACCGGTGCTGCGCAAGACCATGGGCGTGCCGCTGTTCCAGGAGCAGGTGATGCGCGTGGCGATGGTGGCCGCCGATTACACACCCGGCGAAGCCGACCAGCTGCGGCGGGACATGGCGCAGTGGCGTCGTCACGGGCCGATCGAGAGCCACCACGACCGCATCGTCACCCGCATGGTCGCCAAGGGCATCGCGCGCGAGTTCGCCGAGCGCGTCTTCGACCAGATCCGCGGCTTCGGCGAGTACGGTTTCCCCGAGAGCCACGCGGCGAGCTTCGCGCTCATCGCCTACGCCACGGCCTGGGTGAAGTGCCACTATCCGGCGGAGTTCGCCTGCTCGCTGCTCAACGCGCTGCCGATGGGCTTCTACCTGCCGGGGACCATCGTCGAGGATGCGCGGCGCCACGGCCTCGAGGTGCGGCCGCTGGACGTGTCGTATTCCCAGTGGGAGTGCACCCTGGAGGAGTCGTCCCCGCTGGCGGCGATCACCCATCCGTTCGCCGTGCGCATGGGTCTGCGCTACGTGAAGGGCCTCGCGCAGAAGGATGCCGACCGGCTGCTGGCCGCGCGCGCCGGGCGGCCCTTCGCCACCATCGCCGACCTGCACCGCCGCGTGCGGTTGCCCATCGACGCGATGCTGGCCCTGGCGGAGGCCGGCGCGCTCGAATCGCTCGAGCTGGACCGCCGCCAGACGCTGTGGCAGATCCACGCCCTGTCGAGGGCCGACCGGCCGGAGCAGCTGGTGCTGCCGCTGGACGACCCCGCGCCGGCGCCGGGGCTGCGGCGGCTGACGCGGCTGGAGATCGTCACCTGGGACTGGGAGCGCAGCCAGCACTCGCCGCGCGGCCATCTGCTCGAGCCCCTGCGCGCCGAGCTGCGCGCCCACGGCTGGCCCACGGCCGCCGAGGTGAGCGCCCTGCGCAACGGCCAGCGGGCGGACTACGTCGGCATCGTCATCTGCCGCCAGCGGCCCGCCACCGCCAAGGACGTCACCTTCATGACCCTCGAGGACGAGACCGGCTTCGTGAACCTGGTGATCTGGTCGCAGGTGTGGGAGAAGTACCGGATCATCGGCAAGACCCGCTCATTCCTCGGCGTGAGCGGCAAGATCCAGAGCGAGGACGGCGTGGTCCACCTCATCGTCGACCGGCTCTGGCGGCCGGCGCTGCGGCACGAGCCGGTGGCGGTGGGGGCGCGGGATTTTCACTGAGGCTAGCTAGTAATACGCCCGCAACGCCAGCATCCGCTCCGCGCCATCCGCCATCGTGAACCGCGCGATGGTGCCGTCCGCGGCCCGCGCCCAGCGCGCTGCCACCCGCCACCACTCGGGTCCGACCGGTTCGCCGTCGAGGGCCTGCACGCGTTCGCCTTCCTGCCAGCCCGCGGCGGCGGCGGGGCTGCCGGGGGCGACGAAGCGCACCACCAGCTGGTCGCCGTCGAGTTCGAGGCCGAGGCCCGCGCGATCGCGCGGCAGCGGCGCGCCGAACTCGGGGCCGGGTTCGAGCCACAGGGCGTCGTGTTCGTAGTCGAAGAGCACGCGGAAGCGACCCAGGATGCCGGTGCCGAGGTTGCCCGCTTGCCGCCTGGTGTCGAAGGCGCCCTTGACGTTCTCCTGGTGGATGGTGACCGGCACGTTCTTGAGTTCGTACCCCGCGATGGTGACGGACGACAGGGTCGCCGTCCTGGAGATGGTGGTGCCGCCGACGCCGCCGCCCTTCGATTCGGAGAGCGGTCGTCTCGAGAGGAAGCCGCGCTCCTGCGCGTAGTGGCCGAACACCGTGAGCGCGCCGCCCTCGCCCGTGTCGAGGCCGACCACCACGGGCTCGCCGCCCTCCATGGACACCAGCAGGTTCTTGTGCCCGTCGTCCGCGGCGATCAGATCGAGGCGACGACCGGGGCCGTCGTACCGGAAGCTCGCGGGGTCGTGGAAGCGGATGCGGGAGCCGGGATAGTCGACATCGACCACCAGCGCGTGGAAGACCTCCTTGCCGAGGATGACCGGCATGGGCCGGCCGATCCGCTGCGCGACGTCGGCGAGGTCGATGACGGCCGCCGTCAGCGGGCCGACGGTCAGGTCGCCGATCCCAAGCGTGACGCCCTCGACCATGCCGGCCTCCGTCACGCCGCCGGTCCCGCGCGCCGCGACGGCGCCCTCGGCGCGCAGGCCAGCGCGCTCGGCGAACTCGCGGTCGAGCACCGTCATGCCGGCGCCGGAGTCGAGCAGGATCTCGGTGGCGATGCCGTTGACGCTGCCGCGCAGGTAGATCCAGCGCTCCATGTGCAGCTCGATCGGTTGCCACGCGCTCACGGTCGCGCCGGCGGGCAGATGCGCGACGCGCGTGCTGGCGCCGGGCCGCGCGAAGATCTCGTCGTCGAGGCCGGTGTTGACATCCACGCGCTCCCAGACGACCACCTGGTTCTCGGCCGCGTGCTCGGCGAACGTTTCCTGCTTGAAGCCGAGGCGGACACCGGCGACTTCACGTACCTCTGAGACGAGAGTCCACGTCTCGCGGCCGTCCTCGACGGTGCGCGACCAGACGGACTCGCCGGTCGCGGGATCGACGAGCAGGTCGTAGAGGTCGCCGTCGGGATAGGTGAAGCGCAGGGTGGCCCACGCGCGGCCGTCCTTCTCGAGCGGGCCCGCGTTCGTCACGTCCACGCCCTCGCCGCGCAGGTGGCGGTTGAAGGTGCGGTCGTTCTGGCGCCGCAGGCGCGCCGCCTTGTCGGTGCCGAGGTCCTCGATCTGCCCGCTGGGGTTGCGTTCCCAGCCCGCGGCGCCGTCGAGGCACTCGACGCCCTTGACCAGCGTGAGGTCGTACGCCATGCGCACGCGGCCGTCGTGGCGTTCCTGCACCGTGATGGTGCCGGACAGGCCGGAGACCTGGATGGTGCCGGCGAGGGCCACGTCGCGCTGACCGTCGAGCGCGGTCCAGCCGCCGAGCCAGGCCACGTGAGCGTCGATGAGAGCCTGGGCGTCGGCGGGGATCGCGGCGTGGGCGACAGGCGCGGTCAGGAGCAGGACGACCAGGGCACGGAGCAGGGCGGTCATGTCGGATCTCCTTCGTCGGCGGCGCGGCGCAACCGGGTGAGGCCGGGCGGGTTGCTCGCCAGCAGGGTGATGTCGGCCAGCTTGCCGTGGCGCCGGCCGCCGGCGGTGACCAGGAGTTCCATGGCCACGTGATTGTGGTGCAGGCAGGAGAGGAAGGCGCTGCGGCTCCAGACGGCTTGTCGTACCTGCGCGAGGTCGGCGTCGAACAGCGCGAGCAGATGCTCGTTGGCGTCGACCACCAGGGAGAGTTGCTGGCCGGGCCAGGCGGCGAGGGCGCGCTCGCCGTCGTCGGCGACCACCAGCTCGACGCCGGCGATCTTCGCGTCCGCGTAGCCCTTCACGACGACGCGCACGCCGCGCGCGGCGGCGGCGGCAAGGTCCGCCGCGAGGGCGGTCAGCGGGGCCGGAAACACGTCGCCCAGCACGATCGTCCGCGCCCGGGCCAGCATGGCGCGCGCCCGTTCGAGCACCTGGTCGCGGTCCCGCAGGGTGTAGACCCGGTCGTCGCCGTCGTCCTGGGCCAGGGAGGCGAGGGCCGTCCGGGCGGCCTCGCGCTGCTGCAGCGCCCGCCGTTCGAGGCCGGCGAGCAGCTCGTCCGGCGGCACGGCGCGGACCAGGCGGTTGTCGCCGTCGTCGACCAGCACGGCGCCGCGCTGCTCGAGCGCCGTGATGGCCTTGTAGGTGTTCGCCGTGGGCTTGCCGATGGCGTGGCTGACGCGGTAGCCGGTCGCGGGCTCGCTGCGGACGAGGTAGGTGTAGACCAGGGCCTCGATCTCGGAGAACCCGAGATCCAGCAAGGGGTTGATCAGATTCTGATTGGTGGTAGTAGTCATAGATACTAGCATAATTCACGATGGGCTTGCCGTCAAGTCCCTTGCTCCTCGTCGACGGGTCGGGCACATTCCGGGCAACGGGAGGTGCCCAGGTTGGTGTCGGGCCGCATCTTCGACCTCAAGCGCTTCTCGGTGCACGACGGGCCGGGCATCCGCACCACGGTCTTCCTGCAAGGCTGTCCCCTGAGTTGCGCGTGGTGCCACAACCCCGAGTCGCGATCCAGCGAGTCGTTCGCCGTTTTTCGCCGCGAACGCTGCCTCGCCTGCGGCATCTGCGGCGACTCCTGTCCCCAGGCGGGCAAGCTCACGCCCGAGAACCCCTTTGCCGCCGGGTGCGTCCGCTGCGGATCCTGCGCCGCCGTGTGCCCAGGGGAGGCGCGCGAGATCGTCGGCCGCACGATGACGGTCGACGAGGTGCTGGCGCAGCTGGCCGGCGACCGTCTGTTCTTCGACGAGTCCGGCGGCGGCGCGACCTTCTCCGGCGGCGAACCGCTCGCCCAGCCGGATTTCCTGGCCGCCTGCCTCGACGGCTGCCGCGCGCGCGCGATCGGCACCGCGGTCGACACCAGCGGCCACGCCGCGCCCGAGGTGATCGCGGCGCTCCTGCCGCGGGTGGACCTCTGGCTCTACGACCTCAAGCACCCCGACGCCGCGCGCCACGCCGAGCTCACCGGCGTCGGCAACGAGCTGATCCTCGCCAACCTCGAGCTCCTGGCGCGCGCCGGCGCCGCCGTCTGGATCCGCATTCCCGTCGTCCCCGGTTTCAATGACACGCCGGCCGAGATCGAGGCCGCCGGGCGCCTCGTCGCCGCCCTGCCGGGGATCCTCCGCGTGCATCTGCTGCCATATCACGCGGCTGCCGCGGCCAAGCGGGAGCGCTTCGGCCTGCCGGCCGCGCCCGACGTCCCGGCGACGCCGCCGGAGCAACTGGACCACCTTGCCGGTCGCCTCACGGCGCTCGGCCTCGACGTGCACCTCGGAGGTTGAGTTGAACGACCGCGTCGCCCGTCTGCGCGAGGAGAGCTTCACCGCCCCCGTCACGCTCGACCACGAGCGCGCCCGCCTGGTCACGGAGTATTATCGCGACCACGACGGCGAGCACTCCGTGCCCATGATGCGCGCCCTGGCTCTGCGCCATCTGGTCGAGCACAAATCCCTCTGGATCGGGCCCGACGAGCTGATCGTGGGCGAGCGGGGCCCGCGTCCCAAGTGCGTGTCGACGTATCCCGAGCTGACCTGCCACAGCCTCGAGGATCTCGACGTCCTGGACTCCCGGCCGCAGAACCCCTACCGGGTCGACGACGATTGCCGGCGCGTCTATCGCGACGAGGTGATCCCCTTCTGGCGCGGCCGCACCATGCGTGACCGCATCATGGCCGCCCTCGACGACTCGTGGCACCAGGCCTACGCCGCCGGCCTCTTCACCGAGTTCATGGAGCAGCGCGCGCCCGGCCACACCACGCTCGACGGCAAGTTCTACGCGAAGGGCCTCGAGGACTTCCAGCGCGACATCGACGCAAGCCTGGCGACGTTCCCCGCCGGCGACCCGCGCCGCGAGCAGCTCGCCGCGATGCGCGTCGCTTGCGACGCCGTGATGCGCTGGGCGGAACGATACGCCGAACACGCGGAGGCTCTCGCCGCCGCCGCGCCGGATGCGACGCGCGCCGCCGAGCTGCGCGGCATCGCCGCCGTCTGCCGCCGCGTGCCGCGCCACGCCCCGCGCACGTTCCACGAAGCGCTGCAGATGTACTGGTTCATGCACCTCGGCACCATCACCGAGCTGAACGGCTGGGACGCGATGAACCCCGGCCACCTCGACCGCTACTTCCAGCCCTTCTATGACCGCGATCTCGCCGCCGGCCGCCTCACACGCGACGGCGCCCAGGAACTGCTGGGCTGCTTCTGGATCAAGTTCAACAACCAGCCGGCGCCGCCCAAGGTGGGGGTGACGGCCCAGGAGAGCTCCACCTACAACGACTTCACCAACATCAACCTCGGCGGCATCCTGCCCGACGGCCGCGACGGCGTCAGCGAGCTGAGCCTGCTCATGCTCGAGGTCATGGACGAGGTCCACCTGTTGCAGCCGCAGGGGAACATCCAGCTCGCGGCGCGCAACGACGACCGCTTCCTCAAGGCCGCCCTACGCGTGGTGCGCAAGGGCTACGGTTACCCGTCGGTCTTCAACGCGGACGGCGTGGTCGCCCAGCTCCTGCGCCAGGGCAAGACCCTTGCCGACGCGCGCGAGGGGGGCAACAGCGGGTGCGTCGAAACCGGCGCCTTCGGCAAGGAGGCCTACGTCCTCACGGGCTACCTCAACCTGCCCAAACTCCTCGAGTTGGCCCTCGCCGAGGGGCGCCTCGCGAGCCTCGACGACGTGCTCGCGGCCTTCACCCGGCAACTCGAACGCGTCGTGGCCATCAAGCACCGCGGCAACCTGGCGATCGAGAAGCTCTACGCCGAGCGCATGCCGGCGGTGTTCCTCTCGGTGCTGATCGACGACTGCATCGCGACGGGCCGCGACTACAACGCCGGCGGCGCCCGCTACAACACCAGCTACATCCAGTGCGTGGGGATCGGCACCGTCACCGACGCGCTCTCGGCGCTGCAGCACCACGTGTTCGCCGGCGACGTGCCGCCGGCCGACCTCCTGGCCGCCCTGCGCGACGACTGGCAGGGCCACGAGCCGCTGCGCCAGCGGATCCTCCACAAGACCCCGCGCTACGGCAACGACGACGATCGCGCCGACGACCTCATGCGACGCGTCTTCGACATCCTGATCGCCACCATCGAGGGTCTGCCCAACGGCCGCGGCGGCGTGCATCACGTGGACATGCTGCCGACCACCTGTCACATCTACTTCGGCAAGGTGACAGGCGCGACGCCGGACGGACGCCGCGCCGGGACCCCCCTGAGCGAGGGCATCTCGCCGGTGCAGGGCGCGGACCGGCAGGGCCCGACCGCGGTCATCAAGAGTTGCGCCAAGCTGGACCATGCGCGCACCGGCGGCACCTTGCTGAACATGAAGTTCCTGCCGAGCGTCGTGCAGGGCGAGGCCGGCCTCGATGGCCTTGCGCGCCTGGTGCGCACGTATTTCCGCCTCGGCGGCCACCACCTGCAATTCAACGTGGTCGATGCCGAGACCCTGCATCACGCGCAGGCCCATCCCGAGGTACACCGCGACCTCATCGTCCGCGTCGCGGGCTACAGCGACTACTTCTGCGACATCGGCCGCGAATTGCAGGAGGAGATCATCGCGCGGACGGCGCAGGGGGAGGAACTGCCATGACCGTCAGGATCGAGCTCACGGGGCGGCACGCCCTGGTCTGCGGCGCGAGCAGCGGGATCGGCAGGGCGACGGCGGTAGCGCTCGCCCAGGCGGGTGCGACGGTCACCGTTCTTGCGCGCTCGCGGGACAGGCTCGAAGTCCTGTGTGATGAGCTGCGCGCGGTCGGTGCGCCCGAGGCCCACGCGTTACCTGCCGATATGGACGACCTCGGGTCCTTCACGGCGGCCGTCCGCGATCACGCGCGATCCCACGGTGGCGTGCACGTCTGCGTCCACAACACCGGCGGACCGAAGTCTCTGCCGATGCTCGAAACCACCGAGGACGATCTGCGGCACACCTTTTCCCGCCATCAACTCACGGCGCACATCCTGGTGCGGGAACTGCGCGGCTTCATGGTGAAGACGGGCTACGGCCGCTTCGTGCAGGTGCTGTCGACCGCCGCGCGCGAGCCGATCGCCGGCCTCGGCCTGAGCAACACCATCCGCGCCGGCATGATCGGCTGGGCCAAGACGCTGGCTAAGGAGCTGCCGCCCCAGGTAACCATCAACAACGTCCTGCCCGGCTACACGGCGACGGAGCGTCTGACCGAGCTGAAGCACGCGATCTCTGCGCGCACGGGCGTATCGCCCGTCGAGGTCGTGGATGGCTGGGTCGCGGGCATTCCCGAGGGCCGCCTCGGCGAGCCGCAGGAGATCGCGGCCGCGATCGTCTTTCTTGCCTCACCTCTCGCGTCGTTCATCCGCGGGCAGAGCCTGGCGGTGGAGGGGGGACGATTGCAGGGGTTATGATCGCAGTTCACATTGCGTCGTCTGGAATTACTGAGGAGGTCTCGATGCGTTTCCTCGCTCTGTTGGCTCTTGTCTGGGCCGCGACACCTGCGCTTGCGGAGGAATTCATAAAGATGGACGGCCCCTTCGTGGTCCTGGAAGGGACCAACTCCGGCGCGCGTAGCGAAGCCTTGGGAGACGCCGACATCACGTGCGGTGGCGGCCCCGGCGTCCTTCAACTCAATCCTGCGGCTTTTTCGGCGGGAGATGGTGTCGAGGCGGAGTATGCCAATCTCGCCTACAGCGAGGCCACCGGTTTCGATTACGCATATGACACTCTCGGCGCGAGTCTCGCCTGGCAAGGCTGGCGCGTCGGTGTCGTCCACCGCAGCTTCACCGTCGATACCCGTCTCCCGGATACAGACGACCCGGCCGGCCCGGGCACGCTTCTCAGTTGGTACCAGCGCATGGTGGTCGCAGTCGCGAATTACGACGTCGGGCGTCTGATCGCGCCGGATTCGAGCTGGCAGCTGGGGCTTGGCGCCGCCTACCGCCACTTCTACCTTCACGATGAAGATTTCTTGTTGAACCTCGAAGGGGGCCAGGGTTCTTTGGATGCGGGTATGACGGTCGGCTGGTGTCGGCGGCAGCCGGGACCTGGACTGGCAGTCCAGGCGGCCGTCGTCCGCCAGAACATTACCGACGAGAGGATCCTCCTGGGGGAGTACGACGCCTCGCTGCCGCGAATCTGGCGCCTTGGTGTGGGCCTTCAGGCGACCACGAGCCTGGGCCGGGAGTCCGGCGACGGCCTGCGGCTGCACGCGGCCTATACGCGCAGCCAACATAACGGCTATCAAGGAAACTACGGCGCCGACCATGTCGGCCTCGAAGTGGTCCTGATGCAGTTGCTCGCCGTACGTTTTGGCCACGACAGTTCGCTGTTCACGGGAAACACAAGCTGCGGAGCGGCGCTGATTCTCGAACAGGCGTGGCTGGACCCGGTCAGCCTCGCTATCGAGTGGGCGCGGATAGACTCTGAATCGGAGACGGACGACGCGCGCAATATTTATGGTTTGCGGGGTAGCGTCGCGTTCTAGTCCGGACTGGTTGATGAGGGCCCTGAAGAAACCGCCGGCGCTCCCGAAGGAGCGCCGGCGATTCTGTCGTACGGTATCTCGGTCAGATCACCGCACCAGCGTCAACGTCTTGACACTCGTCTGGCCGGCCGTGGTCAGCCGCGCGAAGTACGTGCCCGAGGACACGCCGCGTCCGCTCTGATCGAGGCCGTCCCACCGCGCCTCGCCGGGGCCGGCGGGCAGCACCGCGTTCACCAGCGTGCGCACGAGGCGCCCCTGGATGTCGTACACGGCGAGCGTCGCCTGCTGGCTGGCGGGCAGGTTGAAGTGCAGGGTGGTCATCGGGTTGAACGGGTTGGGCACGGCGCCCGTCAGGCCGAAGGCCGCGGGGGCCTGGCCGTCGACGGCCGTGGTGCCGCCAAGCTGCAGATGCACGGGGATCTGCACCGTCGGCTGGTCGGGGTCGTTGCTGGTGAGCGTGACCGAGGTCTCGTGCACGCCCTCCGGCAGACCGGCGCTGTTGATCGTGAGGTTCAGGGTCTGGAAGAAGCCGGGCCCCACGGCGCCGAACGTCGGACTGGCCTGCAGCCACGACGCCGACTCCGCCGCGGACCAGCTCATGGCCGCCGAGCCCTGGTTGAACAGGTAGACGGGGACCGTCACCTGGCCGGGCGCGGCCATGGTCACCGAGGCGCCCGCGGGCGAGATCACCAGGTTCGGAACCACGGTGCCGCCGCCGGGGAAGGTGATGTCGTCGATCCAGACGCAGTCCTGGCCGGCGACGCCCGAGCCGTCCTTCTGGTACTTGAACCGCAGCGAGTGCGAGCCCGCGGCGATCGGGAAGGAGGCCTGGGTCCAGCCGGTCTCGCCGCCCCACTCGCCCATCAGCGTGGTGCCGAGGGTGAACGAGAGCTTGTCGGTCGATTGCGAGGAGGTCTTGTACCAGAACCGGATCTCGCCAGCCGTCGGGCAGTTGATGAAGAGCTGCATCTGAGAAAGGGCCGTGTTGCCGATGGCGCCGGAGCGCGCGGCATAGCTGCCCGAGTGGACCACGGTCGACTGGGCGAACCAGTTGGCGCCGCCGGTGAGGATCCAGGGACGACCCGTCATGTCGCCGGTCTCGAAGCCGTCGCCGGCCACGGTGCGCAGATAGAGGTCGAGCTCAAGGTCCTGCAGGGCCGGGACCCGCACGTCGACGTAGCCGCCGGTGCCGGAGGACGCGGTGAGGTAGTACTCGGCGGCCGCGGGCATCTCGAGGCTGTATTCGCCCAGCGCGTTGGCGGTGACGGCGGCGATCGGGGCGTCGACGCCGACGATCGCGCCGGCGGCGGGCTGGCCGTCGGGCTGATACACGACGCCGCTGACGGTGTGACGCGGCAGCTGCGGCAAGGCGATCTCCACCGTCGTGACCTGATTCTCGGCGACGGTGACGACGGCGGCCGTCGTCTCGTAGCCGAAGGACGCGGCGTGGAGCGTGTGGTCGCCGACCTGCAAGGTGAGGGAGAACGTGCCGTCGGTCTCGGTGACGTCGGACTGGAAGCCGCCCTCGACGGTGATCCGGGCGCCGGCGATCGGCAGGCCGGTGGTCGCGTCGGTGATGGTGCCCTCGACGGAGCCGAGGCCGCCGGCGACGGCGAGCACCGCGGCGTAGGCGTCGATGAAGCCGTGGCCGTAGGTGTTGTCCTCGCCCGCGGCGCCGAGGTCATGCGCCGTGTCCATCAGGACCTGCTTGATGGTGATCACGTCGACGTTGGGATTCGCCGAACGCATGAGCGCCACCACGCCGGAGACGTGCGGGCAGGCCATCGAGGTGCCGTCCATGTACTGGTAGCCGCCGCCGGGCGCCGCGCTGTAGATGCTCACGCCGGGGGCCGAGACTTCGGGCTTCACGCGGTTCTCCACCGGGCCGCAGTTCGGGCCCGCGGGGCCGCGGCTGGAGAAGCTGGCGATGGTGAAGGGCGAGGTGTGTCCGGTCGCGCCGACCGAGAAGGTGCTGTACAGCGTGGTCGCGCGGTCGGACGGCGAGCGCAGCGTGGAGGCGTTCGGGCCCTCGTTGCCGGCCGCGAACACGATCACGGGGCCGGCCGCTTCGCAGGCGTCCATCACGGACCACCAGCGGCTGTCGCAGTCGGGGTAGCCGAAGCCCTCGTGCACGCCCCAGGAGTTCTGCACGACATCGGGCACGTCGTCCATGGTGAACGGGTTGCCGTCGGGGTCGGTGAACCACTCGAAGCAATCGATCATGTCGGTGTCGAAGCCGCCGCTGGCACCCTGGTTGATAACGTTGGAGGCGATCCACTCGGCGGCCGGGGCGACGCCGATGGTGTCGTTGGGGG